>PPYF01103053.1_pt1 | contig 18660 bp, 18 predicted proteins | sample 1559871 | NCBI WGS metagenome assembly PPYF01 (sample SAMN08240021, study PRJNA423297) | Human gut metagenome, whole genome shotgun sequencing project. | reverse complement strand
GTATTTATCTGCTGTTTTGGAATGCTTATGGGGCTTATTGGGCGGCTGACTTATCTTATGGGCTTTCGTTCGGATTACTATTATGAGCGGGCGCAGGATCTCCATGAAAGAGAGCGAGATATCAAGGCAGCCAGAGGAGAAATTCTGGATGCAAAGGGAAAGGTACTTGCCTCAAATAAGACAGTCTGCACTGTTTCCGTTATTCACAGCCAGATAAAGGAGCCGGAAAAAGTCATAGAAACTTTGTCGGAAAAGCTGGAAATGGAGGAAGCAGAAGTTCGAAAACGGGTGGAAAAGATTTCATCCATTGAAAGAATCAGGACAAATGTGGACAAAGCAGTGGGAGACAGTATCAGGGAAGAAAATCTGGCAGGAGTAAAGATTGATGAAGACTATAAGCGTTATTATCCATACGGAAGCCTTGCCTCGAAGGTTCTTGGTTTTACAGGAGGAGATAATCAGGGAATCATCGGTCTTGAAGTAAAATACGAGGATGTTTTAAAGGGAATTCCCGGAAAAATCCTTACAACAACAGACGCAAGAGGAGTGGAGATTGACGGTATCGGAGAGACAAGGCAGGACCCTGTGCCCGGAAATTCTCTGAAATTAAGCCTTGATGCCAATATTCAGGAATTTGTCCAGCAGGCGGCTTATAAGGTGATGGAAGAAAAGGAGGCGGAACGTGTTTCTGTTCTTCTTATGAACCCGCAGAACGGAGAAATTTATGCCTGCGTCAATGTACCGGAATTTGACCTGAACCATCCTTTTGACCTGAATTACGAAGCAGATACGTCTGCTCTTTCCGAAAAGCAGAAGCAGGAGCTTCTGAATCAGATGTGGAGGAATCCCTGTCTCAACGATACTTATGAGCCGGGGTCCACCTTTAAAATTATCACAATGTCTGCAGGGCTGGAGGAGGGAGTAGTGACGCCGGAGGATTCTTTTTACTGTCCCGGCTACAAAATTGTGGAGGACAGAAGAATCCGCTGTGCAAGGAGAGGAGGACACGGCTCCCAGACCTTTGTTCAGGGAGCACAGAACTCCTGTAATCCCGTATTCATTGAGGTGGGGCTTCGCCTTGGTGTGGAGAAATACTATAAATATTTTAAACAATTCGGACTTCTTACAAAGACGGGGGTAGACCTGCCCGGAGAAGCAGGAACCATCATGCATAAAATGGAAAATATGGGAGATGTGGAACTGGCGACTGTAGCATTCGGTCAGTCTTTCCAGATAACGCCCATCCAGCTTGCGACAACTGTCAGTTCCCTTATCAACGGGGGAAAAAGGGTGACTCCCCACTTCGGCGTATCTGTTCTGAATGAAAACGGTACTATGGGCAAAAAAATATCCTATCCTGTGAAAAAAGGAATTGTTTCTGAGGAAACATCCGCAAAGGTAAGGGCAATACTGGAAACAGTGGTTTCTATTGGTTCCGGAAAAAATGCGAAGATTGACGGTTATGAAATCGGAGGAAAAACAGCGACTTCCCAGACTCTGCCCAGAAGCGCCAACCGTTATATCTCTTCTTTTCTGGGATTTGCTCCTGCAAAAGACCCTCAGATACTCGGAATCTGCATTATCCATAATCCTAAGGGAATCTATTACGGAGGAACAATAGCGGCGCCTGTGATCCGCAGTATTTTCGACAATGTACTGCCCTATCTGGGAATTGAAAAAAGGGAAGAAATTATAACTCCGGTTCCCACTGAGGGTTGATAAATGAGAGAAAAAGACGTATACTTAAAGATGATTTTAAAACAAAAATAAAAACGAAAGAATTAAAAGAGGTGTGAGGATGGACTCTAAAATTGTAATCCCCGTATTGATTTCCTTTGCAATCAGCGTTGCATTAGGACCGATTATCATTCCCTTTCTCAGAAAGCTGAAAATGGGACAGACAGAGAGAGTAGAAGGTGTGCAGTCTCACCTTAAAAAGGCAGGAACGCCTACTATGGGAGGCGTAATCTTCCTGATTGCCACAACTGTAACAGCTCTCCTATATATGAAAGATTACCCGAAGATTATTCCGGTATTGTTCCTGACTCTTGGGTTTGGAATTATTGGATTTCTGGACGACTATCTGAAGGTTGTGCTGAGACGTTCTGACGGACTTCTTCCATGGCAGAAGATGCTGCTGCAGATTATCCTTACAGGAATATTCGTATTCTATATTATGAATTACACAGATATTTCACTTACTATGATGATTCCTTTCTGGAAAGGGCATTATCTGAATCTTGGCTGGCTTGCTGTGCCTGTGCTTTTCTTTGCGGTAATCGGTACGGTAAACGGTACAAACTTTACAGACGGACTTGACGGACTTGCATCAAGCGTAACCCTGATCGTGGCCGTATTCTTTACCGTGGTTTCCATCGGAATGAAGTCGGGTATTGAGCCGATCACCTGCGCCGTAGTGGGAAGTCTTATGGGATTCCTTCTCTTTAACGTATACCCTGCGAAGGTATTCATGGGAGATACAGGCTCTCTGGCTCTCGGCGGTTTTGTTGCAGGAACTGCCTATATGATGCAGATGCCGTTATTTATCCTGATCGTGGGACTGATTTACTTTGTGGAGGTACTTTCTGTGATGATTCAGGTTACATATTTTAAAGTAACCCACGGAAAGCGTTTCTTCAAGATGGCTCCGATCCATCACCATTTCGAACTCTGCGGATGGTCAGAGACACGTATTGTAGCGGTGTTCTCAGTGGTGACTGCAATTATGTGCATGATTGCATTTATGGCTATGTAAAGCCATAATGCAGGCAGGAGGTTTATTATGGAATTACAGGGAAAAAAGGTTCTGGTATTCGGTTCCGGAAAAAGCGGAATCGGAGCTTCTGACCTTTTGGGCAAGGTTGGCGCATTTCCGATTATTTACGATGGAAATGCCAAGGTCGATAAAGAGGCAGTGATACATAAAACAGAAGGGACATACAGGCTGGAAGTTTATGCAGGAGAGCTTCCGAAGGAAGTTCAGGATAGTCTTGACCTGGTTGTTTTAAGCCCGGGCGTACCGGTGGATCTGCCGATTGTGAAAAACTTCTACGAACAGGGACTTCCTGTATGGGGAGAAGTGGAGCTTGCTTACCGGACAGGTAAGGGAGAAGTTCTGGCTATCACGGGAACCAACGGAAAGACTACAACGACAGCTCTTCTGGGCAAAATTATGTCAGATGCTAAAGACTCTGTCTTTGTGGTGGGAAATATCGGAACTCCGTATACATCCAGAGCGCTTGAGATGAAAGACAGCACAGTGACTGTAGCGGAAATCAGCAGCTTTCAACTTGAAACGATTGAGAAATTCGCGCCAAAGGTAAGTGCGATTCTTAATATTACAGAAGACCACTTAAACCGTCATCATACTATGGAAGAGTATATCCGTGTGAAGGAGCTGATTACGAAAAATCAGGGAGCAGAGGACGTCTGTGTGCTGAATTATGAGGACGAGGTGCTTCGCGCATTCGGTCAGAATCTTGTTCCGCGGGCAGTATATTTTTCCAGTGAACGAAAGCTTGAGGAAGGAATTTATCTTGACGGGGATTCCATTATCCTCAAAGACGGAGAACTGGAAACAGAGGTAGTGAAGACCGGAGAACTGAAGCTTCTGGGCAAGCATAACTTTGAGAATGTGATGGCTGCCGTTGCTATGGCATATTATGCAGGCGTTGACCTTGCGGATATCAGGAAGAGTATCTGTGAGTTTACAGCCGTAGAGCACAGAATCGAATATGTAACGGAGAAAAATGGCGTTGTATATTACAACGATTCCAAGGGGACAAATCCGGATGCAGCCATTAAGGGAATTCAGGCGATGAACCGCCCGACCTGGCTGATTGGCGGAGGATATGACAAGGAATCCTGCTACGATGAGTGGATTGAGGCATTTGACGGCAAGGTGCGCTGTCTTGTTCTCATTGGACAGACGAAAGAAAAAATAAAAGAAGCGGCAGAAAAGCACGGCTTCCACGATATTGTCCTTCTGGACAATTTAAAAGAGGCGGTTTCCTACTGCGGAGAACATGCAGTTTTCGGAGAGGCAGTGCTTCTTTCCCCTGCGTGCGCAAGCTGGGGACAGTTTGATAATTATGAACAGCGCGGAGACATGTTTAAAGAATATGTCCGCAATCTTTAAGGAATATCTGCACCGGGACTTCTCATATGCTTAAAAGAGGCTGAAGCAGGAGAGTGGGAAGACCGTGCCGGAAAAAAAGCGCAGAGATTCTTTTCAAAAAACAGATATGACGATGCTGGTACTTGTACTGATGCTGGTGGTTTTTGGACTTACCGTTTTGTACAGTACCAGTGAATATAATGGCAGAGTACGTTTCCACGACTCTGCCTATTATTTTAAAAAGCAGCTTTTTGCAACTGTTCTGGGAATTCTTGCCATGTATGCTGTGTCTCTGGTAGATTATCATGCCTTTATCAGGGCAGCTCCTGCTGCATACCTTCTTTCCATGGCGCTTTCCACAGCAGTTCTTCTGGTAGGACAGGAGATTAACGGTTCAAAAAGGTGGCTGAATCTGGGACCGCTGTCTTTCCAGCCGTCGGAATTTGCCAAGGTATCTGTAATTCTCTTCCTTGCATGGCAGATTGGAAGGAGCAGCGGCAAAACCTCAGGCTTCTGGTTTATGTGCAGGACAATGGCGACTCTTCTGCCAATCGTGGGACTGGTCGGTTCAAATAACCTGAGCACTGCCATTATCATTCTCGGAATCGGAGTTGTTCTTATTTTTGTATCGAATTCCAGATATCTGCAGTTTATAGGGATGGGCGGAGCAGGAATCGCCTTTGTAGGAATTTTTCTTGCAATGGAAAGCTACCGTCTGGAACGCCTTGCCATTTGGAGAAATCCTGAGAAATATGAGAAAGGCTTCCAGACAATACAGGGACTTTATGCAATTGGAAGCGGTGGGATTTTCGGAAGAGGTCTGGGGAGCAGTCTGCAGAAGCTGGGATTTGTGCCTGAGGCGCAGAATGATATGATTTTTTCGATTATCTGTGAGGAACTGGGGCTGGCAGGGGCAGCGGTTCTCATTCTTGTTTTCGGACTTTTGCTCTGGAGGCTCTGCGTTGCCGCGATGCACAGTCCGGATCTTGAGGGAGCGCTGATATGTGCCGGAATTATGGCGCACCTTGCGATTCAGGTGATTCTAAATATTGCAGTTGTGACAAATACCATACCGAATACAGGGATTACCCTGCCGTTTGTAAGCTATGGGGGAACCTCCGTTGTATTCCTTCTGGGGGAAATGGGGCTTGCCCTGTCTGTGGGAAATCACAGGAAGCTTCCTCCTGCATAGAATAAACAGTAAGAAGGTCTTTAGGAGTGAGGGGATTGAATGAAATCCGCATAACAGGCGGGAATTCCCTGCACGGGAGCGTTTCCATACAGGGAGCCAAAAATTCTGCGCTTCCAATGATGGCAGCGTCACTTTTACACAGGGGAATCAGTGTTCTGAAAGGCTGTCCCCGAATTGCCGATGTATTCTGTATGGAGGAAATTCTTCGGGAACTTGGCGCTGTGACCTGGTGGGATGACCATGATTTATATCTCGATTGTACAGAAGCGGATAAAACAGAGATTTCAGCAGGATATACAGAAAAAATGCGTTCATCTGTAATTCTTCTCGGTGTTCTTCTTGCCAGAAATAAAAAAGGCTGTATTGGTTATCCGGGCGGCTGTGTAATAGGACGTCGTCCTGTAGACCTTCATGTATCTGCCCTGAGAAGCCTTGGCGCCCGGATTACAGAGGGCGGTTTTTTCATTTACGGAGAATGTGACAGTCTGAAAGGAAACAGGATTGTTTTTGGCAAATCCAGTGTGGGAGCGACAGAGCAGGCGGTTCTTGCTGCTGTGACTGCGAAGGGGGAAACACTTCTCGAAAATTGTGCAAGAGAGCCGGAAATCCTGTGGCTGTGCAGATATCTGAAAACTATGGGAGCCAGCATACAGGGGGAGGGAAGCTCTGTTATAAGGATACAGGGAGTAAAAGAACTGTCAGGAGGGGAGATGAGAGTTCCTCCTGACAGAATTGTTGCGGGAACCTATATATGTGCTGCTGCCATTACGAGAAGTGAAATTACGATTGAAAATGCGCCGATAGAGGAGATGGAGGCATTCCTTAAGGTATATGAGAAAATGGGTGGACAATATGAAGGTAAAAGTGGTAAACTAAGGGTCAACGGAAAATTTGTCTGCCATCCAATCCGGCGCCTTGAAACAGAGGCATATCCCGGATTTCCTACAGATTTACAGTCGCCTGTTCTGGCAGTTCTTACGACAATACCGGGACAGAGCCATATCAGAGAGAGCATTTTCGAAGACAGGTTCAGAGCGGCTAAGGAGCTAGTGCGCATGGGGGCGCATATAGAGGTAAAAGGAGCAGATGCCCGCATTGACGGAGGATATCCCCTCACAGGCTGCAGGGTAAAGGCTGACGAATTACGTGGAGGGGCTGCGCTTGTACTTGCCGCAATTGCCGCGCAGGGAGAAACATGCATTACAGGCGCAGGTTTCATCGGACGGGGATATGAGCATATTTGTGAAGACTTGAAGGCTTTGGGCTGTCAGGAAATCAGGGAAGAATAGATGGGCAGACCCATGAAAAAAGACACAGGAATAAATATTTATGAAAAAATCCAATTACCGTAAAAACAAGATATTTGCTGAAATCAGCAGTAAAACATGGAAAATCATACTGGGCGCTCTGGGAGCAGGACTTATTCTCGGAGCAGCAGCCTTTTTTACGTATTTCAGAGTAGAAAGGGTAGAGGTGATGGGGTGCAGTCATTACACCCAGGATGAAATAAAAGAGAAAGTATTGAGAGGCCCGCTGGCGTCCAATTCCGTTCTGGCGCCTCTTTTTTATACAAAGAAAGAGGTGTCCGGAATACCTCTCGTGTCCGGATATACAGTGACCAGGATTAACAGGAATACTATCTGCATCAGTGTAAAAGAAAAAAGACCTGTAGGCTGTATTCCTTTTCTGGGAAATTATATCTACTTTGACAGAAACGGTTACTTCGTTCACGGGTCAGGAGAGAGGGATGAATCGGTTCCTTATTTTGACGGAATTGAGGTAAAGAAAGTCGTTCTGAACGAAAAGCTGCCGATTAAGGGAAAAACAGTTCTGAATACTGCTGTGGCTCTGTCTACGATTTTTAAGAAAAATGAAACAATTCCGGATCACATCCGTTTCGATGAGAACTATAATATCAGTTTGGAATACGGAAATATCACAGTTTCTCTTGGAAGAGACGAGAATCTGGAAGAAAAGATGTCAAGAGTTGTCGCGATTATGCCCAAGATACAGGGGAGGTCGGGAATTCTTCATATGGAAAATATCAGCACCAATGGAAATACCTTCGAGCCAGAGCAGGAAGAGATTACTGCTGAGAACTGGAACGGCGGTTACGATGAAAACGGCGAATACACAGGATACGGCGAGTATGACGAGAACGGAAACCATGTAGGTCCCAAGCCTATGACAGAACTTGATTATGCAATTCAGGCGTGGAAGGGCGGTTATGACGGCGAAGGCGATTATACAGGAGCCGGAGAATACGACGAATACGGCAATTATACAGGACCGAAGCCGACACAGGAGCTTATTGATTCTTTTGGCGACTGGAAAGGCGGCTATCTTGAAGACGGAAGCTTCGTGGGATACGGAGAACTGGATAAGGACGGCAACTATGTAGGTCCTAATCCAAATGCGGAAAGTTTAGAAACAGGGGATTCAGGAGACTCCTACAATGACGGGGGTTACGATGAGGGTTATGGAGACGGCTACAGTTCCGGAGACGGATATAGTTCCGGAGATGGCTATAGCTCAGGAGACGGCTATGACGGAGCGTATGGAGAGGGATACGGCGATGGTTATGACGGAAGCTATGACCAGGGATATTAGAACGGAGCGCTTATCAGAAAACAGTTAAAAACCCTGTGAAAACTGCCGCTGTATCTGGAATGTGGCGAAAAATCGTGAAAAAAGTATAAAAAAATAAAATTAGTAGTTGATTAATTCTCAAAAAAAAAGTATGATATATCTATATGTAGCTTAAAACAAAAAACGATAAAAATATACTGAGAAGGATATCAGGTAGAAATAAAAGGAGGAAGTACATTGTTAGAGATTATGTCAAATGAGGCTGAATCATCTGCAAAGATAATTGTTATTGGCGTAGGTGGAGCCGGAAATAATGCAGTAAACAGAATGGTGGAAGAGGCCATCGGCGGAGTAGAGTTTGTAGGTGTCAACACTGATAAACAGGCTTTGACTCTGTGTAAAGCTCCGACTGTACTTCAGATTGGCGAGAAGATCACCAAGGGTCTCGGTGCAGGAGCCCAGCCTGAGGTTGGCCAGAAGGCTGCAGAGGAGAGCATTGAAGAAGTGAAACAATTAATGGAAGGCGCAGACATGGTATTCGTTACCTGTGGTATGGGCGGCGGAACCGGAACAGGTGCTGCACCTGTAATCGCGGCTGCAGCGAAAGAAATGGGTATCCTGACAGTTGGCGTTGTAACCAAGCCTTTCCGTTTTGAAGCGAAAACAAGAATGAATAATGCCCTTGCAGGGATTGAGAATCTGAAGAAAGCAGTGGATACTTTAATTGTAATCCCGAATGATAAATTACTTGAGGTAGTTGACCGCCGTACAACAATGCCGGAAGCGCTGAGAAAGGCTGACGAAGTGCTTCAGCAGGCTGTTCAGGGAATCACAGACCTCATTAATCTGCCGGCACTTATCAATCTGGACTTCGCAGACGTTCAGACTGTTATGACAGACAAAGGTATCGCGCATATCGGTATCGGCGAAGCAAGAGGAGACGACAAGGCTATGGAAGCTGTACAGCAGGCTGTATCCTCACCGCTTCTTGAGACAACCATTAAAGGTGCGACTCATGTTATCATCAATATTTCCGGTGACATCTCTCTTATGGATGCCAACGATGCTGCAAGCTATGTGCAGGAGCTTACCGGTGAAGAGGCAAATATCATCTTTGGTGCAATGTATGATGATACAGTTGCAGATTATGCAAGAATCACAGTTATTGCTACAGGTCTTAACGATGAAAAGGCTCAGAGCAGCCCGTTTGGAAACAGAGCTTCCAATGCTGCTTTTGCGAATAAGAGACCGGCAGCTCAGACAGCAAGTGCGCCGTCTATGGGAATGAATATGCCAAGCTTCAGTCTTCCGACTATGAATGCGACTCCGTTCGGAACCAAGACTCCGTCCAGCACTGTACAGAGAAAAGATATCCAGATTCCGGATTTCCTGAAAAACAGATAAGAAACACGAACATAATAAAAGAGGGAAGATTACCGCAGAAACGGTAGTCTTCCCTTTTTCTTTACTTTGTTTCGAAGGTATCGCAGCAGGTCTCGCCGGATTTTGCAGCATGACCTCCGTCAACTCTGATTGCGGAAGCCGTACATTTGCATTTGTCATTGTAGGTGCAGTTGCTGGCTTTGCAGTCAATGTGTATTTCGTGACAGCCGCAGCCGCTGCTTGCGCAGTCTGATGCGTTTTCTCCTCTTTTTCGGAAGCTTTCGCAGCTTGTTTCACTGGAGAGACGGGCGTCTTCACCGGCTACAAGGATGTCGCCCTTGGAGCAGAGATGGTTGTCGTTGTAGACGCAGGTAACTGCAGAACATTTCAGTGTAGTCATTTTTTTACCTCCTTTCTGCTGTACAGAAAGGAGTCTGCCCGAAAAAATTTTAAATATGCACTGTACTAAAAAGAAAAAAGATGGTAAAATTAAAAACTGAATGTAACTGCAGATGAAGAGTGCAGAGACTATGAAATAAATATAGGAGAAAAAACAATGGAGAAAAAAAGAGGAAGTTTTACCAACAAACTGGGATTCGTCCTTGCAGCGGCAGGTTCTGCCGTAGGACTTGGAAACCTTTGGAGATTTCCGTATCTTGCTGCAAAGCACGGCGGCGGAATTTTCCTTCTGGTGTATCTGATCATTGCCGTTACCTTTGGTTTCGCGTTGATGATCACCGAGATTGCTCTTGGAAGAAAGACACGATTAAGTGCGATCGGAGCTTACGATGCCCTTGATAAGAGATTCAAATTTATGGGTTATCTGTCAAGCGCTGTACCGTTTATTATTACCCCGTATTACTGTGTAATCGGCGGATGGGTACTGAAATATCTGGTTGTATTTTTGACAAATAATGTATCTTCTGCGGCAGCAGACGGTTATTTTGAGAATTATATCGCACAGCCGGCAGCTCCGGTAATCTTTTTCCTGATTTACGTAATTATCGGCTGCGTGGTTGTTATGCTTGGCGTAGAAGGCGGAATTGAGAAGGCAAGCAGAATTATGATGCCTGTTCTTGTTATCATTTCCATCGTAGTGTCTGTGTTCAGTATTATGCAGCCGGGCGCATGGGAAGGTGTGAAATATTACCTCCTTCCTGATTTCAGCAGATTCAGCGCTACAACTGTGCTTGCAGCTATGGGACAGTTATTCTATTCCATGTCTCTTGCAATGGGTATTATGATTACTTATGGTTCCTATATGAAGAAGGAAAATCATCTGGAGCAGTCAGTGCGTCAGATTGAGATTTTTGATACAGGTATTGCTTTTATGGCAGGTCTTATGATTATTCCTGCAGTATTTGCTTTCTCCGGCGGAAGTGAGGAAGCCCTTGGTAAAGGACCGGGACTTATGTTTGTCACACTGCCTAAGGTATTCGAAAATATGAAATTCGGTACTGTGATCGGCGCCGTATTTTTCCTTCTTGTACTGTTTGCAGCGCTGACCTCATCTATTTCTCTGACAGAAACACTTGTTTCTATTGTGAGAGACCGTCTCGGATGGGGAAGAAAGAAAGCCAGCGCAGTAATCCTTATTTTCCTCTGTGCAGTGGGAATTCCGGTATCTCTTGGATTTGGTATCTGGGATTTCATCGCGCCAATGGGAATGAGCCTTCTTGATTTCTGTGACTTCGTCAGCAACAGTGTAATGATGCCGATTGTAGCAATCATAAGCTGTCTGTTTGTCGGTTTTGTCATCAAACCGAAGGCAATCATCGATGAGGTGGAAGTGAACGGTCCATTTAAGATGAAAAAATTCTATACCATTATCATTAAATATATTGCACCGATCTGTCTTGTTGCAATTCTGATTTTTGCAGTCATGGAAGCAATGGGAATGATCACAGTATAAAACAGTTCTCAGCCTGTATGGAAAAGTTTGCGAAAAACTATTGACATTCCATACAGGCTGTGTTATTATATCGAAGTACGTGAGAAAACAAAGCAGAGTGCCGCTCTCACCTTAGCGCGAAAAGATGCGACTTGGGTTTATATTGCACAATACCACAGGACAGTTGTGTCAGTGGGTGTAATGGGAGTATGGGCATCTGTCCATGCTTTTTTTTCGTATGAGATTATAGAGGGTTACGAGATAACAGTAGGTCTATCTAAGATGTATGGAGGTGCACAACAATTAGCAATTTAATGATCAACGAACAAATCAGAGACAAAGAGGTACGCTTAATTGGTCCGGACGGCGAACAGCTTGGAATCATGTCCGCGAAAGAAGCGATGTTTAAAGCTCAGGATGCAGGACTTGACCTGGTGAAGATTGCACCGCAGGCGAAACCACCGGTATGCAAGATTATCGACTACGGTAAATACCGCTACGAGCTTGCAAGAAAAGAAAAAGAAGCGAAGAAGAAACAGAAAACCATCGATGTCAAAGAAGTGCGGCTTTCTCCAAACATTGATACAAACGACTTAATGACGAAAGTTAATGCAGCCAGAAAGTTCCTTACCAAGGGAGACAGAGTAAAAGTTACATTACGTTTCCGCGGAAGAGAAATGGCTCATATGGCAAGCAGCAAGCATGTTCTGGATGAATTCGCTGAGAAGCTGGCAGATATTGCGACTGTAGAGAAAGCACCTAAGGTGGAAGGCAGAAGCATGACCATGTTTTTAGCTGAGAAGAGATAATTACTTGTTATTGTTCATACGGCATTACTGGGAGCAGTAACAATTACTTAACTGAATGTTACGTTTAACATTAAAATAAGAGATACCAGATCAAGGAGGAATTTACAATGCCAAAAATTAAAACTTGTAGAGCAGCAGCAAAACGCTTCAAAAAAACAGGTACAGGAAAATTACTGAGAAATAAAGCTTACAAGAGCCATATCTTAACAAAGAAATCTCAGAAGAGAAAGAGAAATTTAAGAAAATCTACTGTTGTTGATTCTACAAATGTTAAGAGCATGAAGAAAGCATTACCATACTTATAAGAAGTACTGATAGAAAAGAAGAAGACGAACAGGAGGAAAATTAAGAAATGGCAAGAATTAAAGGCGGATTAAACGCAAAAAAAAGACATAATCGTACATTAAAACTGGCAAAAGGTTACAGAGGTGCCCGTTCCAAACAGTACAGAATTGCAAAACAGTCTGTAATGAGAGCACTCACAAGTGCATACGCTGGCAGAAAACAGAAAAAACGTCAGTTCAGACAGCTCTGGATCGCACGTATCAACGCTGCAGCAAGAATGAACGGCTTATCCTACAGCAAAATGATGCACGGTCTTAAAGTTGCAAACATCGATATCAACAGAAAGATGCTTGCTGACCTTGCTGTAAACGATGCAGCAGGCTTCACAGCACTTGCTGAGATCGCTAAAAAAGCAATCGCATAATCATAGATTTTAACAAAATCGCAAATGAGAGGAGATTTCCTGAGATGGAAGTCTCCTTTTTTTTGTTATTCATCTTCAAAAAAATATAAAATTTCTATAAATTTAGACTTGTATTCCAGTATACATCGTGTTATAATCGTTTAAAGTTTTAGAGAATGAAAGTGATTTTGAGGAGAGAAAATGACTTTTCATAAAAGGTTAAGGAGGATTTTATTATGAAAAACTGGAAAAGAGCAATGAGCATCACTGCAGCCGCAGCAATGGCAGTATCCGCATTTGCATTACCTGTACAGGCAGCAGACGAAACATTTAAAATCGGCGGTATAGGACCGATGACAGGCGCAGCAGCCGTTTATGGAAACGCGGTTATGAATTCTATCCAGATTGCAGTTGATGAAATCAACGAGGCAGGCGGAATCAATGGATTCCAGGTTGAGTTCAACCCTCAGGACGATGAGCATGACGCAGAGAAAGCAGTGAATGCTTACAATACACTGAAGGACTGGGGCATGGACGTACTTCTCGGAACTGTTACTTCTGCACCATGTATCGCAGTAGAGGCAGAGGCTGCCAACGATAATATGTTCCTTCTTACTCCATCTGCAACAGCAGTGGAATCCATTTTCGGAGAAAATGCATTCCGTGTTTGCTTCGCAGACCCGGCACAGGGAACAGCATCCGCGAAATACATCGGCGAGAATAAGCTGGCTGAAAAAGTAGCAGTTATCTACGACAGCTCAGATGTATACTCAGCAGGTATCTATGGCGCATTTCAGGCAGAGGCTCAGAATCAGCCATTCGAAATTGTAGCAGCAGAGGCTTTCACAGCAGACAGTAAGACAGACTTCTCCGTACAGCTTCAGAAAGCGAAAGATGCAGGCGCAGACATGGTATTCGTACCATTCTACTATAATGAAATCGCACTTGTGCTGAAACAGGCATCAGATATGGGCTTTGCTCCGAAGTGGTTCGGCGTTGACGGTATGGACGGTATCCTTTCTCTTGAAGGATTTGATACATCTTTAGCAGAAGGCGTTACTCTTCTTACACCATTCTCCGCTACAGCAGAGGACGAAAAAACACAGAGCTTCGTAAACAAATATAAAGAGCAGTTTGGTGAAGTTCCGAATCAGTTCGGTGCAGATGCATACGACGGAATGTACATCCTTAAAGCGGCTCTTGAAAAAGCAGAGGCTACACCGGATATGGATACCAGTGAGCTTTGTGATTTAATGAAAGCAGCTATGCAGGAAATCACTTATGACGGTATTACAGGTCAGGGAATTACATGGGGCGCAGACGGCGAGCCTGTAAAAGACCCAATCGTAGCAGTGATTAAAGACGGAGCATATGAATTACTTTAATACATTAGCAAATTGATAAAAAAACCCGACAGGGGGTTGCATTGGCAACCCCCTGTTTGTATAATGATTAGGAAAAAGAAAACATTGAGAGGTGTATCTTATGAGTATTTTATCTTATTTGATCAATGGAATCAGCCTCGGCAGTGTATATGCCATAATTGCATTAGGCTATACTATGGTTTACGGTATTGCGAAAATGCTTAACTTTGCTCATGGCGATGTCATCATGGTAGGCGGTTATGTGACTCTTACATTAATGATGAACAGCGGCGCTCATCCGGTGATTGCCGTTCTTGCAGCAATTGTGGTATGTACAGTACTGGGTATTGTGATTGAACGGGTGGCGTACCGCCCTTTGAGAAATGCAGCGTCTCCGCTGGCAGTTCTGATTACGGCTATCGGTGTCAGCTATCTGCTTCAGAATGTGGTACTTCTGATTTTCGGCTCCAGTCCGAAGAGCTTCCAGTCTGTTATCACTCTTCCGGATTTAAAGCTTGCAGGCGGTTCTCTTGTGATTACGGCAGAAACGATTGTTACGATTGTAAGCTGTATTGTGATCATGGTCTGTCTGATTACATTTATCAACAAATCCAAACCGGGACAGGCGATGCTGGCAGTCGCAGAAGATAAGGGCGCTGCACAGTTAATGGGAATCAATGTAAACAGAACCATCGCCCTGACCTTTGCAATCGGTTCCGGACTTGCGGCTGTTGCAGGCGTACTTCTGTGCTCCTCCTATCCGTCCCTTTCCCCGTATACAGGCTCCATGCCGGGTATCAAAGCTTTCGTAGCGGCGGTATTCGGAGGAATCGGTTCTATTCCGGGAGCGCTTATCGGAGGTATCCTTCTGGGAGTGATTGAGATTCTGGGTAAAGCATATATTTCTTCCCAGCTTGCAGATGCCATTGTATTTGCAGTGCTGATCGTAGTGCTTCTTGTGAAACCTACAGGTCTGTTTGGCAAAAATATTCAGGAGAAAGTGTAGGTGGGGAAGATGAAAAAGAACGTAAAAGACAACATCATTACATATGGACTTGTACTTGTATTTTTTGCCGTTGTGCAGACAATGCTCAGTACAGGGAAGCTTTCCAGTCTGTTTAAGGGACTTCTGATTCCGATTTGTGTATATGTGATTCTGGCGATTTCCCTTAATCTGGTTGTAGGTATTTCCGGAGAACTGAGTCTGGGACATGCCGGATTTATGTGTGTAGGCGGCTTTGCCAGCGCATTTTTTTCGAAATGTATGGCAGAGACGATTCCTTCCGCAGGAATCCGTTTCACCCTTGCAATCCTTATCGGCGCGGCAGCAGCGGCTGTTTTTGGCATTCTCATCGGTATTCCGGTACTTCGTCTGCGCGGGGATTATCTGGCTATTGTAACCCTTGCCTTCGGAGAGATTATTAAGAATGTGATTAATATTTTTTATGTGGGAAAAGACAGCAAGGGGCTTCATATTTCTCTGAAAGACCAGTTTTCCATGGGAATGGAACCGACAGGCAAAATGATCATCAGCGGACCGCAGGGTATTACGGGAACTCCGAAGGATTCCACTTTCCTGATTGGTATTATTTTGATTATCATTACTCTTATCGTGGTACAGAACCTGATTAATTCCAGAGACGGACGCGCTATTATGGCAATCCGTGATAACCGTATCGCAGCGGAATCCATCGGTATTAATATCACGAAATATAAACTGATGGCATTTACTGTTTCTGCAGCCCTTGCAGGTATGGGCGGAGCGCTTTACTCCCACAACCTTGCAACCTTGCAGGCTTCGAAATTCAACTTCAATACCTCTATTCTTGTTCTGGTATTTGTAGTTCTCGGAGGAATCGGAAATATCCGTGGTTCTATGATTGCGGCGGTTGTACTTACCCTTCTGCCGGAGCTGCTTCGCGGATTAAGCGATTACCGTATGCTTTTCTATGCGATTGTTCTGATTGTTATGATGCTTCTCAACTGGGCGCCTAAGGCAATTGAGTGGAGAGAGCGCCTTGTACAGAAGATATTTAAAAAGAAAGGAAAGGAGGCATAAATCATGGCAATGCTTGATGTAAATCACTTGAATATTTCTTTCGGCGGTCTTCATGCAGTGGATGATTTCCATGTCTCCATTGAAAAAGGACAGCTCTACGGTCTGATCGGGCCTAACGGAGCAGGAAAGACCACTATTTTCAACCTTTTAACAGGAGTATATAAACCGGATGTAGGTAAAATCCTTCTGGACGGTGTAGATATCACAGGCAAAAAGACCATTGATATCAACAAGGCGGGAATTGCCAGAACCTTCCAGAATATTCGGTTATTTGATAAATTAACAGTGCTTGATAATGTAAAGGCAGCTCTTCACGAGCACAACAAATACGGTGTACTCACAGGAATCCTCCGTCTGCCGAAATATTTTCAGACAGAGAAACGGATGGATGAGGAGGCGATGGAGCTTCTGAAGGTTTTTGACCTTGATAAAGAAGCGCAGACTCTGGCTTCCAACCTTCCTTACGGCAAGCAGAGAAAGCTTGAGATTGCGAGAGCTCTTGCAACGAAACCTAAGCTTCTTCTTCTGGATGAGCCTGCGGCAGGCATGAACCCCAATGAGACAGTGGAACTGATGGAGACGATTCGTTTCGTTCGAGACCACTTTGACATGACGATTCTTCTTATCGAGCATGATATGAAGCTGGTATCCGGAATCTGTGAGAGACTGACGGTACTGAATTTCGGTCACGTACTTGCGCAGGGAGAAACTTCTGAGGTTCTTCACAATCCGGAGGTTGTCAAGGCATATCTGGGAGAATAAGGAGGAAGAAGCATGGCTTTACTTGAAGTAAAAGATATTGAGGTTTACTATGGAATGATTCAGGCGCTCAGAGGCGTTTCCTTCGAGGTAAACCAGGGAGAAGTTGTGGCTCTTATCGGCGCCAACGGCGCAGGCAAAACAACTACCCTGCATACCATCACAGGACTTCTCCGTGCGAAATCAGGACATATTCTTTTTAACGGAAATGATATTTCCAAAGTTCCGGCCCACAAAATCGTGACAATGGGCATGGCGCATGTGCCGGAGGGACGCCGTGTATTTGCAAATATGTCTGTGCTCCAGAATCTGAAGATGGGCGCATATACACGGAAGGATAAAAATGAGATAGAAGCGACAATTCAGAAGGTATATAAGCATTTTCCCCGTCTTCAGGAGAGACAGAACCAGATGGCAGGTACATTAAGCGGCGGAGAGCAGCAGATGCTTGCCATGGGACGGGCGCTGATGAGCCAGCCGAGCATTATCCTCATGGACGAGCCATCTATGGGATTGTCACCTATTTTTGTAAATGAGATTTTTAACATTATCAAAGAGGTAAGCGAGAGCGGAACTACGGTTCTTCTGGTAGAACAGAATGCGAAGAAAGCCCTGTCCATTGCAGACAGAGCCTATGTTCTGGAAACAGGAAAGACAACCCTTGAGGGAAAAGCAGGCGACCTTCTGAACGATGAATCTGTACAGAAAGCGTACCTGGGTGAATAGTAGAAGCAGGAAATCAGATTGGAGGGATTTTACATGGAAAATTATGTAGTTACCATCGCGAGACAGTACGGAAGCGGCGGACGTACTGTAGGTCAGATGCTGGCAGAAAGACTTGGCATTTCTTATTACGATAAAGAAATCGTACATATGGCGTCTGATGAGAGTGGAATTGATGTGAAGCTGTTTGGTCAGGTAGAAGGCGGCGCAAGCGTACACCATTCTATTTTCAGCAAGAGCGGTCTTTATAAAGGCGGACTGATTCCTCCGGGAAGCAAGGAATTTATCTCGGATGAGAACCTTTTTAATTATCAGGCAAAGGTTGTCAACGACCTTGCCGAAAAAGAGTCCTATGTTGTGGTAGGACGCTGTGTAAATTATGTGTTTAAAGACAGACCGAATACCCTTCGCGTATTTGTTCACGCGCCCTGGGATTTCCGCATGGAGAAATCCATGGAAAAAATCAGCGGCACTGAGGAGGATGTAGCGAAATTCCTTATGAAAGATGACAAACGGAAACAGGATTACTACAAGCGTTTCGCAGGCGGCGTATGGAATGATGCAACCAATTATGATTTATGCTTAAACAGCGGCAAGCTGGGCTTTGAGAAATGTGTAGAATCTATCATTGCACAGATGAAGATTATGGGAATGCTGTAAATTATGGATTTATTTGAATATGCAAAATCAAAAACAATGGAGAAGGAATCTCCATTAGCGTCAAGACTGCGCCCGACCACTTTAGAGGAAGTGGTTGGGCAGCAGCATATTGTGGGAAAAGATAAATTATTATATCGCGCGATTAAGGCTGACAAGCTGACGTCCGTTATTTTTTACGGTCCTCCGGGGACAGGAAAGACGACGCTTGCCAAGGTAATAGCCAATACGACAAGCGCTAATTTTACCCAGATTAATGCGACAGTAGCCGGAAAGAAGGATATGGAAGAGGTTGTGCGTCAGGCGCAGAGCGACCTTGGAATGTATGGCAAAAAGACCATCCTCTTTATCGACGAGATTCACCGCTTCAATAAGGGGCAGCAGGATTATCTTCTTCCTTTTGTGGAAGATGGTACGATTATCTTAATT
>PPYF01612307.1_pt1 | contig 18667 bp, 6 predicted proteins | sample 1559871 | NCBI WGS metagenome assembly PPYF01 (sample SAMN08240021, study PRJNA423297) | Human gut metagenome, whole genome shotgun sequencing project. | reverse complement strand
GTTTGACTAATGGAGCCAGCTGAGACCAACCGATGCCTACAATTTGCTTATCGCGAAAATCGTCATAGAGCTTGCCGCCATCGCCACGAATCATCCACATTCTGTTGCCCATACCAGTCCCTTCATGAGGAAAAGAAATTAAGCTGGATCATAAGCTTGTTCGCCGTAGGCGTCAAAATCCTCTACAACGACGTCACTGCATCCCCGGATTGTGTTTTGCGATGATATAGTCAGTTAAAATTACAGCTTCAATTATAGGGCAGGATCGGCTACAGGGGTGGTTCAATTCAAGTAGAATATAGATATATTCTATACGATAGCCTCGGGCGATTAGTTCAGTAACTCCTTCCGCTGCGCGCTTACGAACAAAATATCCATTTAACTCATTGATAATAATATGGAAAAACCACTAAAGCACATATACACACGATGCATAAACAGCAAACTCACCCCATGTATTTTTGACTGATTATACAATTTTTATTACTCTTGGTAGTATAGTTCTCCTGATTGCTCTATATCATAAAAGATAAATTATTAGTCCTTGTGCATAGCGACACTAATGTATAACTTGCTTTTATTTTAAATTATAAAAAGCTCAGTAAATAGGACGAAATCAATCAATTTTTCTTATCATTTAATTTAAAAAAACTTGTAAAACTCACCCACAAAAAATAGTAGTTGAAGTTGCACAAACGAAGGCGTAAGCTGATCTGTTTATTTAATTAAAATCACGATGTTTTTCGCTTGTCTGTAAGGAGTTTGCCTTGAGTCAATCAGAATGCATTTCTTGGGTAAAATGTACTTCCTGGCTAAGTAACTTTCTTAATCGTAGAGGATTGAGACAACCTGATAGCCGTCCCCTATATGAATATCATGCGACCAATGATGAATACAATAATCTAACACAACTACTTCGTGCAGTTGGTCAAGTACAGAGTAATATCGATGATAAAGGTTACGCTGCCTGTTTTGTCCTTTTTTGCTCTGAATGGTATCGCAGAGATTATGAGCGCCATTGTGGTTGGATGTGGGACCCTATATATAGAGCATTGGGAGTATCATTAACGTCGACTGAATTAAGGATTATTATCCCTAAAGGGATGGAAGGTTACTGGAACCGCCCAATCCGATTTTACGAATCGGAACGACGTAATTTTCTCGGAACATTGTTCAGTGAGGGGGGATTACCATTCCGCTTACTGAAAGAATCGGATAGCCATTTTCAGAATGTATTCTCCCGGATTCTCAATCAATATGGGCAGGCACAACTGGCAGGATTTTCCATACTTTCTCTAGTAAGAACTGTCATAGAAAAATCAGCCCTGCCAACTGTTTTTAGCGAAGACACTTCTGTAGAACTCATCAGCCATATAGCGGAAAAACTCAGCTCGCTGGTTCTAATGTACAACCTGAGCAATCATACCGAACCCGTGAAGCAGCTTGATAAAGTGCATCCAAAATGGCGTGATGAGTTCCCTATGCCTTTGGATGATGAAACAGGTACTCGCTTTCTTAATGGGTTGCTATGTACTGCCTCCGTAGAGGCTAAATCCCACTTACAAAAAAATAAGGGTTCCGGTTGTCAATTCTATTGGTCGGAAAACCATCCCAATCAAATCCAGGCGATAATTTCGCTGCCTGATGAACTCACCTTCCCAATCATCAGCACTCCCTCAACGACGCGATTTGAACTTGCCATTTATGAAGATGGTGAAGAAGTCACCTGTCTCGGCCCCGCCTATGCATCCCTGGAGAACGCCCATGCCAAAGTTCGCCTGCGTAAAAGTGAGTCGAGATTTGTCAGACGCCAGCCAGCTGCGAGCTTAACGATTGTTGCACGAACTGGAGGAATGATTGTTGGCACCATAAAACTTGAAGATAGTGAAATCGCCGTTGGCGAGGTACCACTTACTTTTGTTGATGATGAGGAACGCTGGTTATTGCAAGGGCAAGCTTCTTGTACTGTACGTAATAGCAATGTTCTTATTGCCTTACCTCAAGAAAAAACCACTATTTCAGGGTGTGAAGGCTCTCCAGGTACAGCGTCGTTATTAGGACTCAGAACACTGTCCGTAAAAGGACGCCAAGATATAACCATTTCCGGAGATGAAACATACAGGATCCGCACCGGGAGGGAACAATCTAATCAGAGCGGATTTGATTTTGATGGAAAACATGTTACCTGGAATTGCCATCCTGATGAAACATTCCTTGGTGTACCTAAAGTTACGGCGAAAAACCTGAATGCTGAAGATATACAATTCAAACGTTACCTGAGTGGCATATCGTTAGATGAATGTCAGGTACAAGAGATGATGGGTACGCAATATGTTTCTGTCAGAAATACTCACAATGAAACTCTACTGCGTCGAAAAATTGGGATCTTGCCGGCAGATTTTAACATTGAAATAAAGGGTGGTGAGCTAGCCAATGAAGGTTCCATTGTTATCTCAACGCAACATCCCTGCATGTCTGTCTTAAAAGATAAAACATTAGAGGTTGCTCGCAAACGCTCAGCAGGACAAACAGAAATATTACTTAAAGCAGAAGGAATACCTCCTGCGTTTGTCTCTTTGCAGATTTACCCAAATTTGGGTGCAGCCCCAGTAGAGATGACTCTACCTTTCCCTGCAAAAGGTTGCCTGGCCCTTGATGCAAATGGATGCACTCTGGATAAAAATATTACTCTGCATGATTTGCTGGGTTCGAGAGCCTTTTTATTTGGTAAAAATGGCGATCCGACACGTTTTTCACTGGAATTACATTTACGTTCCAAAAGTGGGTTACAGGCATGGCATGAATGGTGTTATACCGCGGGGGAACACCCCGTCGAACTCAATTTATACAGCCTGAGAGAGCATATTGAAAACTTACTGTCTCTTGAGACAGGAATTGACCAGGTTGTTGAGATGCAAATCAAAGGCGCAGGTGCTGTAATGAGCTGGCAGATTCGCCGCTATAAATACAGTTTACGCTATGATTATGAAAGAGAACTTCTCGTCAGCCAGTCAACCCATTATCGTACCGAGCAAATGTCTTCACCTGTCATCATGTTATTGAGTGAGCCGGAGAGAAAAATCACCCCATTATCATCAAGAATGAGCGAAGGTGTACCGACAGGTGAATATGAACTGAGTTCGGTTATTAACAAAAATGGGCCGTGGTTAGTCGTCCCCAAACAGGGTGAGGAAATGGCGTTTCGCCCCTGCTTCATTCGTGGGGAACCGTCGTTACCTGTGGATGAAAGTAGTATTCGTTCATTGCAGAAAGCGACCCAGCTTTTTAATCCCCAGTCTGAAGTTAATACCATTACACTGGTACTTGAACAGATGGCTAACGATCCCGCTCATTCCGGCTGGCAATTTATGCGTTGCCTGTACGACCAATTTGGTTATCTGCCGCTGGCAACCTTTGAAGTTTGGCGTGCGCTAGTACAGCATCCACGAGCACTGGCGATGTCGCTATTTAAATTTGAGATGTCAGCTGAGTATCTGAGCCGCATTGAAAATGAGTTCCCTATTTTATGGGAGTTCTTCCCCATCTTCGAAATCAAAACTGCAGCCGATCGATTTAAATTGTTCCTGAGCCAAAAGGGTGCACCGGAAGAAACCCAGAATTTACTGGTGAAGAGCTTGTATCAGCGATTGGGGCTCGTTTTTCCGACATATGCCGACGAAATTGAGAAATGGTTAAGTTATGGACAATTCCCTCCGCCCATTCCAGAGTTCTTCATTCGCGAGTGGTATCAGGAGCTTTTACGTGAGCATAGTGAAGCTCGCTGGCCAGAGTACGGCAGCAAGCGGCTGCATAGCTGGATGACATCACAAAAAAATCCAGTGATCAGCATTAATCCTGACGCAGAATACCGCTATTCCGTTGCCTGGTTACCCGTCTTCGCCGCAGCTGTAGCAAGCGGCAATACCTCTTTTGAAGCCGTATTTGACCGTAAACCGGGTGCCGTATTTTTCCTGAGACAGGTCAGGGACTTCGATTCCCGCTGGTTTAAGGCCATCTTCCAGTGCAGCCTGTTGCGTTATTTTGCTCAAAAATAAAAAGGGATAAGAATGACTACACGCTATTTTTCGTCACTTATTGAACAATCGTTGTCTCGTTCAACTGAAGCAACACTGAGTATCATGGGGGTCACAAACCCGCAGTTGCGTGAGCACCTCGCGCAACAAATGGGCGCCGATTGTGGGAAATCAGGCTCATTCCTTGCTTCTCCCGTTTTCCAACAAATGTTTGGCTGGAAAGCGTCAAACAAAACGATGCGTAGCCTGACGGAAGGCAAGGCATTGCTCAGTAAAGCTGTGGTTGATTCGCTGGATGATCAGAACAATGGACGCTATCGTTTTGGTGCTGACTGGAAACCCTTTACTCACCAGCTAGCCAGTTGGAAGGCTCTGCTGGAAAAAAAACATTCTGTGGTAGTGACCAGCGGTACGGGTTCAGGCAAAACCGAATGTTTTATGGTGCCGGTGCTGGAAGACCTCTACCGGGAATTACATGAAAATGGCAACAACCCACTTATCGGCGTCAGGGCCCTTTTCCTCTATCCACTTAACGCCTTAATTAATTCGCAACGTGAGCGCCTGGACGCCTGGACACGTGGTTTTGGTTCCGGAATCCGATACTGCCTCTACAACGGAAATACCGAAAATCTACACGCCGCAGTGAAAAGCGAACAGGTAAAAAGACCGAATGAAGTACTCTCGCGCGAAAAAATGCGTGAAGAACCCGCTCCAATTCTGGTGACCAACGGCACAATGCTGGAATATATGATGGTCCGCCAGATCGACGCTCCAATTATCCAGCAATCTAAATCACAAAAATCATTACGCTGGATCGTATTGGATGAAGCGCATACCTATGTCGGCTCGCAGGCCGCTGAACTGGCGCTGCAGTTACGCCGCGTGATGACGGCCTTTGGTGTGACTCCAGATGATGTTCGCTTTGTAGCAACCTCTGCAACCATTGCCGGAAGCGATGCCGAAAAGCAATTAAAAAAATTCCTCTCTGAATTATCCGGTATACCGCAAGAGCGCATTGACGTACTGGACGGAAGCCGGGTTATTCCGGAACTGGAACCATGCAAACACGTTTTTATTCCGTTAGAAGAAATTGAGCAAATCCCTGATACAGACATGAAGGGCGTAAGCCCAGAGCGCTTTGATGCACTTACGCATTCACCTGAAGCGTATTACTTGCGCGACATGCTAGTTACTCAACCGAATCCAATGAAGTTGGATGATATGACGCAGCGGTTGAACTCGCTAACAAAACAGCATTATAGCCAGCAGGATGTGTTGCGCTGGATTGACGTCTGCTCTGGCACACAACCCAATACTAAGGATCCCGCATTTCTTAAGGTCAGGGCGCACATATTCCAACGCAATACCCAGGGGGTGTGGGCCTGTGTTGATAAAGAATGCAGATTAAAGCACGGTACCCCGCTGGAAAAGGGTTGGCCTTTTGGCTATGTGTATGTGAACAAACGCCAAAATTGCGATTGTGGAAGCCCGGTTTACGAGCTGGCATTCTGTAATGAATGTAATGAGCCACATCTTCTGGCGCGGGACAAAAAGGGAAAACTTGTCCAATGGGAAAATAAAGGCGGTGATGAGTTCTCTTTGCAAGATGATGTGCATATTGAACATGATGCCGCAGAAGAAAAAGTTGATAAAGAGAGTCGTTTTCAGCCCGCACTCATTATCGCCGCAGAGAAGACCAGCGCGGCGGGTTATACCCAACAGCGTCTGGACCGTCAGACGCGTCGTATTGGTGTTATTAACAATGACAGCATCCCGCTAGTTATTAACGACATTGAACAAGTATGTAGTGCCAGTAGCTGTGGCTACAGAGGCACGAGCGGAAAACAACCGTTCCGCCGTGCCTTATTAGGTGGGCCATTTTACGTCACCAATATTGTGCCAACCGTTCTGGAATATTGTCAGGATTTTATTAGTGAAGAAGGAAAAGAGGGCGTCGGACCTGATTCGTTACCAGGTCGAGGCCGTCGACTTATTACCTTTACCGACAGCCGGCAAGGAACGGCCCGCATGGCAGTGCGCATGCAGCAAGAAGCTGAGCGCAGCCGCTTACGCGGCAGTGTGGTGGAAATCCTGAGCTGGCATCAACGAACACAGACTTCTGCAACACCGAATGCCAATGCCGATCTGGAAAAGTTAGCGACGAGGGCAAAACAGGCCCACAATGAGGCGAAAGAGTATAGAAGCTGGGGAATGCCGGAACAAGCAAAACTGGCTGAAGCGCAAGCCGAACAGCTTGAACAGGCTATTCAGGCCGCGACCGGTGGCAAAGCTGCGACCATTCTGTTTTCGCGGACCTGGATTGAAATGGTTAATGAACTTAAAGAGAAAGCCGATATTCGCGGCCCTATTCTGCAATATAACCACTATCTGAAGCCTGAAATTTTCAATGAGAATGGCGGGCCGCTAAAGCTTTCTGAGATGTTGTTATTCCGGGAGTTTATGCGCCGGCCCAAACGAACTAACAGCCTGGAAACGCAGGGATTAGTTCAGGTTGGTTATCAGGGGCTGGAGAAGATCCATAAGATGCCGGTGCATTGGCAAGAGAAAGGGCTGACGCTGGATGACTGGAAGGATTTTCTTAAGGTTACGCTGGATCTGTACGTACGTGAAAGCAACTTCACACAACTGGACGATGAGTTGAAAAACTGGATTGGTAGCCGTTTTTCATCGAAATTCGTCCGTAACCCGGACACAAAAGATCCCGAAGATAATCAGAACAGACGCTGGCCACAAATTCGTAATGGCAATATATCCCATCGTTTAGTGAAGTTATTAATGCTTGGCGCAGGATTCAAAACCGTAAATACGGCGACGATGGATATTATCAATACGTGGCTGAAAGAAGCGTGGACCCAACTTACCGGCCCACTTGCAGTGCTGAAACCTGATGGTAACCGTTTCTATCTGCCAAAAGAGCACATGACTTTTTCTTTAATCACAGATGCCTGGATTTGTCCGGTAACCAATAAGATTCTGGATACGGCCTTTAAAGGCTTAACCCCTTATCTGCCCACCCACATTTCGTTTGAACACCTTACCAAGACACAATATGACGCTTTTGTCGCGCAAAAGGTCACCATGCCGGAAATCTGGAAGCTGGATCGTTCGCAAGAAGACTACGCTCCGGGTCTGGCGAAGGTACGTGACTGGGTTAGTAAAGAGCCACTAATCGCACAATTACGTTCGGAAAACGTCTGGACGGATATTAACGATCGTGTCGTGGAAGGCGGATTTTACTACCGCACAGCCGAGCACTCTGCTCAGCAATCGTCAGAACGTTTGCAAAGCTACGAAAAGATGTTCAAAAACGGGCAGCTTAATGTTCTTAACTGTTCTACCACCATGGAAATGGGGGTTGATATCGGTGGCATTACCGCCGTAGTGATGAACAACGTACCGCCCCATCCGGCTAACTATTTACAGCGTGCCGGGCGAGCCGGGCGTAGTCAGGAATCGCGTGCGATCTCTTACACACTATGTAAAGGGAACCCGCACGATCAACAGGTTTTTGCCAACCCACTCTGGCCATTTGAGACCATGATCCCCGCGCCAATGGTGGCAATGAATTCCGCCCGGCTGGTGCAACGCCACGTCAATGCGTTATTACTGTCCGACTTTTTATGTCACGTCATTGGCGAAACAGATAAAGAAAAAACCAGTCTTGATAGCCTCTGGTTTTTCGGTGAAGACGACGGGCAATCAAAATGTGAACACTTTAAAGTCTGGCTCGAGCGTCCGGTTCTTGATATCGACGCGGCGCTGGAACGGCTGGTGAAAGGTACAGCATTACATGGCGCCAGACCCGACCTGTTGCGGGATAAAACAATCCATGCGATTACGTTCCTGCAACAGCGATGGCTTTCCGTCTACCGCGATCTTGTAGCCCAGGAACGAGAATCGCAGCCGCAAACGCCTTATCGCAAGCGCATAGAACTGGAGAAAAAACGACACTGTGGCGAGTATTTGCTGCGTGACCTGGCGGCCAGGACTTTCCTGCCGGGATACGGCTTCCCGACAGATGTGGTGACGTTTGATAACTTCACTATGGAAGACTATATCCGTGAAAAATCACAGAAAAGCCGGGATAAAAAAGATCGCGAAGATAATGTGTCACGTTATAAGGGACTTCCCTCACGTAACTTGGGGGTTGCCATCCGTGAATATGCACCAGGTGCAGAGATCATACTGGATGGCCGGGTCTTCCGCTCTGCTGGCGTCTCACTGCACTGGCACAATATTAATGCCGATACCAATGAAGCCCAGCGTCTGGATTGCGCCTGGCGCTGTCACAAATGCGGGACCATAGGCTATGAAGAGGGGTTGAGCAGTTCCGGGACGCTATTTTGCACCAACAGCGCCTGTGGTGAAAAAATCATCATGGATAATCGTCGCCAGGTGCTGCAGCCAGCCGGGTTTGTAACTGATGCACACGCGCCGGTGACGAACAATATTGAAACCATGAAATTTATCCCGGTTGTCCCTGCCTGGGTATTTGTTAAAGCAGAACCCGTATCGCTACCTAACCCGATAATGGGGTATATGGCATCTGGCGCTGATGGGCATGTTTTCCAGCAAAGCCTTGGAGAAGGTGGGCATGGTTACGCACTTTGTCTGAGCTGCGGTCGCGCAGAGTCGATGTTGAACGCAAACGATGCGCCGAAAAGTATGGAAGCCCACTACCCGCCGCGTCCGGGAAAAGCAGATCGCGACAGCCAGAATCAACGTCTAATTTGCCCCGGCTCGACGGCGCTCATGAAGAACGTCACGCTGGGGGCATTGGCACGAACGGATGTCTTTGAAATGGTTCTACGCAAGCCGCAAAACGGTGAATATCTCCCGGATAGCACGGAAGAAGGGCGGATTGTTGCCATGACTCTGGCGGTAGCACTACGTCAGGCGCTGGCCGGGGTTTTGGGTATCTCCGCGGCAGAACTGGGCTACGCCGTGCGTCCGGTCAGACTGGAAGATGGACAATCAGTATTAGCCGTTCAACTCTACGATGTGATTAGCGGTGGTGCAGGTTTTGCATCCAGTGCGCCAATGCACATTGAGGCCATTCTGTTGGGAATGGTGAAGCAGTTGGGTTGCCACCACTGCGATACGGCATGCAGTGAATGCCTCCTCGACTCCCAGACTCGCCACGATCACGATTTGCTGGATCGTAAAGCAGCACAGGCATGGCTTGGTGATGACTTCTCGTACTACATCGGTTTGCCGGATGATGAAACATTCTCGCTACCGGATGCCCGATATTGCCCGGGAGCCATTGGCGATACCCTTCGTCGGGCGATTAACGAGGGTGCTGAAAAACTCACACTGTGGATGAATGGGCCACTCAATGAGTGGGATCTTTATGCCCGTCAATTCCGGGCGGCTATTCAGAACTACCGGATTAAGGACAATGTTGCGGTCGACCTTGTCATTCCTGCTGGCGTCGATGATCCGGAGCTGTTGCATGAGCTTTCGCAGTTTACTGCTTTGGGCGTGCGTTTGTGTCATAGCGAACAGGCTCTGGAATTGCCGATTGTTGCGCAAGTCGCCTTTGCCGATCGCGTAATGACGCTGGCTTCACGCAGCCAGCAGGCAACTATCCCAGGGCCAGGCTGGCACCTGAATGACGAACTGGTCGTTCGCAGCCTCGGCTATAACACGGTAAAACTGAACGAGTTTGTTTTGCCGGGGAAAGCAGCGAACTCTGTTGAGCGTGTCAAAGACATAGAGATTCATAAACAGTTAAATGGTGCACTTTCGCAGTTCGGACAACGCTTCTGGGACACGCTGTTTAACAGCCATGAAGAAGCACAATCGCTGATGAAAAACCAGCGAATCACCAGCGTTCACTATACCGATCGCTATCTGCAAAACCCGGTTGCGCTGGCACTGCTGGGGGCGATACTGAAACCGCTAAAAACAAAGCTGACCGATGACGCGGAGCTTGAGCTTGATACTCTGTTTAAGCCCAAGGATCGTCCCGGCAACCGGCCGTTCCATGACTGGATGAGCGATGCGGATTTTCAGGATTTCGCCGACCAGTGGTTTACTGCGGCAATGGGCAGAGCGGTAGAACTGACGGTGTTCGATTCGCCACGTGATATTCCACATCATCGTAAGCTGACGGTGACCTTTGAAGATGGTCAGACGTTGAAGATTCGATTCGACCAGGGAATGGGATACTGGCGTATCGACTTCCCAAATGCATGGCGTAACTTTGACTTTACTGACGATGTGACTTATCAGCTAGTAAAAATGGCGCAAGCCTGCCAGGAGGGCAAAGTCCTTAATAGCGAGGACAGCTGGGCAACGGATGTGCTGGTAGAGGTGATGTCGTCTTAATGGATTAGCACTCCTAATTCCTTATTGGGAGTGCTAAAACGACTCGAGTCAGCGATGTTTGATAACCATCATTACGCTTTTTTACGCGAGGATTTTTTACCGCTGCTGGCCGCGCGTTCGGCTTTAATCCTTTCCAGCAGCGCGGTGGCGCTGTTTTCACCGCTGATAAGACTTGGGTTTTCAGCACGCCACTGGGCGGTAAGTTCACCGCGGAACGCTTTCGCCAGGATCGACTGGGTGAGATTGTTGACGCGGGTTAAAGCGTTGTTGACCTGTTTTTCGATGGTGTCGGCGTAGGCGAAGAACTGCTCGACACGATGGACGATTACGGCTTGTTCTTTTAAAGAAGGGACTGAAAGTTCAAAATTCCGGAGACTTGATAATGAGACTGTTTTTTGTGCAGTCCCAGTAGCAACATCACTTGCATGTTTGAATATTTGTGGTGATTCTAAATAGAATAATAAAAATCTATAGTTAATCAAATTGCTATTTGGCTTTATGATGGCAATATGTCGTTGGAAACAAAATGGTTTAGTGGTGTTAACAACTACTGGGATTCCAAAAGAACCTGTAACAGTGTATAAAATATCATTTAGAGATGGTTTTCTAATCTCTTTTAGTGCCAGGTAATAAGACTCTGGAACCCATCTGGATACATTTTCAAGATCAATTTTCCCTTTATTAACATCGGAGATGACTAGAAAGGGGATTCCTGTTTCAGATTTTGGTGGAGCTTGATGGTCACCATCCGAAATACTGACACAAAGATTTTTTAATGAATATACTTTCCATTGTTCAGTATTCGTTGATAATTTTCCATTAACAATTGCAGCTAGCACCACCTGACGAAAACGTTTCAGGATTTGTGGGATTTGCTCAAGACGTGCTTTGGTGCTATCTACCTGCGCCAGCAGCGTATCGAGTTTTTCGGCGATGATTTTTTGTTCGAAAAATGGCGGGAGATTAATTGAAAGAGCCTTCAAAACTTCCAGACGTATTCCTTTTACCGTTGTACCGGTCCCTAAACTTTCGATTAGCTGCGCCTGCGAACGGTACCAGTGAATAAAGAAATTAGGTTCAACTCCGCTAGACAGGAATAACGCCTTTAAGTCTTGGTTAATTGCTGAATCAAAAGACGCTGTAACAATTTTCCCCAAGCTCATACGAGTCGCAATAATCGGTGTCCCAGCAGGAATTATATTTGTACTGCTATTTTCTACTGCATCATTGGTAATATGATCGATAGTATCTGTAAGGGTATGTTTATTCATATCCTTGACACTCATCCATGGAATATCCCCTTGATAATACTCAGGGATTGCTTTGCTTGGGGTACCTCCGCCAATAATAGTAAGGAGTATATTATCCAGCTCGCTTTTTACCCACCCCTCCGGCAATTTCCCCTCACTCATACCTTCACCTCACCAAACGCTTCATTCAGCAACTGACGCTGCGCATCCGCCTCATCGCCCGCGCCCAGCTCGCGCATCAGCGCATCCAGTTCGCTCAACGCCTGTACCAGCTCGCCCATCGCTTCTGCCGCCAGCACGTCCGGCTCCGGCAGACTGTCGGCGTCGATGCTGTCTTTATCTTTCAGCCAGGAGATATCCAGTGAATCGGATTTTGCCGTGCGGATCCATTCGCGGCTGAACTTACGCCAGCGGCTGGTCGCCTGGTGCTGGTCGGTGTTTTTGTTCTCTTCGCTGTCGGCGACTTCGCTCTCTTCGGCGTTAAAGCTCCACTCACCCTCGGTTCGCGGGCTTAAGCCGTGCGGATCTTCGCCGTAGACGGTTTCAAACGGCTGCAGATGCTGCTCGGTGAACGGCGTGCGCTTGCCGAAGCTTGGCATATTGGTCCGCAGGTCATACACCCACACGTCGTCGGTGCAGTTTTTATCCTGATGTGGATTGGCTACCGTGCCTTTGGTAAAGAACAGCACGTTGGTTTTGACGCCCTGGGCGTAAAAGATGCCGGTCGGCAGACGCAGGATGGTGTGCAGATGGCATTTGTCCATCAGGTCGCGACGAATGTCCGTACCCTTGCCACCTTCAAACAGGACGTTATCCGGCACTACCACCGCCGCGCGACCGCCAGGGTGCAGGGTTTCGATAATATGCTGCATAAAGCACAGCTGTTTATTGCTGGTCGGGTGCACGAAGGTGCGGGTAATGTTGGTGCCTGCGGCGCTGCCAAACGGCGGGTTGGTGGCGACAATATGCGCCTTCGGCAGGTTTTCACCGTCGCTGCCCAGCGTGTTGCCCAGACGGATAGCGCCGCCGTGGTCGAGGTTGCCTTCAATGTCGTGCAGCAGGCAGTTCATCAGCGCCAGACGGCGGGTGCCGGGCACCAGTTCAAGGCCGATAAACGCGCGGTGGATCTGGAAATCCTGGGTGTCGCCGTCGAGATCGTCCAGATCGTGAGTCTGCGACTTCACGTAGCGATCCGCTTCAATCAGGAAGCCCGCCGTACCTGCAGCCGGATCCTGCACCACTTCGCGCGGCTGCGGCTTCAGCAGATGGATAATGGTTTTAATCAGCGGACGCGGAGTGAAGTACTGGCCCGCGCCGGATTTGGTTTCGTTAGCGTTCTTCTGCAGCAGCCCTTCGTACATATCGCCGAAGTCGTCTCGGGACTTCCCGTGGTTGCCGTTGTACCAGTCCAGCGCGTCCATATAGCTGACCAGCTCAGTCAGCTGTTTGGGTTGCTCAATGGTGGTACTGACATTATGGAACACCGCCTGCACCAGCTTTTTCTCATCAGTGCCTAACTGGACCAGCAGGTTACGGTAGAACTGCATCTGATCCTGGCCAATGCGCGACTTCAGATCATCCCAGCGGTAGCCTTCCGGCAGGTAGTCCGCTTCCTGGCCGGTCTCTTTACACATTTTCAAAAACAGCAGCGAGGCGAGTTCATTCACGTAGTTTTGATAGGAGACGCCGCCGTCGCGCAGGTTGTCGCACAGTTTCCACAGTTTGGCGACCAGATCGTTATTGTTCATTGAAGATCCCATGTAAAACAGCGGCCCTTATCGGGGCCGCAGAAGAAGAAATTGCCGGGGATGATAACGCGTCAGGCGAGCTCATCCCAGATGTAATCGCTGAACTTATCCAGCACGCTGTCGAGGTCGTCGTCAAAGGCACGCTGTAACATTGGCTTACCGCCGCGGCGGTGGAAATTGCCGGTTTTGAAAACATCGTCGTCGAGCACCACCTTCTCTTTTAGCGCCTGCGCTAAACGGTCGAGCCAGCTTAGCTGTTCATCGCTCCAGTCGTTCTCGGCCTTGATACGCGTCAGCGCGTGATCGACACGCTCGTCGAACGGTTTGAGCGCATCGCCCACCGCCGCACGGCGGATGTGGCCGATCAGCCGGGCGGCGATATCCTGATTGCGCGTCGCTTTCCACGCGCTGCGCAGGGATGACTCTTCAAAATGCTGGCGGTCAAACCACTCCTGCAATTCCACCAGCCCTTTACGGGTGAGGTCGCGCGGGCGATTAATCACCGCCTGCAGCGCGGGCTGGGTGTTCGGGGAGCGTTGCACCAGCTCATCAAACGCTTCGAGGAAATCCTGCGGCGTGTCGTAATCGCCATACAGCGATTTGACGCTCACCACCTCATCGTCAATATCGAGGAAAATGGGGGCCTCGCGCAGTGCGTTGATATCGGTTTTCAGCCTTTCGAGGCGCGCGATAAAGCCGGGAAGCTTATTAAAAATCTCGGCGCTCCAGTGCGGTCCTTTTTCCCGCAGGCGTGAGGCCAGACCGCCAAAGTTGACGCCCGCGGCATCCAGGCACAGCTCGTCCAGACGGCGAACCTGCTTATCCACAGCTTCGCTGCGATCGCGGTTATAAATGGCGAGGCCGATGATTCTCTGCAGCTTAGCGACCAACTGTTCATGGCTGTGCTCGGCAAAACTGCGGCCATCCGCTTCAATGGTTTTGTAGGTTTCTGAGTCGGTAATTTCATTGACCAGCGTTTGCAGTTCCACCTGTGGACGCACAACCACCGGGCGCATGGTATCGACGCTTTCCAGCGAGCTGTAGATATCAACACAGTCGAAAATCTTAAAGCTGGTTTTCCCCACCGACGGGCACAGACGCGTGGCACGGCCCTTCATCTGCTCGTAGAGAATGCGGCTTTTGACTTTGCGCAGGAACACAATATTACAGATTGACGGGATATCCACGCCGGTGGTCAACAGATCGACGGTAACCACAATATTGGGTAGCCGCTCTTTGTTGAAGCGGACGATCATGCTTTGCACTTTCTTCGCGTCTTTATCGGCATCACCGGTGATCTTGATAATCGCGTCGTGCTCCAGCTGCGGATACTTTTTCTTAAACGCGGTGCGCAGCTCGTCAACCACCATGTCGGCATGGGCGTTGGTGACGCAGAACACCAGCGTTTTTTGTTGCCCGGTGGGATCCAGGTATTTGGTGAGCTCACCGCATACCGCACGGTTAAACGCCGGGATCACCAGGCCGCGGTTAAAATCGGCAACCTCAAAATCCTGATCGTCAGCCAGCGTGTCGTTGATCAGCTCGCCCTGTGGGTTCAGGCGTTCCACCTGTTCACCCTCGGAAAGATAGACCCCATCCTGCGCATTGCGGGTAACGATCTGAATAGGCGGATCCTGATCGATCAGGTAGCCGTCGATCACCGCCGTACGGTAGGTGTAGCGGTAAACCGGCTCGCCGAAAATATCGACCGTGTGCAGCGCTGGCGTGGCGGTCAGGGCAATTTTTACCGCATCGAAGTGATCGAGAATGCGACGGTAGGCGGAAACGTAATCCAGCTGGCTGCGAAACTGCAGCTCGCCTTCGGTCTGCTCTTTATCGAGAATGTAACCGCGGTGTGCTTCATCGACGACAATACAGTCGTAACGGCCGACCGGCATCGGTTCATCTGATTGCAACGTGCGTTTAACCAGCGACTGAACCGTGGCGACGTGAATTTTGGTGCTGTCTTCCGGGAATTTATCAGTCAATCCTTTGATATCGAAAATGCTGTTAAAAGTGTCGCCGTTAATCCGTGTATCTTCAAACGATCCCAGCGCCTGCTCGCCGAGCGAGCGACGATCAACCAGGAACAAGACGCGTTTGAAACGCTGCGACTGGATCAGGCGGAACATCAGGGCGATGGCGGTACGGGTTTTACCGGTACCGGTCGCCATTGCCAGCAGGATCTCTTGTTGGCCGTTAACAATGGCCTTCTCTACCGCGCGAACGGCATCCTCCTGGTAATAACGCAGACCCAGTTCGCTCATTCCGGGGTTATCGGCAAACCACTGATTCTGTTTTTGCGGGTCGCTGCCCAGCATATCCAGCAGCTCTTCCGGGCGATGCCATTCCGGCAGCGCTTTCGACATATTGGTGGTGTGGCGGACGTCGCGATACCAGATACCGCTTTTGGTCTTCATTGCCGCGCGGTATTCACGCCCGTTGGTGGAGTAGCAAAAGGGGATTTTAAAACGCTGTGTGCCGCTGGTGTCCTGCCAGCTAATTTCGTAAGCAGGTACCGCTTCATGTACTTCATCAGGAGAGTAGTGTTCTAACAACGTGTCGCGTAAGAACGCGTTATCGAAGTATTTACTGTAGCGATACGATTCGTTGAGTTTGCCGGGAACATCGATATTTTTACGTTTTGCTTCGACCACTGCGATAGGCTTAAGGCCCACGAACAGAACATAATCCGCAAAACCTTGCTTCCCGGTTTCATCTTTGCCAGTTGGCCATTCGGCAATGGCTTTATTTACACCCGGTTCTGGACGCTCACCTTTGGAGAAACGTAACGTTTTACTATCGGCCTGCCAGCCCGCTTTACGCAGTTGGGCATCAATCAGGAAGCGGCTTTCTTCCTCGCTGAGATTCAGTGTGCGCTTGATAGCCTGGTCGGTAATCTCTTTATGATATGCCTTGCGTTCCTGTTCGGTTTGTTTTGCTAACTCGGCGTTTTTGGCGGCGAGTTGCGCTTCCAGTGCGGCCACGCGTGCTTTGGTTTGTGCTTCGGTTTCCTGCTGTTTGCCTTCGAGAACGGCAATGTAGCCGTTGAGTGCAATTAATCGTTGCTGCTGAGCTTCCAGTTCTGCCTGGCTTTGTACTTTTTCCTGTGTCTGCTGTTCCAGTTGCTGTTTGAGGGTGAGAACTTCGGCGTGGTAGCGATCCTCACCGTGCTCAGGCAGCACAAAAACCGGCACAGGAAAGTCGTAATCTTTGGTTACCAACCGGTAATACCAGACGGCAAGACGGAAACCCAGGCGCAGGCACATCTGAGCATCATCCAAATCATTATGGTATTCGTGGACGGCCTGGTTACCAATTCGGCGCAATTTATGGAATACAGAAAGGATGTTGTCATCAACAAAGGAAATTTTGCCCAGTTCACGCAGAAGATCGTGTTGATTCTCACAGAGGGGGATATCCAGCAGCAGGCCAAGGTGTTTAGCCGTCGCTTCGCCAAACATACGCATTTTCACCAGTGCGGTGTTGGGATCATCCGGGTAATTATTTTCCGCCGCACAGGCGATGGCATAGGTGAAATCGTTGACGCCCTTCAGGAACTCAAAATTGGATTTAGTCATCATTAGGTTTTAATCCATCGCTGTGCGAGCCTATCCATATATTTAAGGCTCATAACTCTTTATCTTAGCTTTCCACATCTTCCCGGGCAATGGCCAACGTCACAGCAACTGACTAATTCTTAAGGGTTCGTCTATTTTGTAGTGTTGTACTAAACACAAAAAGTCCCAAACTCTTCAACCAAGTCAGCTGACCATATCGAGCGCACACTTTTAAATTATAAAATCGATAAATAATTAAATCATTTCAACACATTACCATTATTCCCAAAATCAAACGGGCTAACCCCTTTCTCCCGATTCGCATCCAGAAAGTCAGCCCACCATTGCAGCATCAGTTTGCGTTCATCCAGATGCTCTGCTTTATGAATATAAGCCGCACGTACTAAGTTACGTTCCATATGGCTCATTTGCCGCTCTACAGCATCCCTTGACCATAGCCCTGACTCAATCAGCGAGCTACATGCCATAGTCCTGAAGCCATGCCCACAAACCTCCACCTTAGTGTCATACCCCATAACACGCAGCGCCTTATTCACCGTGTTTTCACTCATGGGCTTACGAGGGTTATGATCGCCAATGAAAACAAAATCGCGCTCACCACTAAGCTTGTGAACCTGTTCAAGGATTGCCAATGCCTGACGAGACAGCGGTACTAAGTGGGGTGTGCGCATTTTAGAACCACGTTGAGAATGCTTCACTCCATCGATAGCTTCTCGTTCTGCCGGGATTGTCCACATTGCCCTTTCAAAATCGATCTCAGACCAACGGGCGAAGCGCAATTCACTAGAAAGAATAAAGATTAATAACGTGAGCTCAACAGCCAGACGAGTCAAAGGCCGCCCGGTGTAGCTATCAATTCGGTGGAGTAGTTCAGGTAAGCGTTTCAGTTCAAGTGCTGGTCGATGGACACGATTACTTGAAGCAACTGCCCCAGCCATCTCCTGAGCAGGATTGTAATCGATCAAACCGCTTTGCACTGCATAACGCATAATCGCATTGGTACGCTGCTGAAGACGCGAAGCCACTTCAAAACGCCCTGTAGCCTCAACGACCTTGATAGGAACGAGGAGATCGCGCGTGCTAAAACTATCAATACTCCGCTTCCCAATTGCTGGGAACAAATTATCCTCCAGACTCTTCAGCACCCGTCGGCTATGTTCTTCTGACCATTTTTTATTTGCGGCATGCCACTCTCGGGCAACTAACTCAAAGGTAATATTTTCTTTCGCCTGTTCTTCTTTCACAGCACGTTTGTGTTCGCGAGGATCGATTCCAGCAGCAACAAGCTTTCTGGCCTCTTCCCTCTTTTGACGAGCATCAGCTAATGACGTTTCAGGATAAACACCAAACGCCATCAGGTGCTGCTTACCACCAAAGCGAAAACGGAACCGCCAGTATTTTGAGCCGTTAGGGTGAATGAGCAAAAACATGCCATCCCCATCGACAAGGGTATACTCCTTTTCCTGTGGTTTTGCAGAACGCACTTTGATATCTGTCAGAGCCATAAAAGTTCTCCTTCCATGTGCCGAAGTGAGTATACAACCATTATCGAACCAACATATATACTCGGTTCTATACTCACAAGCGTCTTGATGTGGGTTGACTCAGATTGACTTCTGTTGAGTGAAAAAGCGAGGAAAGCCTTGCGGATACTGGATTTCAGGCACAAAAAAAGACGTCCGTTGACGTCTATTGATGTT
>PPYF01027788.1_pt1 | contig 18669 bp, 13 predicted proteins | sample 1559871 | NCBI WGS metagenome assembly PPYF01 (sample SAMN08240021, study PRJNA423297) | Human gut metagenome, whole genome shotgun sequencing project. | reverse complement strand
TATTTTACCCTTCTTCCGACCGGCTGCGGTACTCGCGCGGCGAAACGCCGACGTGCTTTTTGAACAGATAGCTGAAATAGTGCGAATCCTGATAACCGACGTCAAATGCAATATCGCTCATGCGGCTGTTGCCCTTGGTCAGCAGATGCTTTGCCGCCTCGATGCGGACAGCGGTCAGATATTCGACAAAGGTCTGACCGGTCTCCTGCGAAAACACGGTGGAAAAATGGTTCGGACTGAACCCGACCTCTGCCGCCACCATGTGCAGCGAAATACCGCTGTCCGCATAATTTTCGCGGATAAACTCCTTTGCACGGCTGATCTCCGCGCTGTATCGCACATTCTGATGGCGATAACACAGACGAGTCATGCGGCCAAGCACCTCGGCGGCACAGGCCTTTGTGCCCTCGAGCGTCGCCGCCTGACCGAGCACCGCCTGCGGATCCTCCGGAGGCGGAATGCTGCCTGCCTGCACCTCATCAGCCAGCTGAGAGGCCGTGACGAGCAGGTTCATCAGCAGATAATATCGGTACAGCACGCTCTGTACGTCCTGCGCCGCAGAGTCACCGAAGTAGCCCTCGACAATACGCGGCACGTCCTCGGGGGCGGCATGCCGCAGCTTGTCCGCCAGCGAGCCGCCTCCGCGCAGCAGGAGCACCAGCCGGCGGCTGCCGCGGAAAAAGGCGCAGACCTCGCTTTCCTCACCGCACAGACGCTCGGTCAGCGCGCGCACCTGCTCCTGCACGGCATTTTCCGGCAGGCGCACGATGCACACAAGATACTGCTTCGCTGTCAGCAGCAGCCCCCAGCGTTCTCCCTGTACAGCCGCCTCTGCAGTCGGCACGCTGCCCGAGAGCAGGTCGTTGAGAAAATGCTCACGCAGCACGTCCTCCTCGTGTTCGCTGCGGCTGTTTGCACCTTCCGAGCGAAGCTGCTGCTGCTCCTGCTCAATCTGCTCGGCAACCTGTCCAAGCGTTTCAAGCAGCTGCGCCGAGCTGACCGGCTTGAGCAGATACGCGTCCGCGTGCAGCGAAACCGCCTTCTGTGCATACTCAAATTCATCGTGTCCGCTGAGGAACACAATACGCAGCCACGGCATGGTGCGCCGCACAACCTTTGCCAGCTCCAGACCATCCATAAACGGCATGCGGATGTCCGTAATGAGCACATCCGGCTTCATTTCCATCAGCATAGGCAGTGCCATTTCGCCGTCCGGCGCTTCACCTGCAAACAAAAAGCGTTCCTGCTCCTTTTCAATGCAGTTGCGGATGCCATCCCGGATGATCTCCTCATCATCCGCAATAAATACACGCATCATAGCGTTTTCCCCTCCTGTTCGTCCGGTACGGTGAAGCTAATGCGTGTGCCGTGCCGGTATTCACTCTCGATCGTCAGTCCGCAGCCGTAATACAGCCGCAAACGCTGTTCCACATTGCGCAGACCGTAGCCGCCCTTGCCGTCCGGGTCAAGCGGTGCGCCGTTCTGCAGCGAGGCCCGTACCTCGGCAAGACGCTCGGGTGTCATGCCCATGCCGTTGTCCTCCACGGCGAAGTACATGCCGCCTGCCTGCCTGCGGCCGGTCACGGTAATCTGTCCTCTGCCGCGCCTGCGCTTAATGCCGTGATAAATCGCGTTTTCAACCAGCGGCTGCAGCACGATTTTCAGCATATACCGCTCGTGCAGCGCGGGATCAATATCAATCGTATACCGCATGATGCTGCCGTACCGCACCGACTGAATCTGCAGATAGTTTGCAACGTGCTGTTCCTCGCGCTCGACCGTGATGTAATCCGCGCCGCGGCTGAGCGAGATGCGCAGAAAGCCGGTGAACGCCATCGTCATCTCGACGACCTCGCTGTTGCGGCCCTCTTCGGCCAGCCAGACGATGGTTTCCAGCGTATTGTACATGAAATGCGGCGTGATCTGCGCCTGCAGCGCCCGTAGTTCAGCTTTTTTGATGGTCTTTTCCTGCTCGACCCGCTCATGAATGAGCGCACCCAGCTGCTCCGCCATTGTATTGAGATCGCGTGTCAGCAGATGCAGCTCGTCGATCTCGGTCGGCGGGACGCGCTCGGTCAGCTCACCGGCGGCAATGCGGTTGGCAAACTGCTCCAGCTGCCGCAAAGACGCGCCGATCGCACCTTCCAGATTGTCAGATGCCCGAATAGTCAGCCAGATCATCACGCCGACCAGCGCAATGAGTGCAAGCGCTGCCGCACCCAGTCCGTGCTGAATGCGGGCGTTGAAACGGCCCATGCGAGCGATCTCATTCTCGATATAGCGGTCAAGCATGCTGCCCGCCAGATGGCCGACGCTGTGAATCTCGCGGTACAGCGATTCGTTGCGGCTGACTGCAGCACCGGCGTCCATCTGCGTTTCCAGCTGATCAACGTAGCTGTCGATCGTGCGGATGGCGCGCAACGCCGCGTTGAGGTACTGTGCCTCGTCCTCTCCGGCACTGTCCAGCATATCGTTCAGTTCCCACAGAGCACTGTCGATCAGCATCCGCTGCCGTCCATCCTCGAAGGAAATACGGCCGGAAACCACGTTCCACACCTCATCCGGCAGGTCCTGCACCAGCACAGTGCGGACCTCGGAGGCACGGGTCGTCAATGCAATATCCGCGCCATAGCGCTGTGTCAGCACAACCAGCAGACCGGCCAGCACGCACACCGGTAAAATCATGCAGACCACACTGCGCAGCAGCGACCGCCGCAGCAAGCCGTGCAGGCTGTGATGGGATTTACGCATCGGCTGTTCCCTCCTCCGTCAGCACGGCGGTGTCCGCCAGAGCGATATAGGGCTTCCACGGTGCCTTTGCAATCTGCTGGGCTGCGTCTGCGGTCAGCTCGGCCAGCTGGGTGTCATCCAGCGCACCGATTACGGCAACCTCCCCTTTTTTCTGCAGCGCGCGCAGCTCCGCACCGCCGCCAAACGCACAAACCAGCACATCCTTGCCCGGTTTGCGACCGTGGCTGTGCAGATAATCCACCGCACCGAGCGCCATCGCGTCATTCTGGGCGAAAATGTATCCGATTTCGTCCAGATGATCCTCCATCTCCTCCAGTATTTCGCAGCCGCGCGAGCGCATGCCGTCGCCGCACAGACTGTAGGTTACGGTCAATCCGTGTTCCTCCAGAGACGCGCGGCAGCCGCGTGCAATCTCTCTTGCGTCCGAAGCATTTACCGTGCCGTAAAGCTCCAGTACACCGTCCCGCGGCATGCGCTGCTGCAGAAGCGCATCCGCTGCCTGCTCGGCGAGCGACGCATAATCAAATCCTATATGCTGCAGCGGCACATCATCCACGCCGCGTATCGCGCGGTCTATCGACAGCAGCGGCACGGAGGCGGATTTTGCTTCGCGCAGCACGTTGTCCCAGCCGCTTTCCACCAGCGGCGTAAATGCGATTGCGTCCACCTGATACACGATCAGCGCACGCACGGCTTCAATCTGTGCCTCCTGCGTGCGCTCGACCGGCATTTCCAGCACTTTGAAGCCATGTTCCTCCGCCGCATGTACAAGCGCTTCGGACTGCGCTTCGCGCCGGTCATCCTCTGCCGCCGTGGTGACAATGCCGAGCACCGGCACATGAGCATTCTCTTTTTCCGGCTGTGCCAATCCCTGCAGCAGCCGCAGCAGCACAACTGTGCAGAGCAGCAACAATGCCGCCCCTTTCCATCGCTTCATGGTTTTCTCTCCGTTTCTTGTTCTCTCCTGAATGATTTAATCATATCACACTTTGGAGGAATGAGCCAAATGTATTTAACCATAGTCTAAAAACTATCCAAATAAGCGCCCATGATATTGTGCATATCCCCTCACTTAGACAGAGAAATATCTTCCGGCGCAGTCGGATCTACTTGCATTGGCTGTTGATATGCGGTATAATATGATTACACAAGGAAAGACAAAAGTGCACATCGTGCACGCGAAAAGCCCCGGTGTTCCAGCACCGGGGCTTTGCAAATTCATCAAAACCGGGGACATGCGCCTCGGTTTTGATACTTATAGAGGGAGAAAGTTTCTGCACAGGAACTTTCGGACGACTTTGGAACGGCCTGCGGTCCGTTCCTGCTTGTCGGCGAAACTGTAGTTTCGCGACAGCCTCAAGCGGGAGAAACCTTTGGTTTCTCCCGCTTTTACTCTGCAAATCTCACTCAATTTCCTCGTCGTGCTCCATGGCTCTGACAAGCGGCGCCACCATCTGCTTCTTCCGGCTGACAACGCCGGGCAGGACGACCGAATGCTCGCCGCAGTCGGTCTTGAAGGCCGCACAAACCAGCTGCTGCGCGCCCTTGCCGACGTAGAGCAGCTCTGTCTTTTCCTCGATAATGTTGGTCAGCATAGCGAACAGCATGGACAGACCGCTCGATGCCAGGCAGCTTTCCATGTACTCGAGCATTTTATCACGGATGCCGGACAGCTCGTTCTCACTGACACTCGTCACCTGCGAAATCGCAATCTTCTGATCCTGCACCTGGAAATACTTGAAATCCATGTGGAGCAGCTCATTCATCGAGCGATCGAGCAGACGCGAGCTGGAACGGAACATTTCTGTTGCATACTGCTTGATGTCCAGACCGGCGATTTTCGCCAGCTCTTCTGCAGCCATGCGATCAAGCGGCGTACACGTCGGCGAGCGGAACATCAGCGTGTCCGACAGGATTGCCGAGCACAGCAGACCCGCGATTTTCGGCTCGATCTCCACGTTGTGCTCATGGTACATCTGCGTGATGATGGTCGCGGTGCAGCCGAGCGGCTGATTGCGGAAGTAGATCGGTCCGCTGGTCTCCACCGAGTCAATGCGGTGGTGGTCGATGATCTCAACAATATTGGTCGAACGAATGCCTTCGGCGGCCTGATCGCGCTCGTTGTGATCGACCAGAATGACCGACGGACGCTCCAGATCCAGCAGGTTACGCTGTGAGAACATACCGACGTATCGTCCCTGTTCATCCATCAGCGGGTAATAGCGGATACGCTTTTTGGAAACCGTGCGCTTTACATCCTCAACCGTTTCCTCCGGCTCGAAGGTGATAAGACCCTTTTTCCGCATCACATGCCGCACCGGAACCGCCTGACCGATAACCTTGACACAGGTGTAGGTATCATACGGGGTGGCGATGATGGAAACGCCGTTTTCCGAGGCCAGCTTTCGGATGGTGCGCGAAACCTTGGAGCCGAGGCCGATGACTATACAGCCGGCGCTCATCTCAATGGCGCACAGCTGGCTTTCATAGCGGTTGCCGAGAATAACCATATCATTTTTGCCGATGTAGTCCTCGAGTACATCCGGATTAGCCGCCGCAACGACCACACTGCCCTGCTCAAACCGCTGGTCAATGTCGCCAACCTCGAGCGTGCCGTCAAGCACATCGACCAGATTCCGATAGCTGGTCTTGGCCTCCGCCAGCGCATTGGCGTCCTGATCCTCGATGTAGAAGCGCGCAATATCGCCCAGCGTCAGCAGACCCTTCAGGCGGCGATCCTCATCAACAACGGCCAGCGTCTGAATATCATTTTCGTTCATGTAATCCCATGCACGGTGCAGCGACAGCTCCTCGCTGATGCCCGGCACCTCGCGGTACTGCACATCGCTCAGGCGCGGCTCAAACGACTTGATGTAGCGCGGCGGCTCCACGCCGAAGCGTTCGAGCACAAATTTGGTCTCCGCATTGACGTGACCCGCGCGGCAGGCTATGTATTCTCCACCGGTCAGCCTGCGCTTGAGGTGCGCGTAGCAGATTGCAGAGCAAATGGAATCCGTATCCGGATTGCGGTGTCCGATAACAAAAACTGGGTTCATGCACTGATGCTCCTTTATGTGATAAGGGATGGCTCCCCTTCGGAATCCGTTTGATGGAATGAAACCTTGTGGTTTGATTGTATCATTTAACCGGTGAAATCGCAAGGTATGGAAGAGGAATCCGACTCAAAACCATCTGCGGCTGGATTGCCATTCCGGGCACCGAGATTTCCTATCCGCTGGTGCAGGGCGCGGACAACGACTATTATCTGACACACACCTGGAACCAAAAAAGCAGCGCAGTCGGCGCGATTTTCATGGACTGCCGCTGCTCTGCCGATTTCAGCGGCTTTAACACCATCGTGTACGGTCACCGGATGAACAACGGCTCGATGTTTGCCGCGCTGAAGCACTACAAAAAGCAGGATTTCCTGCAGGCACATCCGCAGGTATATGTGACCAATGCAAGCGGAACCCATGCGTACCGCATCTACGCGGCCTATGAGGCAGCGCTTGACGGAACCGCGTATTACAGTGCGTTTTCCGATGAAACAATCAAAAAAGCCTTCATTGACGAAGGCGTTTCCCTGTCGGTGATCCGCACCGGCGCAGTACCGACCGTAAACGACCATATCCTCACGCTTTCCACCTGCACCGGTAACGGGCATGCAACCCGCTGGGTAGTGCAGGCGGTCATGGAATAAAAAAGCATCCCGCTTGCTGTGCTTCAGCAAGTGGGATGTTGTTATATGCCCTTATTCTTCCTCGTCCGCCAGCTTTGCCACGCGGACAAATTCATCCATTTCGCGTGTGCGCCATTTCTCCTTGTGGCTGAAAATCTGGCGGTAGAGCGAAATATAGCAGTCCTCGACCGACAAACGGATCAGCCTTCCCTCTTTTACGCTGTTCTCGACTGCGTACCACGGCAGAAAGGATACACCGCGGTCAATCTCAAGCATGCGAATGAGCAGCGAGGTATCACCGCACTCGAGCGACGGCGTAAGGATGGTCCGCCGCGCGGCAAGACGGCGGTTGAGTACACGGCGATAATTATCCTGCTCGGTAAGGAAAAAAGGCTGCGTGAGCAGTTCCTCAATCGTCAGCTCTTTTCCGCCCAGCTCCTCGCGCAGCGATGCAGACGCCACAAATACGATTTCCTCGCGCTGCTCCATCAGCTTGTTCCAGTTGTTGCTGTACAGCGGCTCATCGAGCACATAGATCATGTCCAGCTCGCCGCGTTCCATGTGCTCGATCAAATCCTCCGGCTCACCGACCGTAATGCGGATAGACACTTTCGGGTTGAATTTGCGGTACAGATGCAGCACTGTCGGCAGCTTGAGACATGCAAGCGACTCAATCGTGCCGATATGCAGCGAACCGTGCAGCTCTGCCGTGGATGTGACCGACATGCGCGCCTGATTGACCTGATTCATCACGTCGCACGCATGGCTGAGAAAACGCTCGCCCGTGTCGGTCAGCGCGATACGCTTGCCCATGCGGTCGAACAGACGCGTGTCCAGTTCCTCCTCCAGTTGGCGTATCTGCACCGTTACCGCCGACTGTGAGTAGCCGAGGCTCTCTGCTGCGCGTGAAAAACTCTTAAACTGTGCTACCCGAATAAAGGTTGCAAGCTGCCGAAGCTCCATGAATTTCCCTCTCTCCCCTATATTATCAATATTTTGAATCGAAATGATAAAATATATGAATTTGACTTAACCCATTAAACAGAATATACTAAATCTACAAAGAGGTCAAGAAAGAAATTGGAGGTTTACCACAGATTTTTTACTTATCCTTTTTACACAAAAACCGCGTCCTATTTTACAGCATTTCGCCTAAAATAAGCGGTTCTTTTTGTGTCCGGAGGCAAAAAATCTCGGCAGACTTCCACGGCAGCAGACCAAAGAGGGGCAAACAAACGGTCTGCGCCGCAAAGGGTAACACCGCATAACCGAACTGTGTGGTGCTGCCCGCCAAAAAGGAGGAAAAAAGAAATGGAAGAAAAGAAAAAATTCAAACTCGGATTACTGCCCAAGCTCATCATCGCCATTATTGTCGGCATCCTGTTCGGCCAGTTCCTGCCGGAAGGCTTCTGCCGCTTTGTGGTAACGCTCTCGTCGTTCTTCAGCCAGTTCCTGTCGTTTATCATCCCGCTGATGATCCTCGCGTATGTTACCATGGGCATTGCTAACCTCAAGAGCGGCGCGGGCAAGCTGCTGCTCATCACGGTTGCCATCGCCTACTGCTCGACCCTGATCGCAGGCTCGGCTTCGTTCTTTGTAGCCGACACCCTGTTCCCGCACTTCATGAGTGCGGACGCGCTCGACAAGATCGCCGCAACCGCAGGCAACTCGCTAGAGCCGTACTTCAGCCTGGAAATTCCGGCGCTGATGAACACGCTGTCCGCTGTTGTTACAGCGTTTGTGCTCGGTCTGTGTATGTCCAGCCTGCGCGGCAAAACCATCGGCGACACGCTGTACAACGGCGTTTCCGACTTCTCCGGCATCATTGACTGCGTACTGCACAAGGTCATCATTCCGCTGCTGCCGCTTTATATCTGCGGCACGTTCACCGATATGACCAAGTCCGGCAAGACCTTTGCCATCCTCGGTATTCTGTGGAAGGTATTCATCGTTGTTATCATCATGCACCTGATCTGCATCTGCATCCAGTTCGTAATTGCAGGTCTGGTCAGCCACAAGAACCCGTTCACGCTCATCCGCAACCAGATCCCGGGCTACGCAACCGCACTGGGCACCCAGTCCTCTGCGGCTACCATTCCGGTAAACCTCCAGTGCGCTGAGGCAGACGGCGTTTCCTCGGAAATCCGCAACTTTACGGTTCCGCTGTGCGCGAACATCCACATGGCAGGCTCGATGATCACCATCACAGCCTGCGCTACCGCAGTCTGCCTGATGAACCAGCTGCCGATCTCCATCGGCACGGTCATTCCCTTCATCATGACCCTCGGCATTGCCATGGTCGCTTCTCCCGGTGCGCCGGGCGGCTCCATTATGACCGCCCTGCCCTTCCTGTACATGATCTTCGGCACCGAGGCCGGCGACCCGAGCGGCCCGATCTGCGCCATCATGGTTGCACTGTACATCACGCAGGACTCGTTCGGCACCGCATGCAATGTTTCCGGCGACAACGCGATCGGCGTGATCGTGGAGACCATCTACCGCAGGTTTATCTGCAAATCCTCCGCTCAGTAAGGAGAATCCCCTATGTCCTTTATCAGTGTTTTTGATGTGCTGGGACCGAATATGATCGGTCCCTCCAGCTCCCATACCGCCGGCGCGGCCGTTATCGCGTATCTGGCGCATAAGATGATTGCGCCGCCGCTTAAAAAGGTGGATTTCACCCTGTACGGCTCGTTCGCCAAGACCTATCACGGCCACGGCACTGACCGTGCCCTGCTCGGCGGCATCATGGGCTTTTCGACCGATGACACCCGCATCCGCAATTCGTTTTCGATTGCGACCGAGCGCGGTCTGTCCTACTCATTCACGCCGTGTGAGACCGAGACCGATGTTCATCCAAACACCGTGGACATCCGCATGGAGAACGCCGCCGGTCAGGTGATGACCATCCGCGGTGAGTCGCTCGGCGGCGGCAAGTGCCGCATCGCGCGCATTAACGGCGTTGAGGTTGACTTTACCGGTGAATACAGCACGGTCATCGTCGTTCAGCAGGACAAGCCGGGCGTCGTGGCGCACATCACCAAGGTGCTCAGCGACAAGGGTGTAAACATTGCATTCATGCGCCTGTTCCGCGAGTCCAAGGGCAACACCGCCTACACGATCGTTGAGTCGGACGGTCATTTCCCCGAGGGCATTGAGGAACCGCTTAAAAACAATCCCAACGTCCACGACGTCATGATCATCGAACCGTAAGGAGGAGAGCAGATTATGGATTTCAAAAACGCATCCGAGCTGCTTGCACTCTGCACGCAGCAGCAGCTCCCCATCTCCGAGATCATGCGCCGCCGCGAGTGCCAGCTGGGCGAAACCACGCGTGATGAGGTCACGCACCGTATGAAGAGGGCGCTCGAAATCATGCGCTCATCCGCGCTGACACCGCTCAAAACGCCGGTCAAGTCCATGGGCGGCCTGATTGGCGGCGAGGCCAAAAAGCTAGCGCAGCACGCGGCCAAAGGCCGCTCCATCTGCGGGGATGTGCTGCACAAAGCGGCGCAGTACGCGATGGCAGTGCTTGAGGTAAATGCTTCTATGGGCCTGATTGTCGCAGCACCGACCGCAGGCAGCGCCGGTGTTCTGCCGGGCATGCTGTTTGCCCTGCAGGACCGCTACAACATCTCGGATGAACGGCTGATCGACGCCCTGTTCAACGCCGGTGCGATCGGCTACCTTGCCATGCGCAACGCAACCGTTGCAGGCGCGGTCGGCGGCTGTCAGGCTGAGGTCGGCATCGCATCCGCAATGGCGGCCAGCGCGGCTGTCGAGCTGATGGGCGGCAAGCCTGAGCAGTGTCTTGACGCGGCCTCCACCGTGCTGATGAACATGCTCGGTCTGGTCTGCGACCCGGTCGGCGGACTGGTCGAGTATCCGTGCCAGAACCGCAACGCGGCAGGTGTAGCCAACGCGCTCGTTGCCGCTGAGCTCTCGCTCGCGGGCATTCACCAGTTTATCCCGTTCGATGAAATGCTCGATACCATGTATGCGGTCGGCCGCCGCATCCCCATCGAGCTGCGCGAAACTGCCCTCGGCGGCTGCGCTGCCACACCGTCTGCATGTGCGAAATGCGGACTGTGCTCTTAAATCAGATCATATCGATACTCTTTTTCGCAGGACATTCCCACCCCTCGGGAATGTCCTTTTCGCTTTTCGCTTACAGAATAAACTCTTATCATGAAAGCAGAACCGCCCAAATCGAACTATCCCTCCCGGGCAGTAACCGGGAGGGATAGTTGTATCATCTGATTGTTACTGATACTCCGCATTGAGGAACATGGACTTGATGGCGACAACCTCATCGTATTCCTCCTGCGAGACTGTGACATCCGCGTTCAGCGCCTTCAGGTCAGCCTTCACAACGTCGAGCGCCTGCGCGGCAGTCACTGCGCGGCCATCCATGACGGCACGCTGCATGCGGCGCAGCACAACCGGATGTGCATAGCGGGCCGGCAGCGGGAAATTCAGATAATCCGCAAGGTAAGCCTGCATTTTCTCCTGTGCCTGCGCATCATTCTGCATGATGGAGGTACGGTTGTTGCGTGCTGTCGGCAGGACGCTGAAGCCTGCAAACGTGAAAATCGCGGCAAGACCGAACAGCGTAAAATAAATCGAGAACGAGCCGTGACGCACGAAGGAAACGATACCGTAAGCCAGCGCCGCAAATCCCAGCAGTGTGATCGCCATAGCGGCCCAGCGGTAGCTGCCGTTCGTACACTGAAAGTTCCGGCGGCGTTTTGCGGCTGCGCTCAGTCGTTCGGTCAGCTCAGGACGGCGCTCCAGATAGTCGATTGCGTTATCGAGTGCCTGCACGGTTTTCTCCGCCTGTGCGCTCATCGGCGGACGATTGCGCTCTTCTTCCTCCCGGCGGGCCTTCTCCTCGGCAATGCGCTGCTCTGCCGCCGCGCTGACACACGGAATAGACGGGTGCTCAGCTCGGATAACGCTCAGAAACTCATCGACCTGCTGCTCATACTTGAAATTGCACACCTTCTGTCCGCCGTCGAACTCCACGACCAGATAGGACAGCGTGGCGAAAATGCCCTTGCCGGAAAAGCCTCCCTTGCTCATCGCAACGCGCTTGTACACACGCGTTACCATGGAAAGCGGAACATAATACCGCCGGTCAACAAAAAAGCTGTTCAAATAGAGGGCATGCCTGCCGATGCCGCACGGACCAATTTTCCGACAGGTTTTTCTATCCTCGGCAAGCGTCGCGTCATCAATGCGCCCCGCGCTGAGCGGATAAGGTTTCAACATTTTCCGTCACCCCGCAATTATCGTTATGGATGGCCGCAGCCGACCGCACAAAGGAACGGCCGGCTGCAGCAATGCTATTATATTCAAGCAGATTGCTTTGCGCTGCGCTTCTTGGTCGCACGAATGAACAGTGCGAGCAGCAGTGCCGCGAATACAATACCGATCGGGTACGCCACTGCGGTATTGTAGATTACCGTGCCGTCCGCTGTCTTGCTGTTCAGCAGGCTGCCGAGGCACTCCGGCGCGAGGATGAAATAGGTGCAGGAAACTGCACTCATGAACGTAGCCGGAACAGCTGCCATCCAGAAGTTCTTCTTTTCGGTAAACAGGTACATAGCCGCTGCCCACAGAACGATCATAGCGAGCGTCTGGTTGGTCCAGCTGAAGTAACGCCAGATAACCGTGTAGTCGATCAGACCGGTCGCATTGCCGATGCCGAGGATAGCGCCGATACCCAGTACCGGGATACACAGCTTCAGGCGGTTTGCGTACGAACCCTGATCCATGTGGAACCAGTCGGACAGCGTCAGACGAGCGGAACGGAATGCGGTATCACCGGAAGTGATCGGGCAGACAACAACGCCGATCATGGCCAGAGCAATACCAACGCCGCCCATAGTCTTGGAGCATACATCGTAGATTGCTGCGGACTGACCGCCTGCCAGCGCTTCCGCCAGACCGGTGTTGAGCCCGCCGGTGACCTCATACAGAGCACAGCCGGCTGCCGCCCAGATCAGTGCGATAATGCCTTCGGCTACCATTGCGCCGTAGAATACGAAGTGACCCTGCTTCTCGTTCTTCATGCAGCGAGCCATCAGCGGCGACTGCGTGGAATGGAAGCCGGAAATTGCACCGCATGCAACCGTGATGAACATAAAGCTCCAAATCGGCGTGCCGGACGGATGCATATTGTACAGGTGAGACCAAATCTCCGGAATGGTGTAATTCGGGTTGGTGAAGATACCGATGATAACGCCGACCGCCATGATGATCAGGCACATGCCGAACAGCGGGTATATCTTGCCGATGATCTTATCAATCGAAATAAAGGTTGCAATAAAGTAGTAAGCCAGGATGACGATCAGCCAGAACAGCGTGGTCGAAAGCACACCGGACACACCGTTGTTCTTGCACAGCGTAACGATCAGACCGGCCGGACCGACTGCAAATACCGTACCGACCATGATCAGCAGTACGACCGAGAACACACGCATGATATTCTGCATGGTGTGACCGAGGTACTTGCCGGTAACCTCTGCGATGGAAGCACCGTCATTTCGCTCACTGATCATGCCGGAGAAGTAATCGTGTACGCCGCCGGTAAAAATGGTGCCGAATGTGATCCACAGGAATACGACCGGGCCCCAGAGGGCGCCCTGCAGGGCACCGAAAATCGGGCCAAGGCCGGCGATGTTCAGCAGCTGTACCAGAAACAGCTTCCACTGCGGCATGACAACGTAGTCAACGCCATCGTTAATACGAACTGCCGGCGTTTCACGGTCATCCGGGCCAAAGGTTTTGTCTACAATTTTACCATAAGTAAGATAGCCGGTGATCAATAATAATAAGCATACGATAAAGCTGATCATATTATCTCCTCCTCTATACCGGCTGCGAAAGCATGGTTTTCGCATAAAAATTACCGAAAAGCCTACTTTTTCATTCCTCTTTTCCCTTTCGGCAATCTCTATTATGAACCTATGATATAAAAACCACAAGGGCAATATGTTATAATTTTAACAAGAAAAATTTATTGAAATTTGTCTCCTTTAGAAAAAACTATCAGTGCAATAAAATCCCCCGACCAATGGCCGGGGGATTCGTTCGCCCTTACAGGAAAGTATTTACTTTTCCAGTTCGGTCCAGTCACGAGTTTTGCGCAGCTTGCTCCACTTCTCGTGCTTGTTTTCCTTGATGTCGTAATAGTGGCTGTTCGTAGCCTCCTGTACGGCCAGGTAGTACCATGCGGAAGTATCGGAGTTGTCGCTCCACTTGATCATGTCATTGTGCAGGTCCTCTGCGGTCTCCGGGAGACGCTTGAGAACGCGGTTTACGAGCGTCATCGCCTCAGCACGGGTGATCTTGTTATTCGGACGGAAGGTGCCGTCGGTATAACCGTTGATCCAGCCGTTGTTGGCTGCGGCGCTGATCTCGTTCTTTGCCCAGTGGGATGCAATGTCGCTGAAGTCAACAGCAGTCGTGTTGGCCTTGTCGTCAAAACGAGCTGCGATTGCAGCGAACTCCGCACGGGTGATCGGCGCATTCGGGTTGAACTTGCCGTTGCTGTCGCCCTTTACGATGCCCATAGCGCTCAGCGTAGAAACAGCGTGGTTGTACCATGCGCCGGCTGCTACGTCGGAGTAGCTGTTGGACTTCGTAGAGTTTGCATTGCGGGTCTCGTCGGTCAGCAGACGGAAGAAGATGGTTGCCACCTCAGCACGGGTAATGCCGTTCTGCGGACGAACGGTGCTGTCCGGATAGCCTACAATGTAAGCATAGTGGTCATCGCCGTTCAGACCGGTCGGTACATCATCCGGAATGGTAACGGTGGGCTTGCGGCTGCCGCCACCGCCGCCGGAAGAATTCCGGGCAAAGGTCGCGTGGATCGTGTGGGGTTTATCCACCTCGGTGAACGTGTATTCCTTAACTGCGCCAACGCTCTCGCGATCGACCAGCACATCCTTGATGTGGTAGCCCTCGTTGGGCGTGATCTTAAAGGTCTGGTTTTTGCCCTTGGGTACTGCAACCTCACCCGCCGGGGTGATCTTGCCGTTGTCGTCGGCGGTGGCGGTGATGATGCGAACTTCATCGACATTGACCTGCAACGTATAATAGTTGTTTACAGTTGCAGCATCTTCACCGGAACCAAAGTGGATGAAGTTGTTACTGCTCTGATAAAAACGTACCGGATCACCATTTTTTACGATATAACCGCGAATTTCAACCAGATAGTAGTTGTGATCTGTTCGGGCATGATCCGTTTTCGTGATCGGAATGGTGTTATCCTTCACCCAGACACGATGCAACTCTCTATCCGTTTCAGCCGTAGAAAACAGATTCGGTTCTTCCGTGCTGCGAGGGCCGTTTACGTTCATCGTTGTGCTGTTAAAATATCCTTCGTCCCACCAGCAATACTCAAAGTAGACATACTCGCCTTCCTTATTGCCCTGTTCCGAGAGCAGCAACGGATGAGATACCTGCACACCGAGCGTATGCTCCTTGCCGTCCCCGATGGTTACGGTGAAGGGCTGGTCAGCATTAACCGGCTTGGATTTTCCATCCACAAGGTAAGAGATTGTGGGCTTAGCAAGCTTGTATTCGCCACTGACAGTTGCAAAATCAGACGGATTATCCTTGGCTTCAAGCTTTTCGTTTTCGTTTAATACCTGATTGGAACTGCGTAGCTTCCAGCCACCGACATATTCATAGCCAGGGCGGTCACCGCCGGTCGTTGCTCCATTCGTATCAGGAAGCTTATAGTTATTGTTGAAATCCCAAAGCTTAGTTGCAGAATTATAAGTCCAGCCAAGAAGTGCATGGTTCAAGTGCTTTTCTTGTTTGCCAAGAGGAGAAAACGTAATCTTTATAGGATAGGTGCAGATTTTTTGCAGATTTGAATCATATCCTACTTGTGTGGAATACGCAACAAAACATTTATTGTCCGGGAGCACAATGATGCGATCGCATCCACTCGGAGGAGTCATGGCACTGCTGTCATATCCCCTATAATCCTCGTTTTTCCAAGCATCTACGATCTTCTCAAAGATAATCTGCGTGATATGAATATCCTTAAATGCCTCTCCGTTAATATTCGTCACACTCGCCGGAATGACAACCTTTGCCTCTACGCCATCAGCAAAGCAGTTCTTGAAACACTGATAACCAATGGATGTTAAGCCTTCCGGTAATGCAAATACGACGCCTTCCGGAGAATTAGCCAATCGCATGACCTTCAAGGATTTGCAATCTGTGAATACAGAAGCGCCGTCCGAATTACCAAGGCTTGTCAACGTATCAGGGAAAATAAAGGTTTCCAAGGATGTGCAATCGCCAAACGCAAATTTGCCGATGGTCGTTACCTTGGTCTTGGACAGGTCAACAGACGTTACAGGAGAATACTGAAACGCCTGATTGTCGATCTTCTCCAGATTGGTTGCATTGCTGAAATCGACAGCTGCAACTTGAGGATGATTTTTAAGACCTGCATTCTTAGCCTTAAAAGCATTTTGACCGATACTTGTTACCGGCGTACCGTCAATTTCCGCCGGAATAGCAACAGAAAGGGGCTTATCCTTATTTTCGGCAAGCCAATCCGCATCAATGCCCTTGATGACACCATTCTCAAAAATCAACTTCTCCGCAGGAACAGCAGTCAGAGCGTTTTCCTCTGCTCCCGTCTCCTCCACCGGTGCGGCGGGCAGCAGCTGCACCGAACCGGCGGCAGCAACAGTCGGATACTCGTCCTCGCCGATCTTTGCAGCTTTTTTCGGTGTTTCCGGTTCTGCCGGAGTCTCCGATTCTGTCGGGTTCTCCGATTCTGCCGGAGTCTTCGATGCGGATGTGCTGTCTCCTGCAGGTTTTACGTCCTCAGAAGGCTGACCTTCTGTCTTAGACGCTTCGGAGTTTGTGTTCTCAGAAGACTGACCTTTCGTCTTAAGCGCTTCGGAGTTTGTGTCCTCAGAAGACTGATCTTCCGTCTGAGACACCGTGGGATTTGCGTTCGTTTCATTTTGGGTGGCAGGCTGAACCTGCTCCTGCGTTGTCATTTCTTTCTGCTCCGCTGTATCCGCTGCTGCAAATGCGAACGGAGACATCGTCAGCATCATGGATGCCGCCAGAATGCTGGCTAAGAATCGATTATTTTTTCCTGTTTTCATCATGAAAACCCCTCCTTCAATAGTAAAAGACTACTATGAAGAAGCTGCATTAGGAAACCGGCTGCCATGCGGAATACCTTCCGTTTAGGCCCTTGGCTTTGCGAAACCGGCTTTCACCGGTGGTGCCCTTGTCTGTACAACTTACTCCTTACCGAGTAGCACAGATGGTTGGTTCTTTTTGAAATGGCTGTTGGCAACGCAGAATGGTTGTTCAGTCTCCAAATAAAATACCCCCTTTACAGCGCGCATAGCTCTGCAAGGGGGTAGCAAAGTACCTTTGGCAACCGGCTGCCATGCGGAGAAAAAACTCCGTTTAGGCCCATCTGGCTTTGCGACACCGGTTTTCACCGGCTGTGCCTTTGTCTGTACCTGTATCCCTTTACGGAAGTCATGCACAGAATTTGACGATCTTTTCTGTCGGCAGATACGCCGGACTGCATACACAGTCCTTTGCCTGCGCAGGACAGAAATCCTCCGGATCCTCTTCTTCAGTATACCATAAATGCCCGCGAATAACAAACAAATACTGTAAAAGCGAAGAGGAATTCCAATCCGGAATCGTTTTTATGCAATAAATCGCCGCTGATCGGACATAAACACATCCAATCAGGACCATTTGCATACAAAGTAAAATAGAAAAGTGTTAAGCCGCAGCTACTGCAAGCGCATCGTTGGTGTTGGTGTAGGTCAGCGGAGATACACAGTCATGCAGGGTTTTTGCGTTCTTCACGTTGCGGGTAACCGCGTAGGTCAGGTCAATCTGATACCACTTGCCGTTCAGGTTTACCTTGTTCCAAGCGTGATAGCTGGAGCCGGCGTAGCCCTTGGTCAGTGCGCACGGGATGCCCTGGCTGCGGCACATTGCTGCAAACAGCGAGGAGAAATCGTAGCAGATACCGGTGGTGCCCTTCAGGGTAGCGGCGGTATTCGGGATGTACTTGGTGATCTTGCCGCTGGTGATCTCATTCGCCAGCTTGTTATCATATGTATAACGGCTTGCCATGTAGTTGTAGATGGCGATAACCTTAGCCTCGTCGGTCTTGGCGTTCTTGCAGAGCTCAGCAGCCTTAGCGGATACCGTGTCGCCCTTGGAGAACTGAACCTCAGAAGTGGAGACCAGATACGGAGCGTAGCTGTCCTTAACGGTTACATTCATGGACTTGGACTCGACCTGCTGATAGGACGTACCGGAAACGTTGCGGTACAGCGTTACGGTGTACTTGCCGTTGCCCTTATCGAGAGAGAAGGAAGCATCCTTGCCGCTCGGGCAATCATAGAATACGGTCTTGCCGCCGTTGTACTGAATACCAACCTTGAGTCTTGCACTCGAGGAGTAGTTTACGGTAACATAACCGTGGGTGGAATTACTCATATCCACAACATCATTTGCTGCTGCTGCGGTAACGCCCATCGAGAGGGCAGCTGCTGCAAAAACTGCGCATGCAAAACGAAAAAGCCGCTTCATATCCGGCGATCTCCTTTCGGTAACTGGCTGCCAGCCCTCTCGATGAGGGGTAAGGCCCTATAGCTTTGCGTCGCCACCTTTCGGTGGGTTTGCTATTATCGTTTGAGATGCGGTCAAAGCGACTGCATCATCTTCTTTTATCCTCCCTATAGCGCATCTATCGTGTTTTGTCAACAGGGTTTGACAAAAAAAGAAGAATTTATGACACATTTCCGCAGTTTTACCGAAAATATGACATTTTTCCGTCTCTTCCGCTCTTATTGCAGCGGTTTGTCCGGGAATGCAGCTCGCTCCAAAGCGTGAGATGGCGGCAAAAAATCGGTAAACAGACGGCGGCAGGGGTATTCCCCTGCCGCCGCTTTCCATCGGTTGATTTGCTTATTTGCTGCCGTACATTCTGTACAGGAACGTAACGATCTGTGCTCTCGTGCAGTTGTTATGCGGACCGAACAGACCGTTTCCGATGCCGCCGGTGATGCCCTTCTGCTCTGCCCATGTTGCCGCATCAGCGTAGTATGCATCGGCAGGTACATCGGTGAAGGCCGCACTGCCGCTGACCGCCGGACTGCCTGCCGCACGGTACAGGAGCGCTGCGCCTTGTGCTCTCGTGCAGATGGTGCCGGGTG
>PPYF01612512.1_pt1 | contig 18672 bp, 20 predicted proteins | sample 1559871 | NCBI WGS metagenome assembly PPYF01 (sample SAMN08240021, study PRJNA423297) | Human gut metagenome, whole genome shotgun sequencing project. | reverse complement strand
TGGGCACCCAATGGGGTGACGAAGGTAAAGGGAAGATCGTCGATCTCCTGACTGAACGGGCTAAATATGTTGTGCGCTACCAGGGTGGTCACAACGCCGGCCATACTCTCGTAATCAACGGTGAAAAAACCGTTCTCCATCTTATTCCATCAGGCATTCTGCGTGAAAACGTCACCAGCATCATCGGTAACGGCGTCGTGCTGTCTCCGGCCGCGCTGATGAAAGAGATGAAGGGCCTGGAAGACCGTGGTATCCCGGTTCGCGAGCGTCTGCTGCTCTCTGAAGCCTGCCCGCTTATCCTTGACTATCACGTGGCGCTTGACGTGGCGCGTGAAAAAGCGCGTGGCGCGAAAGCGATCGGCACTACCGGTCGCGGCATTGGCCCGGCTTACGAAGATAAAGTCGCTCGTCGCGGTCTGCGCGTTGGCGATCTGTTCGATAAAGCAACCTTCGCCGATAAACTGAATACTCGACTCGCGTCGGTGCAGGTCCGTTCCCGACCGAGCTGTTTGATGAAACTGGCGAGTTCCTCTGCAAGCAGGGTAACGAATTCGGCGCCACCACCGGCCGCCGTCGTCGTACCGGCTGGCTGGACGCGGTCGCAGTCCGTCGCGCGGTGCAGATTAACTCCCTGTCCGGCTTCTGCCTGACTAAACTGGACGTCCTCGACGGCCTGAAAGAAGTGAAAATCTGCGTTGGCTACCGTATGCCGGATGGCCGCGAAGTGACCACTACTCCGCTGGCTGCCGATAACTGGGAAGGTATCGAGCCTATCTACGAAACCATGCCGGGCTGGTCCGAAACCACCTTCGGCGTGAAAGAGCGCAGCGGCCTGCCGCAGGCAGCCCTGAACTACATCCAGCGTATTGAAGAGCTGACCGGCGTGCCGGTGGATATCATCTCTACCGGTCCAGACCGTACCGAGACTATGATTCTGCGCGATCCGTTCGACGCGTAATCACTCTCAAGGGGCGCCGTTCGGGCGCCCTTGTTTTTGCTGTTCGCCCGCCCCATTTCAAATAAATTAGCGGCCTGAGCGCTGGCTGGTTTATCATCAATAATAATGATGTCGCTCGACATACCCTGTTTTCTTTTCCCTGAGGTTTATGTGCAGTTAACGAGTTTCACCGATTACGGACTACGCGCGCTGATTTATATGGCGTCGCTGCCGGAAGGACGAATGACCAGTATCTCGGAAGTGACCGAGGTCTATGGCGTCTCCCGTAATCATATGGTTAAAATAATCAATCAGTTAAGTCGCATGGGCTACGTGACTGCCGTGCGGGGGAAGAACGGGGGCATTCGCCTCGGCAAACCAGCAGGACAGATCCGCGTCGGTGACGTGGTGCGTGACCTTGAACCCTTATCGCTGGTCAACTGCAGCAGCGAGTTTTGCCACATTACACCAGCCTGTCGTCTGAAACAGGCACTAGCTGAAGCCGCGCAGAGTTTTCTCAAGGAACTGGATAACTATACGCTGGCTGATTTGGTTGAGAAGAATCAACCGCTTTATAAATTATTGCTGGTGGAGTGACGCCACTCTGCCGGAGATGACAACGGAGGAACCGATATGTCACAAGATCCATTCCAGGAACGCGAAGCTGAGAAGTACGCGAACCCTATCCCGAGCCGGGAATTTATCCTCGAACATTTAACTAAACGGGAAAAGCCTGCCAGCCGCGATGAGCTGGCCATCGAGTTAAATATCGAGGGCGAAGAGCAAACCGAAGCGCTGCGCCGCCGCCTGCGCGCGATGGAGCGCGACGGTCAGCTGGTCTTCACCCGCCGCCAGTGCTATGCCCTGCCGGAACGCCTCGATCTCCTCAAAGGAACCGTTATTGGCCACCGCGATGGCTATGGTTTCCTGCGCGTTGAAGGGCGCAAAGACGATCTGTACCTGTCGTCAGAGCAGATGAAAACCTGTATTCACGGCGACCAGGTGCTGGCTCAGCCGCTGGGCGCGGACCGTAAGGGCCGCCGCGAAGCGCGCATCGTCCGCGTCCTCGTGCCGAAAACCAGCCAGATAGTTGGCCGTTACTTCACCGACGCTGGCGTCGGCTTTGTCGTCCCGGACGACAGCCGCCTGAGCTTCGATATCCTGATCCCGCCGGAAGAGATAATGGGCGCGCGGATGGGCTACGTGGTCGTGGTCGAGCTGACCCAGCGACCAACCCGCCGCACCAAAGCGGTGGGTAAAATCGTCGAAGTGCTGGGCGACAACATGGGCACCGGCATGGCCGTCGATATGGCGCTGCGTACCCATGAGATTCCTTATGTCTGGCCGCCGGCGGTGGAAAAACAGGTTTCCGGTCTCAAAGAACAGGTGCCGGAAGAGGCGAAGGCCGGCCGCGTCGATTTACGCTCGCTGCCGCTGGTTACCATTGACGGCGAAGATGCCCGCGACTTCGATGACGCGGTGTACTGCGAGAAGAAACGCGGCGGCGGCTGGCGCCTGTGGGTAGCCATTGCCGACGTCAGCTACTACGTGCGCCCGGGGACGCCGCTGGATGCGGAAGCGCGCAGTCGTGGCACCTCGGTCTACTTCCCGTCGCAGGTAGTGCCGATGCTGCCGGAAGTGCTGTCTAACGGTCTATGCTCGCTGAACCCGCAGGTCGATCGCCTGTGTATGGTGTGCGAGATGACGATTTCGTCAAAAGGCCGTCTGACCGGTTATAAATTCTATGAAGCGGTGATGAGTTCACATGCTCGCCTGACCTACACCAAAGTGTGGCATATGCTGCAGGGTGACCAGGAACTGCGCGAACACTACGCGCCGCTGGTGAAGCACATTGAAGAGCTGCATAACCTCTACAAAGTGCTGGAGAGCGCCCGCGAAGAGCGCGGTGGTATCTCATTTGAAAGTGAAGAAGCTAAATTCATCTTCAATGCCGAACGCCGTATTGAGCGTATCGAACAGACTCAGCGTAACGATGCGCATAAGCTGATTGAAGAGTGCATGATCCTGGCGAACATCTCCGCCGCGCGCTTCGTTGAGAAGGCGCAGGAGCCGGCGCTGTTCCGTATCCATGATAAGCCAACCACCGAAGCGATTACCTCCTTCCGTACCGTGCTGGCTGAGCTGGGACTGGAGCTGCCTGGCGGCAACAAGCCGGAGCCGCGTGATTACGCAGAGCTGCTAACCTCCATCGCCGATCGCCCGGATGCGGAAATGCTGCAGACGATGCTCCTGCGCTCCATGAAGCAGGCGGTCTACGATCCGGAAAACCGCGGTCACTTTGGCCTGGCGCTGCAGTCATACGCCCACTTCACCTCGCCGATTCGTCGTTACCCGGACCTGTCGCTGCACCGCGCTATCAAGTATCTGCTGGCCAAAGAGCAGGGACATAAAGGCAACAGCACCGAGACCGGCGGCTGGCACTACAGCATGGAAGATATGCTCCAGCTGGGTCAGCACTGTTCGATGACCGAGCGCCGCGCCGACGAAGCGACGCGCGAAGTGTCTGACTGGCTGAAGTGCGACTTCATGCAGGATCAGGTGGGCAACATCTTCTCCGGCGTGATCGCCAGCGTGACCGGCTTTGGCTTCTTCGTCCGCCTGAACGATCTGTTTATCGACGGTCTGGTGCATGTTTCCAGCCTGGATAACGACTATTATCGTTTCGATCAGGTGGGGCAGCGTCTCATTGGTGAGTCCGGCGGCCAGACCTATCGCCTGGGCGACCGCGTGGAAGTCCGTGTGGAAGCGGTCAACATGGACGAGCGGAAAATCGACTTTACCCTGATCTCCAGCGAGCGTGCGCCGCGTAATGTCGGCAAGACCGCCCGTGAGAAAGCGAAAAAGAGTACCTCTGGCAAGCCGGGCGGCCGTCGCCGCCAGGTGGGTAAGCAGGTAAACTTCGAGCCGGACAGCGCTTTCCGTAAAGAGAAAGAGACCGCCCGACCGAAGAAAGAGAAAAAAGCGAAAAAACCGTCGGCGAAAACACAGAAAATCGCCGCCGCGACGAAAGCCAAGCGCGCGGCAAAGAAGAAGATCGCCGAGTGATTGACCTCCCTTCACCCTGAAGTCTGCTGACGCAGGATGGGGTGAAGGGGGCAGATAACAGAACCTAAAACGAGTACATCAATGAGTGAAATGATTTACGGCATCCATGCGGTGCAGGCACTGCTGGAGCGCGCACCTGAGCGTTTTCAGGAAGTTTATATTCTGAAAGGCCGTGAGGATAAGCGCTTGCTGCCGCTGATCCATGCCCTGGAAGCGCAGGGCGTGGTGATTCAGCTGGCCAACCGTCAGTTTCTTGATGAGAAGAGCGAAGGCGCTGTGCACCAGGGGATCATTGCCCGCGTGAAGCCGGGGCGTCAGTATCAGGAGAACGATCTGCCGGATCTGCTGGCGCAGCTCGATCAACCGTTCCTGCTGATCCTCGACGGCGTAACCGATCCGCACAACCTCGGCGCCTGCCTGCGTAGCGCTGACGCCGCCGGCGTGCATGCGGTGATCGTGCCAAAAGATCGTTCCGCTCAGTTGAATGCGACGGCGAAGAAAGTGGCCTGCGGCGCGGCGGAGAACGTCCCGCTGATCCGCGTCACCAACCTGGCGCGCACCATGCGTCTGCTGCAGGAAGAGAACGTCTGGATCGTCGGAACCGCAGGGGAAGCCGACCATACGCTGTTCCAGAGCAAAATGACCGGCCCGATGGCGCTGGTGATGGGCGCGGAAGGCGAAGGCATGCGTCGTCTGACCCGCGAACACTGTGATGAATTGATCAGCATCCCGATGGCGGGCAGCGTCTCCTCGCTGAACGTCTCGGTGGCTACCGGCATCTGTCTGTTTGAAGCAGTACGCCAGCGCAGCTAAGGTATTTTTTCAGAAAAAGCCATCTTAAATAAGATGGCTTTTTTTTTACGTCTATTGCTAAAATATACAACGAAGTTGATATAGATTGTATTTATTATTTAATGCTTAATATATGGAATAATATATGGGATGGATTCCTCAAGCGCTCGCGAGTGCGCTCCAGCAGGCGGCTGAGTTAAATGTAAAAATTGATTATAACGATCATTCATTTATCATTATAATGAATGATTACGGCGATCTACAACTTAATGTGTTATTCACCTCCCGACAAATAATTATCGAAACTATTATCTGTCCGCTGAGCGCTATTCAACGGCAGGACTTGTTTAACGCCTTCATTTTACGCCATCAAAAATTACTCCCTCTCTCCTCGGTCGCGATATCCCGCCTTAAGAATGATGAATATTATGTCGCGTTTGGTGCCCTGTCGCTCAATTCCTCGCTGGAAGATGTGGTGCTGGAGATCGCGACGCTGGCCGCTAATGCGTTAGATCTTGCTGAGTTGATAGAACAATATACGAACAAATAACAAGGAACGCTATTGATGGGAATATTAAAGAGCCTGTTTACGCTGGGTAAATCCATGGTCTCGCAGGCCGGAGAGACAATTGAGGAAGCGCAGGGCGTCAGGATCCTCGAACAACATATTCGCGATGCAAAAAGCGCACTGGATAAAGCAGGCCAATCGCGTGTCGACCTGCTCGCACGGGTAAAACTAAGCAACGATAAACTGCAAGATCTGCGAGCGCGTAAAGACACGCTGGAAGCACGTGCCCTGGAGGCGCTGAATAAAAATGTCGCTGCGGATTTGATTAACGAAGTCGCTACAGAGATTGCCCGCCTGGAAAACGAGATTGCTGTAGAAGAGCGAGTGCTCGCTAACCTTGAATTTTCGCGCGATGGCGTTGAGCAGGCCGTTCATGCGACAGCTCAACGTATCGCCCAGTTTGAACAGCAACTGGAAGTCGTTAAGGCGACGGAAGCCATGCAGCGGGCGCAGCAGGCGGTCACAACATCCACCCTCGGGGCGTCTTCTCGGGTCTCCACCGCGGCGGAATCACTCCGGCGTTTGCAAACTCGCCAGGCGGAACGCCAGGCCAGGCTGGATGCTGCTGCGCAACTAGAAAAGGTGGCGGATGGAAGCGACCTTGTTGAGAAGCTCGCGCAAGCCGGCATTGGTACAACCGACAAAAGCTCGGCTGAGGATGTACTGGCACGTCTTCGTCAACAACAGAGCAAATGATTGCGGCCCCACGGTCAGTTCTGTCCTGATGGGCGAGTCTTTGAGGAGTGGTCATGGCCCATTTTTTTCAGCGTCTTTTTGCTAAAAAGAGTACGCCGACTCCCGTACGCGGTCCGCTGGGGTTACATCTTAAAGCGGGTTTTACGCTGGATACCCTGGCGTTTCGTCTGCTGGAGGATAACCTTCTGATTGAGCTGCCGGGCGAGGCATATACCATTGCCGCGACCGGTCAAATTGATTTGGGGGGCGGCAGCCGGATTTATCGTTACTACACCAGCGGCGATGAGTTTCTGCAAATTAATACTACTGGTGGGGCGGATGTCGATGATATCGATGATATTAAGCTCTTTGTCTATGTCCAAAGCGATGGTATCAGCCAGGAAAAATACTGGCGTTCGGCAATCAGCCCAGCGAGTATTGGTACCCCGACATTTAGCTGGCGCCAGCAGCGTTGGCAGCGTTTTTTTAACAGCGGCGAGCCAGGGAACATTGCGCCAGTTTATATGCTGGAGAAAGTCGAAAATCAGCAGCATGCCGTATGGGAGGTTCATAATTTTACGATGGGCTATCAGCGGCAGGTAGCAGAAGAAATGTGGGAGTACCTGCTGCTAAACGGAGAAGAGTCGTTTAATGACCGGGGAGAATCTGAATGGCTCTTCTCGTACGCGTTGGGAGTGGATATTCCACTCACCTCACTGGATATTATTGGGTAATTTCACGGAAGAAAAATATGCACGTTCTGAACTCATTACTGGCTTTTTGTACCTATTTTTTTATCGGTGCAGCGATGGTGATCTTGTTTCTTTTTATCTATTCAAAAATCACCCCGCATAATGAATGGCAGCTGATAAAAAATAATAATACGTCGGCCTCGCTGGCGTTTAGCGGAACGCTGTTGGGATATGCTATTCCATTATCCAGCGCGGCGATAAACGCCGTCAGTATTGCTGATTATTTAGCCTGGGGTGTCATTGCCCTGGTAGTACAGCTGATTATCTATGGTGGTGTACGGCTATATATGCCGGCGCTAAGCGAAAAAATTATTAATCACAATATTGCCGCAGGCTTATTTATGGGCTCTGCTGCGCTGGCCGGCGGGATTTTTAACGCCGCCTGCATGACATGGTAATGGACGATCATGGCTAAAAAACGTAAATCCAGATCCCGTAATACGGCGCAAAATAAAGCCCAGGCCACTCACGCTTCCCTCGCGCGGGTTAATCGCCCGGCGAGCGCGGTGCAGGCAAAACGAAACCGCTACAGCGGCAAATACCTGACCCTGGCTATTATGGGCGGCGCGGCGTTCTTTGCGCTTAAGGCCTGTAGCGATGATACGAATGCGGATAATGGCGGTGACGGCGTGTTTTACTCCTCCGTCAATGATTGTATCGATGGGGGTAACAGCGCCAGCGTCTGCACTCACGGCTGGAACAATGCGAAGTCGGAATTTTTTGCCCATGTGCCTAAGCAAATGAGCCAGGAAAGCTGCGAGGCACAGTATGTCGACTGCTATTTTGACAGCATCGATCGGAGCTGGACGCCGATGATGAGCGGTTTTTTACTCAGCCGGGCGGTGCGTAAAGGTCGCGATGAAGAATATACCTATTACAATGGCGGCTCGTCCTATTCTTCCAGGGCTGTCTGGCGAACATCGTCGGGCGCGTATGCCTGGCGCAGTGGTAAAAACGATATTGCCACCAGCCATACGCTGGCCGCGAAAAAAACGGCGACTGTTTCTCGCGGCGGCTACGGACGATCGTCCAGCGCGCGCGGCCATTGGGGAGGTTGAACGATGCTGCGACACACTATTCCTGTACGCAGGGATCTGGATCGGATTGCGGACGATCACGGTTTCGATTTTCATGTAATTGACAACGAGATTTACTGGGACGAGAGTCGAGCCTACCGCTTTACATTACGCCAGATAGAAGAGCAGATTGAAAAACCGACCGCCGAGTTGCATCAAATGTGCCTGGAGGCCGTTGATCGAGCGGTGAAGGACGAACAGCTGTTGCAGCAGCTGGCGATCCCACCGCTATACTGGGATGCGATTGCTGAAAGCTGGCGCCAGGGGGATCCTTCTCTCTATGGCCGTATGGATTTTGTATGGTGCGGTGCCGACGCTCCGCTTAAGTTGCTGGAATATAATGCGGATACGCCAACGTCACTTTACGAAGCTGCCTGGTTTCAATGGTTTTGGCTGGAAGACGCCAGACGCAGCGGGGTGATCCCGCGTGACGCCGACCAGTACAATGCGATTCAGGAACGGCTGATTGCCCGCTTTAGTGAACTTTACAGCCCGGAACCGCTCTACTTTTGCTGCTGTGAAGGGAGTGATGAAGATCGCACGACGGTGCTTTATCTCCAGGACTGTGCGCAACAGGCCGGTCAGGAAACTCGTTTTCTCTATGTTGAAGAGCTGGGACTCGGCGTCGGCGGTATGCTGACCGATTTGGATGACAACGTTATCCGACGGGCGTTTAAGCTTTATCCCTTGGAGTGGATGATGCGAGATGATAATGGCCCGCTGCTGTGTAAGCGGCGAGAGCGGTGGATCGAACCGTTATGGAAGAGTGTACTCAGCAACAAAGGGTTGATGCCGCTGCTATGGCGGTTCTTTCCCCGTCATCCTAATCTGCTACCCGCCTGGTTTGCCAATGAATCGCCACAGATCGCGCCGGGCGAGAGCTATGTGCGTAAACCGATCTTTTCACGTGAAGGCGGCAACGTCACCATCTTTAATGGTCAGCAGCAGATTATCGAACATGCTGATGGAGACTACGCGGAAGAGCCCATGATCTTTCAGGCCTTCCAGCCCTTGCCGCGCTTTGGTGACAGCTACACGCTGATTGGCAGCTGGATCGTGGATGATGAGGCTTGCGGGTTGGGGATCCGGGAAGATAATACCTTGATCACTAAAGATACTTCTCGTTTTATTCCTCACTATATAACCGGCTAAGGCTGCTTTTGTGATCTCTCTCCATCGCCAGTGGCCGGGTCCTGGCCATACTTATGGCTATCGCCATTGATGGAGGGAGACACGATGCACTGGCAAACGCACACCGTTTTTAATCAACCCACCCCGCTGAATAACAGCAATCTGTTTCTGTCCGATACCGCTCTGCGTGAAGCCGTGGTCCGCGAAGGCGCCGGCTGGGATGGCGATCTGCTCGCCAGCATTGGCCAGCAGCTGGGGACAGCCGAATCGCTGGAGCTGGGACGCCTGGCCAACAGCAATCCGCCGGAGCTGCTGCGCTATGACGCCACCGGCGCCCGGCTGGACGACGTGCGCTTTCATCCCGCCTGGCACCTGCTGATGCAGGGGCTGTGCGCGAACCGGGTACATAACCTCGCCTGGCAGGAGGATGCCCGCGAAGGCGCGTTTGTTGCCCGCGCCGCCCGCTTTCTGCTCCATGCCCAGGTGGAGGCCGGGACGTTGTGCCCGATTACCATGACCTTCGCCGCGACGCCCCTGCTGCAGCACGCCCTGCCCGCGCCCTTTCGCGACTGGCTGTCGCCGCTGCTGAGCGACCGTTACGATCCGCACCTTGCGCCTGGCGGCCAGAAGCGCGGCCTGCTGATCGGCATGGGGATGACCGAGAAGCAAGGGGGGTCTGATGTGCTGAGCAATACCACTCGCGCGGAGAAAACGGCGGAAGGGTTTTACCGACTGGTGGGACACAAGTGGTTCTTCTCGGTGCCGCAGAGCGATGCTCACCTGGTGCTGGCTCAGGCTCCGGCGGGGCTCTCATGCTTCTTTGTGCCGCGTCTGCTGCCCGACGGGCAGCGTAACGGCGTGCGTCTTGAACGCTTAAAAGAGAAGCTCGGCAACCGCTCCAACGCCAGTAGCGAAGTGGAGTTTTATGATGCCTGCGGCTGGCTGGTGGGCGACGAAGGCGACGGCGTGCGGCAGATCCTCAGGATGGGCGGCCTGACCCGCTTTGACTGCGCGCTGGGCAGCCATGCCCTGATGCGTCGCGCCTTCTCGGTGGCGCTGTATCACGCGCTACAGCGTCAGGCGTTTGGCAAAAACCTGGTCGAACAGCCGATGATGCGCCAGCTGCTGGGGCAAATGGCGCTCCGTCTGGAGGGGCAGACCGCGTTTCTGTTTCGCCTGGCGCGGGCCTGGGACCGTCGGGATGATGCCCGGGAAAGCGCCTGGGCGCGCCTGTTTACGCCTGCGGCCAAGTTTGCCATCTGTAAGGCCGGTATCCCGTTTGTCGCCGAGGCGATGGAAGTGCTGGGCGGCATCGGCTATTGCGAGGAGAGCGAACTACCGCGGTTGTATCGCGAGATGCCGGTCAACAGCATCTGGGAAGGCTCCGGCAATATTATGTGCCTCGATGTGATGCGGGTGCTCAGCAAGCAGCCGGCGGCGATGGAGCTGCTGGCCGCGGAGTGTGCGGAGGTGAAAGGACAGAACCGCCATCTCGACCGCGCATGGCGTCAGCTGCAGCAACTGCTGAAACGACCCGCCGAAGAGCAGGGGAGAGAGATTGCCCGGCTGGTCTATCGTCTTGGCGCGGGGGCGCAGATGCTGCGCCATGCTTCGCCGCCGCTGGCCGAAGCCTGGTGCCGGATGATGCTCGACACCCGCGGCGGCATACGTCTTGACGCGCTGACCCTCGACGACCTGCTGCTGCGGGCTATGGGGCGCGGGCGCCAGGCGCCTCAGGCGTAGAGAATGGCCTGCACGCGCCAGCTGTCCGGCTGTTGTTCCTCGTACATCTGAATAATGCGATACCAGGAGGCGCCTTGCTCGTCTGCTTTGCGGGCAATGGCGTGCTCTACATCCTGTTGGCTACCGGAAAGATTAGTGACGGAGATCAGACCGATTTCATTCAGGCCAGTGACGCAATCCGCGCTGGCGAATTCGGCTGACTGCGCGGACGTATTGGCCGTCGCAGCGGTTAACAGCAGGCTGGATAGGGTAAAAGATCGTTTCATCGTCAGCTCCATTTCACGTAGTCCCAAGGGCAGTCCGTTGCTAACGTCCTGCCAGGTGGCTGGCCGAACGTTATTATGCACAGGAGAACGTGAATGGACGCAAAGCTGTGTAAAGCAGATTTAAAGACGCCGCCTCGTTATCGACGATAGAGGATCGCCTGCGAATACCACTGGCCGGGTACCATGGTGTCATCGATCATGATGATGACGTAGTAATCGGCTTTGGCCGCTTCTGCTTTGGCCTTCAGCGCCGCTTCGACATCCATCGGCGAACCGTACATCAGTACGCTTACCGTGGCCATTTTCTGCAGGCCAGCCGTCTGGTAGCGCTGGATCTCCTGCGGATGGTCGGTGGCGGGCGGCGGGGCTTCCGGCGTTCCCTGCAGGGCGCTACACCCGCTGAGGACGATAGCCAGTAACCACGGTGAAAACCTGCGCATAACCATATCTCGTTTCCTGATAGTGATAGTGTAGTGGTAGCCTTAACAGGATTGCCGGGGAATGTTCCCGAACTGTTATCTCTGACGCGATTTTCGAATGAAAATGTTGTGAAAGCGTAACCGGGTTCTCAACATTATGAATCGTAGCAAACTGGGTTGCCTGGTGAATGAATTTTCCCATGACGCCTAACCACGATAGAGAAGGAAGACGATAAATGATTGCACTAGAAATGCGCAACCTCGGCGGTGGTGAAATTTTACATGCCTGTCCGCAGGAGAGTCTGGATAAGCCCTTGCCCTGTATCGTCTTTTATCATGGCTTTACCTCGTCGAAGCTGGTCTACAGCTACTTTGCGGTGGCGCTGGCCGAGGCAGGATTCCGGGTGATCATGCCGGACGCGCCGGAGCATGGGGCGCGCTATCAGGGCGATGAGGCCGGGCGGATGCAGCGCTTCTGGCCGATTCTGCAGCAGAATTCGGCAAGGCGATCTTGCCGCCAGGCTGACCTGTGTCTGGCAGAAAGGCGTCCGCCATCGCATTACGCCAGAGGCGCTGGCTACCACGGTCGCCTTTTTTCAGCAGCACCTTTAAACGCGGATTACGCTGACGCCTTGATCCTCAAGCTGTTTGAGGATCGCGGCATCGGCCTGTTTGCCGGTGATCACCACGTCTATTTGTCCGGCCTGGCTGAATAGCATCCCGGCGCGCTCGCCGATCTTGCTGCTGTCGACCAGCACCGCCAGTTTGCCGACCACGTTAAGCATTTTTTGCTCGGCCATGGCGGTCAACATATCCGTTTTGTAGAGGCCTTCGGCGGTGAGCCCTTTGCCGCTGGTAAACATCCAGTGTCCGGCATAGAGGCTGTTCTCGCTACCGTGGGGGCTGAGGGTGATGGCGTGGCTGCGGTTGTACTGGCCGCCCATGATAATCACGCTGTCATGCTCCTGGTCGATCAGGTAGTTAGCCAGCGGCAGATAGTTGGTGATGATCTGCACCGGTTTGCCGCACAGTTCCCGACCCAACAGAAAGGCGGTGGAGCCGCAGTTAATGACGATGCTCTCACCCGGCGCGATCAGTTGCGAAGCGGCGCGTGCAATACGCACTTTTTCATCCAGATTTTGCGCCTGGTGGATGTTCATCGGCGTCCAGCGGGGGCGCTGTTCGCTAATGGCTTCCGCGCCATTACGAACCTTTTTCAGTTTGCCGCTTTCATCCAGCTTGTTGATATCACGTCGGGCGGTAGCGGGTGAGATCCCGAGCCGCGACATCACCTGCTCCACGGTAACAAACCCCGTTTGGGCGAGCAGATCCAGCAGAATTTGGTGCCTTTGCGCTTCCGTCATGAGCGAATCCGATTAAAAGTGAACGGCAAAGATGATATTTGAAATCATGTGAAAATACTAACCCTGCGGCGGGGTATTTCCGGCAGGCAGGGCCTGCCGGCGGCGACTTACAGGAAGGATTTGAAAGGCAGATCCGGCTCAATGGTGAAGCAATCGTCGAAACCGCGCGGGTAGTGATATTCGAAATTGTCTTTATCCAGCGGCCAGGTAAATTTGCCGCCGACCTGCCAGATAAACGGCTTGAAGCCGTACTTCAGACGATCCTTTTTCATCTCCCACAGAACGCGGATCTCCTGCGGATCGGCCTGAAAGTTTGACCAGATATCATGGTGGAACGGGATCACAACTTTGGCGTTGAGCGACTCTGCCATGCGCAGGATATCGGCGCTGGTCATTTTGTCGGTGATCCCGCGCGGGTTCTCGCCATACGAGCCGAGGGCGACGTCAATCCGATGCTCGTTGCCATGCTTCGCGTAGTAGTTGGAGTAGTGGGAATCGCCGCTGTGGTACAGGTTGCCGCCCGGTGTTTTAAACAGGTAGTTGACCGCGCGCTGGTCCATGCCGTCCGGCAGTACGCCAGCGGCTTTTTGGTCCGCCGGGAGGGTGATCAGCGCGGTGCGATCGAACGCATCGAGCGCATGGATCTCAATGTCTTTGATCTTCACGACATCGCCAGGTTTCATGACGATACAGCGCGCTTTCGGCACGCCCCAACCGATCCACAGGTCGACGCAGGTTTTCGGGCCGATAAACGGCACATCGGCCGGGCAGTTCTGCATGACGGCGGCGGCGACGTTGACGTCAATATGATCGTTGTGATCGTGGGTCGCGAGGACCGCGTCAATCTGGCGAATGGCGAACGGATCCAGCACGAACGGCGTGGTGCGCAGGTTAGGCTGTAATTTTTTCACGCCTGCCATCCGCTGCATCTGGTGGCCGGTTTTCATCAGCGGATTGCCGTGGCTCTGTTTGCCAGTGCCGCACCAGAAATCGACGCAGACGTTAGCCCCGCCTTCGGATTTTAACCAGATACCGGTACAGCCGAGCCACCACATGGCGAAGGTGCCGGGCGCAACCTGCTCCTGCTCAATCTCTTCATTCAGCCAGCTGCCCCATTCCGGAAAGGTGTTCAGGATCCATGATTCACGGGTGATGGTCTGTACTTTACTCATCGTGCTCTTCCTCGTATTTTCAATAGTAATCAAGTTTTGATTGGTTTTGATTTATGTTGTCACTGGATTTTCAAGATTGCAATCTTGTTTTCCATCAATTTTACGAAGAGATGCGCATCACCTCTCAGGGGTTCCAGCATCCATAAAGGTTGTGATTTTTTTATCTATATGATTTGAAAATATTTAATTATGTTTCGGCGCTACTGCTCGGCAATAGTCACAATGAAATAGAGGATTATTGCGGCGCGCGTCACATTTAATCAAATTCAATCTTGTTGTGATTATTTTTGATTATTAGAGTGGGCAGCGAGAAATGCTGAGCGTAAGGCGCGTTCAGCGCCTTCACCATCGGGAGTGTGTTATGGCAATCCTCTACAACATCTTTACCGTTTTCTTTAATCAGGTGATGACCAATGCCCCGCTGCTGCTGGGTATCGTCACCTGTCTGGGCTATATCCTGCTGCGCAAAAGCGTCAGCGTGATTATTAAAGGCACGATCAAAACCATTATCGGCTTCATGCTGTTACAGGCCGGCTCCGGCATCCTCACCAGCACTTTTAAACCGGTGGTGGCGAAAATGTCAGAGGTGTACGGCATCAACGGCGCGATCTCTGACACCTATGCCTCGATGATGGCGACCATCGACCGGATGGGCGAGGCCTATAGCTGGGTGGGCTACGCGGTGCTGCTGGCGCTGGCGCTCAACATCTGTTACGTCCTGCTGCGCCGGATAACCGGCATCCGCACCATCATGCTGACTGGCCATATCATGTTTCAGCAGGCGGGGCTGATCGCCGTCTCGTTCTTTATCTTTGGTTACGGAATGTGGACGACCATCATCTGTACCGCCGTGCTGGTCTCCCTGTACTGGGGTATCACCTCCAACATGATGTTCAAGCCGACTCAGCTGGTCACCGACGGCTGCGGCTTCTCCATCGGTCACCAGCAGCAGTTTGCCTCGTGGATTGCCTACAAAGTGGCGCCGTATCTGGGGAAAAAAGAGGAGAGTGTGGAAGACCTCAAGCTGCCAGGCTGGCTCAATATCTTCCACGACAACATCGTTTCCACCGCGATTGTCATGACCATTTTCTTTGGCGCGATCCTGCTTTCCTTTGGTATTGACGTCGTGCAGGCGATGGCGGGGAAAACCCACTGGACGGTCTATATCCTGCAGACCGGTTTCTCCTTCGCGGTGGCCATTTTCATCATTACCCAGGGCGTGCGGATGTTCGTCGCCGAACTGTCCGAAGCCTTCAACGGTATCTCGCAACGCCTGATCCCCGGCGCGGTGCTGGCGATTGACTGCGCCGCGATCTATAGCTTTGCGCCGAATGCGGTGGTGTGGGGCTTTATGTGGGGCACCATCGGCCAGCTGATTGCCGTCGGCATTCTGGTTGGCATTGGCTCTTCAATTCTGATTATTCCGGGCTTTATCCCGATGTTCTTCTCCAACGCGACGATTGGCGTCTTTGCCAACCACTTCGGCGGCTGGCGCGCGGCGCTCAAAATCTGCCTGGTGATGGGCATGGTTGAAATTTTCGGTTGCGTGTGGGCGGTGAAGCTCACCGGTATGAGCGCCTGGATGGGAATGGCGGACTGGTCGATTCTGGCGCCGCCGATGATGCAGGGCTTCGCCTCCATCGGGCTGGCGTTTATGGCCGTCATCATCCTGATTGCTCTCGCTTATATGTTCTTCGCTGGCCGCGCGCTGCGCGCCGAAGAAGACGCGGAAAAACAACTGGCAGAGGCCTCTGCCCAATAAGGAGTTCTGATTATGACCGTACGTATTCTGGCTGTGTGTGGTAACGGGCAAGGCAGTTCCATGATCATGAAAATGAAAGTGGATCAGTTCCTGACGCAATCCAATATCGACCACACGGTGAACAGCTGCGCGGTGGGTGAATACAAAAGCGAACTAAACGGCGCGGATATCATCATCGCTTCAACCCATATCGCGGGGGAGATTACCGTCTCCGGCAATAAACACGTGGTGGGGGTGCGTAATATGCTTTCCCCCGCGGATTTCGGGCCAAAGCTGCTGGAGGTGATTAAAGCTCATTTCCCGCAGGACGTGAAATAAGGAGCGGCCATGAAACTCCATGAATCACTGGCGCAGAATCACTCCATTCGCCTGCAGGCGGAAGCGGAAACCTGGCAGGAGGCGGTGAAAATCGGCGTCGATCTGCTGGTGGCCGCCGACGTGGTGGAACCGCGCTACTACCAGGCAATTCTCGACGGCGTCGCGCAGCACGGCCCCTATTTTGTGATCGCTCCGGGATTAGCCATGCCGCACGGGCGGCCGGAAGAGGGCGTCAAAAAAACCGGCTTTGCGCTGGTCACGCTAAAGAAACCGCTGATTTTCAACCACGAAGATAACGACCCAGTCGACATCCTGATCACCATGGCGGCGGTTGACGCCACCACCCACCAGGAAGTGGGCATCATGCAGATCGTTAACCTGTTTGATGACGAAGCCAATTTCGACCGTTTACGCGCCTGCCGCAGTGAGCAGGAAGTGCTGGATTTAATCAAAAACGCCACCGCGGCGGCTGTTTAAAAGGAACACTATCATGTCATTACCTATGTTACAGGTCGCCCTGGACAACCAAACGCTGGCCAGCGCTTATGAAACAACCCGTCTGATCGCCGAAGAGGTAGATATCATTGAAGTCGGCACTATCCTCTGCGTCGGTGAAGGTGTACGCGCGGTGCGCGATCTGAAAGCGCTGTATCCGCATAAAATCGTGCTGGCGGACGCCAAAATTGCCGATGCCGGCAAGATCCTGTCGCGGATGTGCTTCGAAGCCAACGCCGACTGGGTCACAGTGATCTGCTGCGCCGATATCAACACCGCCAAAGGGGCGCTGGATGTCGCCAAAGAGTTCAACGGCGATGTGCAAATTGAGCTGACCGGCTTCTGGACCTGGGAGCAGGCGCAGGCGTGGCGCGAGGCGGGTATTCAGCAGGTGGTCTATCACCGCAGCCGCGACGCGCAGGCGGCAGGCGTGGCGTGGAGTGAGGCGGATATCAGCGCGATTAAGCGTCTGTCTGATATGGGCTTCAAAGTGACCGTCACCGGCGGGCTGGCGCTGGAAGACCTGCCGCTGTTTGCCGGGATCCCTGTTCACGTCTTTATTGCCGGACGCAGCATCCGCGATGCTGCCTCGCCGGTGGAAGCGGCGCGCCAGTTTAAACGCTCTATCGCCCAGCTGTGGGGTTAAGGAGCGACTATGTTGGCGAAATCCATTCCGCTCGGCATCTATGAAAAAGCGCTCCCCGCCGGGGAGTGCTGGCTGGAGCGGCTAAAGCTTGCAAAAGCGCTGGGCTTTGATTTCGTTGAGATGTCTCTCGATGAAACGGACGCCCGCCTTGCGCGGCTGGACTGGAGCCCGGAGCAGCGTCTGGCGCTGGTCAAGGCGGTGGCTGAAACCGGCGTCCGGGTGCCGTCGATGTGCCTTAGCGCCCATCGCCGTTTTCCGCTGGGTAGTGAAGACGACGCGGTGCGGCATCAGGGGCTGGAAATTATGCGTAAAGCTATTCAGCTGGCGCAGGATGTGGGGATTCGGGTGATCCAGCTGGCAGGCTACGACGTCTATTACCAGCAGGCGAACGATGAGACGCGCCGCCGCTTTCGTGACGGCCTGAAACAGAGCGTCGAGATGGCCAGCCGAGCCCAGGTAACCCTGGCGATGGTCTTTAAAAACGTGCCGTTCGGCGAAGGGGTGGTCGATTTTGAACGCTGCTTCGAAACGCTCAAGCAGACCGGCTACTGCGGACCGTACCTGATTGAGATGTGGAGCGAAACCAGCGCTGACCCGCTGGCGGAGGTGGCGAAGGCGCGTGACTGGGTGAAGGCGCGGATGGCCCGCGCGGGTCTGATGGAGGCGGCATAATGCAACAGCTGAAACAGCAGGTGTTCGAGGCCAATATGGATCTGCCGCGCTACGGCCTGGTGACCTTTACCTGGGGTAACGTTAGCGCCATTGATCGGCAGCGTGGGCTGGTGGTGATTAAGCCCAGCGGCATCGCCTACGAGTCAATGACCGTCGATGACATGTCGGTGGTTGATCTGCAGGGGCACGTGGTGGAAGGGCGCTGGCGTCCCTCCTCTGATACCGCCACCCATCTGGCGCTCTATCGCCGTTATCCCGACCTTGGCGGGGTGGTGCATACCCATTCGACGCACGCCACCGCCTGGGCGCAGGCGGGGCTGGCGATCCCGGCGCTCGGCACCACCCATGCGGACTACTTCTTCGGCGATATTCCCTGCACCCGGGCGCTTAGCGCACAGGAGGTGGACGAGGCCTACGAGCTGAACACCGGGCAGGTGATTATCGAAACGCTGGGTGAGGCCAATCCGCTGCATACGCCGGGGATCGTCGTCTATCAGCACGGGCCATTTGCCTGGGGCAAAGACGCCCACGAGGCGGTACACAACGCGGTGGTGATGGAAGAGGTGGCGCGCATGGCGTGGATTGCCCGCGGCATTAATCCGCAGTTGCAGCCCATCGATAGCTGGCTGATGAATAAGCATTTTCAGCGTAAGCATGGGCCAAACGCCTACTATGGGCAAAAGTAGATAGCGCGCTCCGGGGCTTTCACCCCTCACGGTGAAGCAACTGGTCTGGCCCCGGGGCCGTTTTTAATCCTGACGATAGGCCGACGGCATCACGCGCATGCCGATGAGCGTGACCACGCAAATTATCGCCCC
>PPYF01220216.1_pt1 | contig 18675 bp, 8 predicted proteins | sample 1559871 | NCBI WGS metagenome assembly PPYF01 (sample SAMN08240021, study PRJNA423297) | Human gut metagenome, whole genome shotgun sequencing project. | reverse complement strand
CGTCACGTGGAACGACAAGGGCACGGGCAAGGCCGACGGCCACGGGTTCCCGACCTGGCGGCCGAACCCGGACAAGAGCTGGATCCTGTACCGTGACGGCAAGTGGCAAGCCGTGGTCGATCCGGGCGAGACGAACAGGACCGGCGCGGACGACATGAAGTTCCTCGACGGGGACACGGTCGGCAGCGCGGTGAACGGCACCGTGGACCCCGGTCTGAAGGAGGCTCCCTCCAAGCTGGAGCTGACCGACGACTGGGCCGCCGCCGACTATCTGGTCGACCCGCAGGACGCGTCGAAGATCCGCGTGTTCGCGGCCGAGGCCGAGCCCGACCGCACCGACACGGTGGACGGCGTGCAGGTGAAGCACTACACGCAGACCAGCGTCGCGGACATCGCGAACAAGGGCACCGACGTGACCGACATGTTCGACATCAAGGTCGAGGGCACCGTGGCGACCGCCACCGCGAAACCGGACTATTTGAAGACCCTGAAGGGCATGAGGAAGGGCCTGCAGCTGACCCTGCTCGTCCCGTTCACCGTGAACTTCGCGGACGGCAAGGGCGCGGCCCGGGTGCGCGAGGACTTCGGCAGGCAGCCGGGCGACGAGGTCACGTTCTGCACCTCGCCGGACGGCAAGGAGCTGACCAACAAGGGCAGCCAGACCGTGAACGGGCAGACCGAGCCGACCAACAAGCCGAAGATCTGCGGCTACGTGCCGCCGGTGAAGAAGGACGTGATCGCGGAATCCTCGCAGGGCGGCGGCCAGGAGAGCGTGGACGGCAAGGTCGTCCACCCGGGCCAGAAGGTCGAGTACCAGCTGACCACCGAGCCGAAGCTGCCCGCCGACCTGGCCACCATGGTCACGAGCGTGGCGTTCACTGACCAGTATGACGAGAACCTCGTGCCGGACAAGCAGACCGTCGAGATGATGGACCTGAACACCGGCAAGGTCGTGCCGAAGTCGAAGTACGCGACCAGGTGGGATGAAGGCAGGCACCTGTTCCAGCTGACCGTGAAGGACCAGTCGCTGATCGGCCAGTGGCGCGCCTCCTCCAGCCCGCGCGTCCAGATCCGCTTCGAGGGCACCGTCAAGGAGGATGCCCCCACCGACCACAAGATCGGCAACAAGTGGGTGCTGACCCTGAACAACAGCCTGACCCCGTCGAACGAGGTGTTCAACCTGCCGCCCGTCTTCAACCCCTCGAAGAAGGACACCCAGTCCAAGGAGCAGGGCGACCCGACCGTCTCGATCGACGGCAAGACGATGCTGCTGGGCGACACCGGCCACTACACGATCGACCTCGACGCCACGCAGAAGGACCAGGCCTACAAGGTATGGCGACTAGGCCTGACGGATGATTTCGATGACGAGTACGTGAGCATCGACCCGTCGAGGATCGAGATCACGGGCGACGACGGCAAGGACTACACCAACGCATTCAACATCCAGGTGAGGGACGGCGTCGCCTACGCGTACGCGAAGACCGTGGACACCGAGATCCCCGCGACCGGCGAGACCGTGAAGGGCGACCCGCAGCCCGCGGACCTGAAGGCCTACAGCGAGAAGTCCGACAAGGACCACGACCCGTTGAAGGACCCGGCCATCGACCAGTCGCTGCTCGGCCAGCACTACGCGGTCACCCTGCCCTACACGGTGGTCAAGGTCACCGACGGCTACGTGGTGAAGAACACCGCCACCCAGATCGTCAACAACGTGAAGAAGAAGACCAACACCGTCTCCAACCCGTTGAAGACCATCAACCCGAAGAAGGACGTGACCGTGAAGGTCGGCGGCGACAGCGTCGACGGCAAGAGCGTGTATTTGAACAGCACGTTCCTCTACCAGCTGGATTCCAGCATCCTGCCCGCGGACCGCGCCTACCAGAAGATCGCGAACTGGGGCATCACCGACCAGCTCGACCCGGCGTATGACAAGGCGACCGGCCAGTGGGCCGTGTACGCGGCCCGCGACCTGTACCGGGGCGGCGAGGCCATCGCCAAGAAGGGCGAGAGAATCGCCGGCAGCGGCTTCGACAGCTCGAGGCTCGGCGGCGACATGTTCACCGCGAACATCGACCCCTCCACCGGCCTCGTGGACATCCAGGCCACCCAGGCGTACCTGGACCTCGTGTCCGCGGACGACGCGCACGAGCAGGGCTGGCGCGCCTACGTGCAGGCCACGCGAGTCAAGGTCACCGACCGCCACGAGAACGTGTTCACCGAGCACGTGAACGGCAAGGACCTGACCAGCAACATCGTGTGGACCCGCACCCCTGACCTGACCCCGGGCATCAAGCTCGAGAAGTGGGACAGGAGGAGCGGCTTCCCGAAGGGCGACCGCGACGACTCCAAGGACGCGCTCGACGGCGCGAAGGACGGCGACGTGATCGTGTTCGAGCGTCGAGGTGACCGGCACGCTCACCGGATTCACCAAGGACAGGCACACCGACCGCGCCAAGGTCACCGGCACCCCGTTGGTCGAATGCCCCGTGGTGGACAAGGACCCGTTCGGCGACGCCTCCGGCAAGCCGTCCACAGGCGGCGAAGCCGGCGACGGCGACGGTCCCAGGCAGGTGACCGTCGGCGATCGCACGCTGTGCGAGGACACGCCCGTCGAGTCCAACACCGACGACTGGAACGGCCGCCGGTCGCTGCTGGGCGAGACCGGTTCCGCGATCCTGCCCGTCGGCGTGGGCGCGCTGCTCATGGCCGGCCTCGGCGCCGCCGTCGTGATGGTCCGCCGCCGCAAGTCGGCGCATGACGACACGGACGCGGCCCTCATGCCGCGCCACGCCGCCTGACCCGACGGGGCCCGTCCCATGCGCGTCGCCGCGTGGAAGGGCCCCTTCCCGGGGCCGGCATCCCGACCGGGACGCCGGCCCCTCATCCATGCAACGACATCGATCACTCCCCTCCCTGTCGGGGAGGGGGCGGGCGCGGCATGAGGCCGCGCCCATAGGAGAAGGACACGATATGAGGAACATCATCCGCATCGGCGCCGGCACGGACCGCCGGAACCGGTTCGTCGCGATCGCGTTGGGCGTCGCCCTGGCGGCCGGACCGGCCGCCATGCTACCCGCGGCGGCGCTGGCCGCGCCGGCCACACGTTCAACGTGTACCGGATCGGCACGTACACGGACCAGATCCTGAACGGCACGCAGATCAGCAGCCTCGGCGTGCGCGGCGACACGGCATCCAACGCGTGGGCGGCCGACGCGATCGGCATCGCCAACGCTTACGATCCGGACACGGCCGACGACATCGCCAAGGTGTACGGCTACGATGACGCGGGCAACATCGCCAACATCAAGATGGACTCCCAGACCAGGCAGCTGCGCAACATCAGCAAGGCCCTGGGCCAGTCCACTCGGAAGCCGGCCGCCATCCAGGGCGGCGCGAACCTGACGACCACCCAGTCCACGCTGACGATCAACGTGCCCGCCGAAGGCCTCTACTACATCACCGATTCCGCGGGCAACCCGATCATGATCGGCACGAAATCCGGCAACGCGAACATCATGAAGAACGACGCGAAGGACCCGCAGTGGCGTACGCTCGGCACCGCGGTCGTCAAGTCGAAGAGCATGAGGGTCGACAAGAAGGTCCAGGTGCAGCGCAACGGCGCGACGGTCGGCAAGGACGGCACCGCCTCCGATCCGGTCGGCGTGACCGTCGGCGACACCGTCACCAACACGGTCGAGGTGACCGTGCCGAACAAGCAGGCCGCCTCCGCCGTCAAGTTCAAACTCGTCGACCAGCCGAAGGGCCAGACGTACGTGAAGGGCTCGCTGAGCGTCCGGTTGAAGAACGCGCCGCAGACCGACATCACGGCCGACGCGGTCATCTACGACGGGACCACGCAGAACAACGCGAAAAGCATCCCCGGCGACCCGACCCTGAAGACCGCGGACAACAGGCCGGCCGACCCGGATCTCGCGATTCCGGCCGGCGGCTGGGGCATCGACGGCAGGAACCTTCTCGACAAATACTCCAACAGGACGATCGTCATCACCTACCGTATGACCGTCGACAAGGCCAGCGTCACCGATCCGGCGGCCAACACCGTCCACACGTACGGCACGTTCACCGACGGCATCCGGTTCACCACGATCACCGACCAGGACAAGGTCGACATCAAGGCCTACGACTTCACGTTGAAGAAGGTGGACGCGGGCAACGTGAACACGCTGCTCGACGGCGCCCGGTTCCAGATCCAGCGCAACGGCAAATGGATGAAGCTCGACCAGAACACCGGCAAATGGTCGGACGCGGCCGACCAGGATTCCGCCAGCGTGTTCATCACCGGCGACTCAAACCATGACGGGACGGTCGACAACAGGGACGACGCGAGGCAGAGGGGCCTGATCGCGTTCAAGGGGCTCGGCTACGGCACGTACACGGTCACCGAAACCCGGGAGCCGGCCGGCTACGCCAGCTACGCGAAACCGACGTTCACCGTCACCATCGACGACGCGGGCACCAGCATCCAGTACAGGGGCACCGGCACCGTGCCGAACCTGACCAGCAGGCTGGACAACAACACCGTCCAGGTCAAGAACGTCGCGAATCTGACCCAACTGCCGCAGACCGGCGGCGTGCTCGCGTTCGCGTTCTGGCTGGCCTGCGCCATGCCCCTGTTCGCGATCGGCGGCACCATGGCCGTGCGCGGCGCGCGCAACCGCCGCGACGCGCTGACGCTCACGCATGACGGCGGCAATCCGGCCGCCTGACACATGTCCCGGCCCTCCAGGCCGGGGTTCCGCCGATAGGGGGCGGGGTCGCGTCCCCTATCGGCCTCTCATCACCGAATGATTCTTTTTTATCCGGCCCGCCACGAGGGGTTCGTACGGGTCTTGGCCCATCCGTCGGAAGACATTGCGAGGGATGGGGGAAGGAAAACCGATAATGCGCACATGGCTGAAACGGATGGTCGCCGGCATCGTGTCGGCGGGCACCCTGATGGGCGGCGGGCTCCTGACGGCGGGCACCGCGAACGCGGACGAGATCCGCATGCCCGACATCGGCAAGACCATCACGAGCCTGACGGCATCGGCCGCCACGACGTATCCAAGGGAGCTCGTCAACGGCGGATTCGACTACCTGCCCGACGGCGGATGGAAGACCGTTGACGCGCCAAGCTACATGACGAACGCATACACAAGCGTCGACCCGAACAACGGCCAGTACATGAGGAACGCGAAACACTCCGACGCCGATCTCGCCTCCTGGGTGGACTGGCCCGGTTTCGACCAGTCCAAATTTGCATGGAAGACCGACCAGAAAGGCGGCCACGACCAAGGCGGATTGAAGGACCGCGCGGAAGCGGTCGAACTCCAACAGGACAGCATGGACGGCAACACCTACGCGGAAATGGTCGCCTCCGAACCCGGACGCACCATCTACCAGAACCTCGCCACCATCCCCGGCACACTGTACAAGATCCGGTTGAAGCACACCAGCCTGTGCAAGGACAACGTCGACCAGATGCAGGTCGTCATCAACGGCACACCCATCGAGATGACCCGAGTGGCCGCGAACGGCAAGGCCGGCGACAAGGTCGGCGAGAAGTCCAAGACCATCGGCACGAGGGTCACGAACGAGAACCGCTGGCATCATTCCGACCAGTGGGAGACCTATGAGGGCTACTACGTCATCCCGGACGGGCAGACCACTACCCGGTTCGGTTTCAAGGCCGTCAACTATCTCGACCCCACCAAGGGCAATCTTCTGGATGATGTGACCTTCGCCCGCGCCTACAAGCTGTCCTACGACAAGAACGCGTCGGATGCGACCGGCAAGGTCCCGTCCGACGAGACCGCCGACACCGTCAGGCAGACCAAGGCCAGGACCACGGGAACCGTGAAGACAGTCGCGGACGAGAACGTCCGGTACGGTTCCCTCGCTAATGGCGATTTCTCCTACCCCTCGTTCTCCGACATTCAGGAGAACGAGCAGGGAACCTATGCCGATCTGCGCACGTTCCTCAAATCGGATGACGGCACGCTTTGGTACAACATGTCCGTCACCGATCTTTCCAAGTACGGAAAGATCGGGCAGATCCCCGGTTTCGACTCTTCCAAGTTCGCATGGTCCAGTACCGAGAACGGTTCAAGGGTCGAATTGCAGCAGGATCGCAACACCAAGAACACGTATGCGGAGATCGTCGCCCAACAGGACAACACCAGCATCTACCAGAACGTGTCCACCGGCAACGGCGGAGTACTGTACAAGATCCGGCTCAAGCACGCCAGCCGCCAATCCTCCCATGCCGACAAGATGCAGGTCCTCGTGGGCTCCGACACGGCCCACGCGACGCCTGTGGAGATGACCCGCGTCACCTCTAACGGCCATGGCGACAAGGTGGGCGGGAAGTCCACGATCATCACCACAAAGGTATCCAACACCGATCCCCGAGACCATGGCAGCCAGTGGGAGACGTACGAAGGCTATTACCAGGTGCCCGAAGGACAGAAGAACACGGTATTCATGTTCAAGAGCCTCGAAGGGTTCAAAGATGATGAGACCCGGCCCGGCAACAACGTCGGCAATCTCGTGGACGACATCGAATTCTCCCGTTCCTACAAGTTGACCTACGACAAGAACGCATCCGACGCGACCGGCAAGGTCCCGTCGAATCAGCGCGGCAAGGAGAACGCCGTCGAGCCCGCCGAATCGAAGACTACCGGAAACGTGAAGACGGTGGCGGATAATACGTCGAATCTGCCGGACCATCTGGTGAACGGCACGTTCGATTATCGCGGCAACGAGATCATCAACGAGAACCAGAGGGTCTACGGCGACACAACCTACCTCGCCATAATCAGCGCGAAGACCGGCGTCATCGGCAACCCGCTGCACAGCAAGCTCGACAACTGGGATTCCGGCAAGTTCGGCTGGAGATCCAACGACGACACCGCCGGCGTCGACACCGTCGAGGTGCAGCGCCGCAACCACACCCCGTATCCGACCAACGCGGGCAACGTGTGGGGCGAGATCGCCGCAGCCAAGCGAGGCAAGTACATCTACCAGGACATCGCCACCACGCCCGGCGTCGTGTACAAGTGGAGCCTCAAGCACGCGTCCCGCAACGCGGACCAGGACGACAGCATGCAGGTCATGATCGGCGAACCCGGCAAGACCGTCGCACAGCAGGCGACCCGCACCACATCCAACGGGTCGGACAAGACCGGCAGCGCCGGCACCACGATCACCACGCACGGCACCGCGCAGGACGGCAGATGGGAGACCTATACCGGCGACTACCTCGCCACCTCGACCACGACCCGCTTCACGTTCAGGAGCGTCAGGGACTCCAACGGCCAGGGCCTCGACTTCACCGCCGAAGGCAACTGCGTCGACGACCTAAGCTTCGACAAGGCGTACAAGCTCTCTTACGACAAGAATTCTTCGGACGCGACCGGCAGCGTGCCATCCAATCAATACGGCAAGGAGAACACCGTACAGCCCGCCAAGTCCAAGACCACGGGCAGTGTCGGACTCGCGGCTGACAAAACCGCTTCCGGCCTGACGGTGCATGATCTGAAGAAGAACGACAAGGGCAAGGTGCCCTCCAATTCGAAGGCGGATTCCACGCAGCCGGCCGCATTCAAGGCTCCGGACGCCAAGGTGGAGACCATCGCCTCCAGGGCCGCGGGCGACGAGCTGGCCGTGAACGGCGGGTTCGACACCCCGAAGTGGACGATCGCCAAGGAGGGGCAGGGCCTGCCCTGGGTGTATGTGAAGCCCAATGCGGGCACGATCCGCTCCTACGCGCAGGCCATGGCCGGACAGACGGGCGTGAAGGCCGGCGGCCTGACCGCCGCCACGTTCGCCTGGCAGGATCTCGATGCCATCGGCAGCAACCAGAACTTCGAACTGCATCGCGAGAAGGACGGGAACACGGCCGCCGACGTGCATGCGGGCCGTACCGTCGCCCAGACCGTGAACACGACGCCCGGCGCCAGCTACACGTTCAGCATCCGCCACTCCGGCCGCTCCAAAGGCAACGCGGGCGGCGTGACCCTGCTCACCGGCCCCGACAAGGATCATCTCACCCCAGTCAAACTGACCCGCACCACGGTCTCCAAGACCGGCCAGAAGTACGGGGACAAGACCGGCGATGTGGGAACCGTCGCCTACACGCACTCCGATTCCATGGACGCCACGGAAGGCAGCCACGAACCGTGGGACCATTCCGACGACTGGGAATCCTACGAGGGCACGGTCATTATCCCAGCCGGACAATCCCGCACGATGATCGCCTACAGGGGCGTCGCCAAGGACGGTACTCTTACTGCCTCCGCCAATGACAGCATCATCGACGACCTGAGCTTCCGCCTCGCCTACAAGCTCAGCTACGACGCGAACGGCGGGGCCAAGAAGAGCACGTCGCAGATCAAGGCCTCCACCGATGGCAAGGTGAAGACCATCGCCGGCAAGACCGACAGTCTGCCGACCGAACTGGTCAACGGCTCGTTCGACTATCCGGCCGGCCTGATCGCCGGTGTCTCCACCAAATACCCGTGGGACGACTGGACCGTCGTCGACCCGATCAACGGCAGATACGCGCGGCACATCGGCATCGATAAGGACCCCTGGGCGCCAATCCCGGGATGGGACGCCTCCAAATTCGCATGGAAGTCGACCCAGACCAAGGGAACCGACTGGCAGCAGATCGCACAGGGAGTCGAACTGCAGAAGGACTCCAAGACCGGCAACCAGTACGCGGAACTCGTCGCGGGACAGGCGGGCACTGCCATCTACCAGGACATCGCCACCATCCCGGGCGTGTCCTACCGCTGGACGTTGAAGCACGCCAGCCTCGACAGGAACCACCTCGACGGGATGAGCGTCATGATCGGCGAACCTGGCAAGGAATCCGCCCAGGACGCGAGGCGAACCACCGTCAACGGCAACGGCGACCAGCCGGGCGACGTCGGCAAGGTCATCTCCACGAAGGTGAGCAACGACGCCGAGTCGAACCATTCCAGCCGTAACCATTCCAGCCGTAACCATGACGGGCAGTGGGAGACCTACACCGGCACGTACATCGCCACCGGGACGGTCACCCGCTTCACCTTCAAGTCGGTAAGCTCCAGCAACAACGTCTACGGCAACATCCTCGACGATCTGAGCTTCACCAAGGCCTACAGGCTCGGCTACGACGGGAACGGCGGAACCGGCCAAGTGCCCTCGCGCACCGAGACGGGCAGGACCGAAACCGCCGCATCCGGGACGGATGGCACGGTCAGGCTTGCGGCCGACAAGAGCGCCGGACCGGAATCCGGAACCATCGCGGACGACCGCAGGGTGCTGACCGACACGACCGCCAGACAGGATGACGGGACCAGCCAGCGGACGATCACCCGATCCGACGGTTCCGTGCGCGTGGAGACCATCGCCACGACGGGCGCCGTATCCGGCTGCCAGGTCTATTATCCGGCCGGCACCAGGATCACATTGGCGACCGCGAAGGCCGACTCCGACTGCTGGGATTCCAGCCAGATCGGCAAGACCAACCGCACGTTCTACGGTTGGAGCGCGAACACGGACGCCAACGACAGGGACGTGCCCGTCGGCGACACCATGGACCGGAACACGCTGAACGCGAACGTCAGGACGGAGATCGTCATGCCCGCCAGGGCGAAGACCGTATACGCGTTGTGGGCCGTCAACCCCACCCTGTCGTACAACGTGAACGCGCCCGCCGGCAGCAACGCGCCCGGCACGCCCGCATCGCAGACCGTGCCCTACAACACGGCCGCCGCCGACAAATCCGGTTGGGCGGCCGGCGACACGGGCAAGATTCCCGGCTACCGGTTCGACGGCTGGTACACGGCCCCGAACGGCGGAAACAAATACGATTTCAACACGCCGCTCACCGGCAACGTGACCGTGTACGCGCACTGGGTCGGCAACGGGTACACAGTCAGATTCGCCGGCAACGGGGCGACCGGCGGCGGCACCCCGGATCAGGCGTTCCAATACAACATCGGCCAGAACCTGCACCGGAACGGGTTCGTCCGCGACGGGTACACGTTCACCGGGTGGAAGCGCGCCGACAACCAGCAGGCGTACGGCGACGGCCAGTGGGTCACGAACCTGACCACGCAGCCGAACGGGATCGTCACCATGGTCGCCCAATGGTCGGCCAACGAGGCCCACATCCGCTACAATCCGAACCCGCCCGCGGGCAAGACCACGGGAGGCCAGGGCACCCCCAACTGGGATGGCCACACCGGAGACACGCCGACCATCGGCCAGAACGGCTGGACGATCGACGGGTACACGTTCGCCGGCTGGGCCACCAGCCCGGACGGGAGCGGCGCCAGGTACGCGCCGGGAGCCAGGTGGACGGCGAACGGCACGCTCACCCTGTACGCGCAGTGGACGCCCGGCCAGGCCAGCCTCACCTACGACGGCAACGGGGCGACCGGCGGCAAGACCGACCCGCAGACTGGCAAGACCGACGAGAAGATCAACGTGCGCGACAACGGATTCACCCGCGACGGCTACACGTTCGTCACGTGGAACACTCAGGCCGACTGCAAGGGCAATGCAGTGAAACCTAACAGCGAGTGGACGTTGCGTGGTTCCAGCACCCTATATGCCTGCTGGGCCGGTAACGCACAAACCCTCACCTATCACGGCAACGGCGCAACCGGAGGCAACACGGCGGCACAATCCGGCAAGACCGGTGACGAACTGACCACAAACGCCAATGGTTTCACCCGCGACGGATACACGTTCGTTCGTTGGGACACCGCCAAGGACGGTTCCGGCACCGCATACGGCGAAGGCAAGAACGGCGTCAGCCAGTACGTGATGAAGCCAGCAGGCAACGACCTGTACGCGATCTGGCAGGCCAACCCCGCCAGCATCCAATACAGGGACGACTGGGGGGCCACCGGTTCGACGCCCGACACCACGGGCGTCACCGGCCAGGACGTGACCATCGCCCAAAACGGGTTCACCCGCCCCGGCTACACGTTCACCGGCTGGGCCAGGGACAGGCGCACGAATCCGAGCCTCCAGCCCGGAGGCCGGTACACGCTCACCCCCGGCACCACGACCCTGTGGGCCCAATGGAAGGCCGACCCGGCGCACCTGATCTACAACGCGAACACCGGCTCCACCAGCCAGACCCGCAGGACGGACGGCGTGGTCGACCAGACGCTCACCGTCATCGCCAACCCGTTCACCCGCTCCGGCTACACGTTCACCGGCTGGAACACGCAGGCCGACGGCAGGGGCAGGGCGTACACGGCGGGCAACGGGTTCAGACTGGTCGCCGACCCGAAGAGCAACCCGGTCAACACGAGCGTCCTGTACGCGCAGTGGAGGATCAACCGGGTCACCCTGAAGTTCAATCCGAACGGGGGAACCGGCGGATACCCGGACATCACCGTCGACGCGTTCACGACGGTCACCATCCCGGCCGACGCGAAGGAGCCCAAGGTGCAAAGGCCCGGCTTCCGGTTCACCGGCTGGGCCATGAAACCCACGCCCGGCGCCGGTGACACGATCCTCAGCCCCGGCAAGGGCACGGTCAGCATGCCCGACCAGGGCAGCATCACCGTGTACGCGCAATGGGCGCCGGCCATGACCACGCTCCCGTTCACGGGCGGACAGGCCCAGGTGCCGACCATCTGGCTGTACGCCGGATTCGCGCTCATGCTGATCGCGCTCGGCGTGATGATGCCGATGCTACGCATGCGCATGGCCGCAACCAAGCGCACCGGTAAGCACATGCCGATCACCGGCGGAAAGCACGCGAAGTGACGGCAGCGGCCGAAACCGACGTGTGGGAGAGCGTCGCGGATGCGGTCCGCGACAAGCGGGCGCGCGACAATCGCGCCCGCCGGCTCGTCCGCCATTCCCGGATCTACGCGGTCGCCGCAGTCATCTGCCTGATCGCGGGCATGGTGCTTGTCGCCATGCCCCGCATCCAGCAGACGCTCGGCGACCGCGCCGTTGACGAGCAGGCGCGATCCGTCAGCCAGACGGCCGCGCTGTTTCCGGAATCCTCCCGTCAAAGCGTCATCCAATCTGCCATCGCATATAATCAGCGTCTTTATGAAGGCGGTCAGCCACAGATAGGCGAACCTGTGTTCGATGGGAAGACCGAGGGCAATTTCGAGGGCGATGCCGAATACCGGCGTCAACTGTCCGTGAATGGGTTGGATGCCATGGGTGAGATTCTGATTCCGAAGATCAGCGTCGACATGCCCGTCCTCCACGGAGCTGGTCAAGATGTGCTCGAACATGCGGCCGGCCATCTGGCGGGCACCAGTCTGCCTATCGGTGGCAAGAATACGCGCGCCGTAATCACCGGTCATTCGAATCTGAAAGGCGCGACCCTGTTCACCCGGCTCGGTGAACTCGAAGACGGCGACCCGTTCTATATCAAGGTCATGGGTAACACGCTCGCCTATCGAGTCACCAGCAAACGCATCGTCTCTCCTACCGACACGAAATCGTTGCGTGTCCATAAGGGGAAGGACGAGGTCACGCTCCTCACCTGTACGGGGCAGGGCAATACGCTGCGACTGCTTGTCACGGGGGAGCGCAACAGCATGCCCGATCAGGCCCCCTTGCCCGGAGATGCCACGGGGGACGTAAAAAAGGCGGCTTTTGTTTCGGGCGTCACCGTGACGGGGATATTGGCTGTCGGATTTTCGCTTTGTCGCAGTCGGCGTGCCGTGGGTCATCATATAGGTTTGCCACAGACACACGATAGTGACAATTTGCGTTAGTAAAAAAAGGTGTTACTATATGTTTGTGAAACAAAAACACGTAATCTCCCGACATCGGGGTAAACCCGAAAAGGAAGACACATACACGAGAAAGAAGAAACTCCCCATGACACACGGCATCACCAAGATCACAGTGGCAACCACCGCCGTGATGGCAACCCTTGCCGCTCCGGCAGTCGCAATGGCCGACGAAGCCACAACCACCGGCGACCAAACCAATCAGGCAATCACACAGGCCCAAGACAGCATCCAGCAGGCCCAGCAGAGCACAGTGGAAGCCAATCAGGCCATCGCGCAGGCATCCCCGACCGGCGTGACCGAAGCACAGGCCAAGGCCGACGCCGCCGCAGCCGCACTGGACGCCGCCAAGCAGAACCTCGACGACGCCGCCGCCCAGCAGCAGACAGCCGCAAACAACCAGCAGCAGGCGCAGGCGAACTACGACGACGCCAACAAGGCCCAGCAGCAGGCCGCACAGGATGCGACCGGCACGGCCGACAAGATCGCCGCCGCCCAGCAGGCCGCGAACGACGCGTCCAACGCCATCAACGACGCCAACAAGGCCATGCAGCAGACCTCCGATGACCAGTCGAAGGCCGAAACCGACAAGCAGGCCGCACAGACCGCGAAGGATGAGGCCACGGCCGAATCCGTCTCCCATCAGCAGGCTGCCGACAAGGCCCAGACCGATATTGATGCGGCCGACAAGCAGGCCACGGACGCGCAGAAGAAGGCCGATGACGCAGATACCGCCATCAGTGATGCGCAGAAGAAGGCCGACCGGGCCGACGCGGACGCGAAGCAGGCCGCGGCCGACAAGGCCGCCGCCGAGAAGGAGCTGACGGAAGCCAGGAGGCAGCAGGCCACGGCGACCGGCGACAAGACGAAGGCCGACGAGGCGGTGAACGCCGCGCAAGCCAAGCTGGATGCGGCCAGGCAGGCCGAGGCCAAGGCGCTTGAAGCCAAGCGGAAGGCCGATGCCAAGGTCGAGCAATTGTCCAAGGATGATGGAGGTCTTTCCGACCTGGCCGCGAAGCTCGAAGCGGCGAAGAAGGCCGCAGCCGACGCCGCAGCCGCCCAGCAGAAGGCGGAACAGGCGCAGAAGGATGCCGATAAGGCGGTGTCCGACTCCTCTTCCAACGCCGAGGCGAAGCAGCAGGCCGCCGCCGATGCCAAGAGCGAGGCCGACGCCAAGAAGGAAACGGCAGACGAGGCTCAGGACAAGCTGTCTCAGGGCGCAGTGGCCTACTTCGGCGACAAGGGTGCCTCTCAGGCAGTCAAGGTTCTCACCGATCCGACCGTCACCGAGTATCTTGACGCCATTCATAATGGTGCCAAGGGTGATGCGACCACGTTGGACAACATGATCAAGGCCCTGAAGTTCATCCAGGAAGCCAATCAGCTTCGCGCGAAGGAAGGCCTGCAGCCCCTCAAGGTCAGTGACACCCTGATGGCACAGGCCATGGCGGATGCGGATTATGCCAACAACAACGTGAACCATCCACTTCAATTCCCCGCCAGCGAAAACCTCGCCTGGGGTTACACCGATCCCTTTAACGGCTGGTACGACACGGAGAAGTCCATGTATGAGAAGGACATGTCCGACGGTGTCCTGGATTGCAAGGCCTCGGACGGCAAGCCCTTCAACCCCTGCGATTATGGCCATTACACCACGCTGGTCAACCCCGATTTGACCCTCACCGGTTTCGGCGTCAGCCAGAACGGCAACATCACGGGTACCAACGGGAACACCCATAGTCAGCTGTTCACCGAAAACGCTAACGGAATCGGCTCCGACGCGGGCCGCATCATGGACGTTGACGCATACCTGGCTGATTTGACTGCCTACCGTGACTCCCTGACCGGAGCCGACGCCGCATACCAGACCGCATTGTCCAAGAGCAAGCAGGCCGCACAGGACGCTTCCGATGCGGCCAAGGCGCTGGCCGCCGCCCAGCAGTCCGCACGGAAGGCCGCCGAGGAAGCCCGGCAGGCCGCGCAGAAGGCCATGGATTTGCAGGCTGCCGCCGACGAGGCGCAGAAAGCGTATGACGAGGCCGTGAAGGCGAACGAGGACAAGGCCAAGGCGTTGGAGGAAGCCAGGAAGGATCAAGCCGATAAGAACGCGGCTTATTCCGCCGCCCAGCAGGCCACCAAGGAAGCCCGGTCCGGAGCCGACGCCGCCACCGACGCCCAGACCGCAGCCCAGACGGCGGTGGACAAGGCGAACACGGCGGTCACCGCCGCACAGGCGAAGATCGATGCCGCCGACAAGCTGACCCAGACCGCCGCCAAGAACAAGACGGATGCGGAAGCCGCGATCAAGCAGGCGAACACGGACAAGACGAAGGCCGCAGCCGACCTGGCCGACGCCAAGACCGCGAAGGCCGAGGCCGAGAAGGCCAAGCAGGCCGCGCTCGACGCCAAGACCGTTTCCGACGCGAAGGTTGAAGCCGCTGACAAGCAGGTCAAGGCCGCCGATGAGGCCATCGCCGACGCCAAGGCCGCATACGCGAAGGCGAAGGACGACCTCAACACGGCCACCGGCAAGCTCAACGACGCCCAGAACACCATCAAGCGTCTGCAGAACGCCGAGGAGAACCTCAAGAAGGCGAACGCGAAGCTGGCCGACTCCCAGGCGAAGCTCGAAGCGGCGAACAAGGCGAAGGCCGAGGCCGACAAGGCATACGAGAAGGCCAAGGCCGACTATGATGCCAAGCTAGCCGACAAGCAGGCGTCCGACAAGGAGCTTGCCGCCGCGAAGCAGGCCGAAGCCGAAGCCAAGAAGCAGGCCGAGGAGGAAGCCAAGAAGCAGCAGGCGGCCCAGCAGAAGGCCGACCAAGCCAAGAAGGATGCGGAAGCCAAGAAGCAGAAGGCTGAACAGGCCAAGAAGCAGGCTGCAGGTGTGACGAACAATGGTCTGGCCTCCACCGGATCGGACACCACCGCAATCGCCACGCTGGCGGCGATCATGACCATCGCCGGTGCTGGCTGCGTGCTCGTGCGTGTACGTTCCGCCAAGCATGCCGATGGATGGCATGCAGTCGAGGACTGATTCTCACCGCACCAAACGTGTTTTGCCCGCCTTCGACCCGAAACAGGGGAGAGGCGGGCAAAACCGTATTCCCACATACCGAAGCAAAACGGTAGCTTCTTTTGTTACTATCAGAAAAAAGTCAGTGAATTGCGTGAAAGGGTCTGGCTATGAACGATGTGGGCCATGCGCCACTCCCAGGCGACGTGCTGCTACACCAATACCTGCAACCAAACAACATCACCATGTACCGTCTGGCGAAAGCCATGAACCTGCCACAAACCACCATCAGTGGCCTGATACACGGGAAAAGACGCATCACCACAAGCCTCGCATACCAGCTCGCCTACGTGTTGGGCACGCCGCCGGAATACTGGCTGGAATTGCAAATGCACTACGATATTGAAAACTACGACAAATTCGACGAAAGCGGACTGACGGTCCTCATTGATAATACGGTCGGCGACACTGTCCATTGACACTCCCGTGGTTGAAACCACGGGATTCCTGCGAACTGGGCTTGCTTGGATTCAGACGATACGCCTGAATCCAGAGGCTTCCCATTTTTAGCGGGCTATCCCCGGTTGTCGGCCGGTTCCTCTTCTCTTTCGTCATGCTTCTTCCTGGCTGAGCCGCAATGCCTCGTCGCGGATGTTCAACGCGGCGTTCACGTCCCTGTCATGCCGGATATGGCAGTTTTCGCAGGTCCATTCGCGTTCGGACAGCCGCAATCCCTTGTACTTGTGCCCGCAGTCGTGGCAGAGTTTGGAACTCGGGTAGAACCTGTCCACTTGGACGAGGGTGCGACCATACCATTCCGCCTTGTAGGAGAGCTTGTCCACGAGGCCGCTCCACCCGTCGCGGAGTATGGAACGGTTCATCGCGCGTTTGCGTGACTGGCCGTTGCGCATGGGTCTGCCTTCAGCGTCCAGCCTCTTGCGTGCCTTCCGCGTCATGTTCCGTACCATCAGGGTCTCCATGCCGATGAATTGGTTCTCTTCTATCAGCCTGTGGGACAGTTGGTGCTGGAAGTTATCGCGGTAGTGGCGGAGCTTGGCGTACGCCTTGGCTACGATTGCCTTCTGTCTGCGGTAGTTGTTCGACCCTTTCGTTCTGTGGGACAGTTTGCGCTGCTCCCGTTTAACGTCCTTCTCCAATCGGCGTAGCCGGTTCGGATAGTCGATTTTCTCGCCTGTGGACAGCGTGAGGAGATTCTTGACACCCAAGTCGATGCCGATACGGCTCTCGGCCCGTGTTTTCGGCTGGATGTCCACGTCGAACAGGAGCACGAGATAGTACGTCCGGTTCTCGCGTTTCACCGTCCAGCTGGACAATGATTCGATTGGATGGCGGAGCCGGTCGCGTTTGCGGATGCGCACCGAGCCAAGTTTTCTGGACAACGGGTACCGGTTGCCGTTCATACGGCGTATCGGCATGGTATTGCGGAACGATTGGATGCTGTCGTTCCTTGAGGCGAAACGGGGACGATGCTTCTCGTACTGGGCTTTGCGGAAGTACGCCGACTGTGCCTTGCGGAAGTCCATGATGGCGTTGCTCAACGCGTTCGACGGGATCGGACTGTCCTTGAGCCATCCGTTCGCGCTCTTCATGCCGGTCACGTTCGGATACTCGGGTTTCGGGTTCGTCTCCTTGTCGTACGTGTTGAACGCCTCGACCTGCTGGTTGTAGGCGAAACGCCTGTCCCCGAAGCACCGTTCCAGCAACGCGGCCTGAGTCCTGGACGGCGTGAACGGTATGCGCTGCGCCACCTTGCGCATGGTCATTGTGATTCACGCTCCTTCGCTCGTTGGTCGTCGATGTATTTGACCACCGCCTGCTCGTTGACCGAGCCGATGCTTTCCGCGAAATAGCTGGGCGACCACAGGCTCCGCTCGCCCTTGCGTTTCCAGTATTGGCTTTTCAGTTCGGGGTGCATGGCGAACAGTCGGAGACTGGATGTGCCCTTCAACTGTTTGACGATGCTGCTCACGCTGATTTTCGGTGGCGCTGACACGAACAGGTGGATGCGATCGTCCAAGCCGACCTCCATGTGGGGAATGCGGTAGCCGTGCTCGTCGGCTATCTCCCTGAGAATCGTCTTCAAATCCGAGTCGATTCCGTTCTTAAGCACCTTGCGACGGTATTTCGTGCACCAGATGATGTGGTAGTTCAGATTGTATACCGAAGTCCTACCATGTGTGAACCGTTCATCGCTTGCGCTCATGGGAATAATCGTAGCACATTCGCTACCATATGTAAACTTCGGTACGCCCTAACCCGGCATTGAAATACCGGGTTTGCGGGCTAAAACCTCATCAAAACGATGACGAGCAGAAGAATCCGCTAACGCCAGTTTCGTCCATGCCCACTTTGATGGTCTCGATTCCGCCAATTCGTTTTCCGCTGCCGCGCATTGTACTGCTGAGAATATTCTGTGCCGGCGCTTGTCCTTGTATTTTCTCCCTCGGAGTGGCTGAATAGGGCTCGTTTCCATTGGTTTGCGTTCATGGAATTCTTTATCCGGCCTTCTCATCCCCAATGCGGGAACAGGTGGCGGAAGAGCCTCTCGCCGGCCTCCTGCTCGTCGAGCACGCCCATCGTGTATTCGTCGACGATGAACCGGGTCCTCGCCATCCGTTCCGCCGTCTCGTCCGACATGGTTTCCGTTTTCGCATCGCCTTCCTCGATGCGCGTGGGGACGCGGACGAGTTCCAGATCGGATATCCCCTCGGGCATGGTCCCGTCCGGCAGACATACGACGACCTCCTCTCCCCCGCCATCGAGCTCGGTCAGCTTGCAGATGCCGGTGCCGTCCACCGATTCCAGGTATTCGCCCAGTTCGGGGATCCCGTCGCGTGTGAATCTGCACATGCGCAGCCCCTGCCC
>PPYF01115160.1_pt1 | contig 18676 bp, 19 predicted proteins | sample 1559871 | NCBI WGS metagenome assembly PPYF01 (sample SAMN08240021, study PRJNA423297) | Human gut metagenome, whole genome shotgun sequencing project. | reverse complement strand
TTTTCGATATTGTTCAATTTTCAAGGTCCTGTAGCGCCTCAGCCAAGCGGCTGACAGCTTAATTATTTTACCACAGAAGCGGTTTTTTGTCAAGCACTTTTTTGAAGATTTTTTGAAGTTCTTGGGAGAACCAATCGACCTTCGTGCTTTTCTGTCGCTCATTTCAAAGGCGTTTCTGTCAGACGTCCGCCTGACGTTTATATATTTTAGCACAGGATTTCCCAAAAAGCAAGTCTTTTTTACACTTTTTTCGAATTATTTTTCGGTTCGTCTTTTTGCCCAGTTTTTTCTCCCGGATTTGACCATTCTGTCTTGTCATTCATCCAGCAGCCTGTCCCGCATCACCTTCAATATCTTGCGCTCCCGCCGGGAGATCTGCACCTGCGTCGTATGCAGCAGCTTTGCAGTGTCGCTCTGGGTCTTTCCTCCATAGAAACGAAGCTGGATGATGCGCCTGTCTTCTTCCGGCAGGCCTTTCAGCACCTCTGCCAGACCGATCTTATCGGCAAGCTCTTCCTCCGGCGATTCTACCGGAATGTCCATCTGTCGGTCGCTCTCCTCCCGGTTCTCCGGCGTCAGACTCACCGCAGGCTGGGCCGCCTGAATGGCCAGCGTGATGTTCTCCACACTCTCCCCCAGCTCCTCCGCCAACTGCGACAGGGTCGGCTCCACTCCGCAGAGCTTGCAGTGATGCTCCCGTGCCGCATTGATGCGCAGGCTCAGCTCTTTGAGCGACCGGCTCACCTTCACGGTGCCGCCATCCCGGAACAGCTTTTTGATCTCCCCCAGAATGACTGGCACGGCATAGGTAGAAAAGCAGACGCCCCGCGACTCGTCAAAGCCGTCATAGGCCTTGACCAGCCCCATGCACCCCGCGCTGTAGAGGTCATCGTACTCGATGCCCCTGCCCCGGAACCGCCCGGCGCAGGAATGCACCAGCCCCAGATTCTGCTCGATGAATGCACTCCGCCGGGTCTTGTCCGTTACCATTGCAACGCCCTCTTTTCTTTTATTATGTAGAGCGCTCATCCAGCCGCTTGGTCAGCACCACCCGCGTCCCCTTACCGGACTGGGAGGACACCTTGACCTTATCCATAAAGCTCTGCATCACCGCAAAGCCCAGACCGGAGCGCTCCTCCGGGTTACCGGTGGTGAAGAGCGGCTCCATCGCCCGCCCGATGTCCGGGATTCCGACACCTTTATCCATCACCGTGATCTTGACCAGCCGTTCCGGGTAGACTGCGATGCACAGCGTCACCGGGCCGATGCGGTCGGGGTAGGCGTGGACGATGCAGTTGGTCACTGCCTCGGACACTGCTGTCTTGATGTCGGCCAGCTGGGGCACGGTGGGGTCGTACCGGGCCAGAAACGCTGCCGCCGCGCCCCGGGCAAAGGCCTCGTTGGCACTCAGGGAGTCAAACTGGATCTTCACACTGTTTTCCGCTTTCATTTCATATCCCTCCTGATATTTCCCCGCCCGGCTCGGTGCAGGGAATGCCTGCAAGTTGTAAGACCCGCCGGAGCTGTTCCGGCGCGTGCTGGATGCGCAGGCTGCCGCCCAGCGTCCGGGCACAGCGCTGCCGTCCTAAGATCAGCCCGATGCCCGACGAATCCATGAATCCTACTCCGCCGAGATCCATGACCAGAATGCGGGGGCTGCGGGTCAGCAGGGCATCGTCCAGCTGGATGCGCAGCCCCTGCGCCGCATCGTGGTCGATCTCACCGGCCAGATAGGCGTAGAGCACATCGTCTGCCGCGCTGAAAGTCACGGTTGCCATATCCTCATCTCCTTTGCTTGTCCTTTTTTCTGGATAAAGAAAAGACCTGTGCACCTTTTCAGTGTACAGGTCTTTCGGGTTATTTTTTAGAGAACGGTGTCGCTCAACAGTTTCTCAGCCTCGAGGGCGATGGCCTCACTGCCGCAGACCAGCAGGCCGCGGCGGCTGTTGGCTTTCGCCTGCTTGACGGCGTCGGCCAGCGACGGACAGAGCACGGCGTCGAAGTGATACCGTGCCTTTTCGGTCAGGCGCTTCTGGGACAGGACGCGGATGCTGCTGCGGTTCTCCACAGCGGCAAGGCCCGCCAGAATGGCCTCATCGGGGATCTCGAAGCCCTTCCGCCAGAGGGCCAGCGCCAGCTCGACTGCGACGGCGGCATTGCCCGCCGCGTGACGGCCAAGGAAGGCCAGCGGCGCGGTGTATCCGCCGTAGTCCACCCGGCTGGTGAATTTTTCCGCCTCAAGGAAGGTGATGTCCTCGGCGTCGGGCACCACAAGCTCGCACTCCGCCTTGGCTGCGGCCACCACCAGCTCGCTCAGGACAGCCTTCGGCTGCTCCGGCGCGGTGACGCAGACCGCACCTTTCCGCATGACGCCCGCCGCCAGCGCGGCCAGACGCTCCACCGAACGACTCACGCCGTCGGGGCCGATGGCTGTGACGGCGCAGACCGGCATACTGGGCAGGGCAGCCGCCAGACCTGCATCCGGCAGCTCCACCACAGCCAGCTTACAGTCTGCCGCACCGAAGCAGCAGGCCGCAGCCGCCAGCTCTGCCGCTGCGCGGGGCAGAGGCTTTGCGGCGCTGAGGGCCTCTGCGGCCTGACAGAACAGCACCGGGTCCACCGACACGCCACCGATGGCGATGCGGGCCGACAGCGGCTCGCATCCGGCACGGTAGAAGCCGGTGTGGAACGCTGCCTCCCGCAGGATCGCCGCCAGCAGACCGGCGGCAGCGGTCTTGCCCGCCGTACCGGCCACGCCGACGAACTGCACCTTCCGGGCATCCGCCGTCAGGGCAGCGCTCAGCTCCTCCGCCGGGGCAAAGCCCTCGGGCAGAGAGGAAAAATATTCGTTTGCCTGTTCGATGGTCATTGCGTCAATCCTCATTTCGATGTTTGTAGAGCAGATAGCACATCCTGCACAGGGCCAGACAGAACATCCCCACCAGAATGCCGGTCAGCACGCCGGAAAAATCCAGCCAGACATCGGTGATCTGGCTGCTCCGGCCATCGCTGAACATCTGGATGGTCTCGTCGGTCAGGGCCGTGAGCAGACCGCCCAGAATAGGCCACGAGATGTGGCGGACGAACCGCCGGGTGTAGACCCGCAGGCAGAGCGTCAGCAGGAAGCCTTCCAGCATATACTCGCAGAAATGCGCCATCTTGCGCACGATGTGGTCGGTCAGGCGGCTGGCGATGCCGGGCATCCCCAGCCGGGTGAACACCTTTCGCATCAGGGTCAGCGCCCTGCCGCTGGCCACAGATGAGACGTCGGCGATCTGCATGGAGTTCGAGAAGATGAACACGATGCAGGCGATGAGCGCGAAGGTAAAGAGGACTCGCGTCGCAATGAGCCAAGGAGAGGTCTTTTGCATATTGGACTCCGTGGGTAACTCCTTTCCCCGCATCAGCCCAGAGCCTTGATGCTCTGCTCAATGTTGGCGAGCTTATCCTGACTCTTGGCGTGCTTGGCGCGGATGTCCTCCACCAGTGCGGCAGGGGCGCGCTCGACGAACTTGGGGTTGTTGAGCTGGTTCTCGAACATGGCCAGCTCTTTCTCGGCCTTGGCCTTTTCCTTGTTCAGGCGGGCCAGCTCCTTGTCACGGTCGATCAGCTCCATCATGGGGATGAAGCCGCGGGCGGCGTGGGTGGACACCTGCACCATGCCGTCGGTGCTGCCCTGGTCTTCTTGGCGGGGTGGACGTTCATCTCGGTGCGCATGGTACGCACAGCCTTGATGTAGTCCATCACCTTCTCGAAGGCTTCCTCTTCCTCTGCCCAGTTGTGGCTCTCGTCCACGGTGGGCCATTCCTGCGTCATAATGGTCTCGGCAGAGCCGGGCAGGGCCTGATACAGCTCCTCGGTGATAAAGGGCATGAAGGGGTGCAGCAGCTTGAGGGCCTTGTCCAGCACATACACCAGCACGCGGCGGGCGGTGTCGGCCTGCTCGGCGTCGCCGGAGTTCAGGCGGGGCTTTGCGATCTCGATGAACCAGTCGCAGTAGACGTCCCAGATGAAGCTGTTGATCTTCGCCGCAGCCAGACCCATCTCGTAGTGGTCAAGGTTGTCGCTCATGGCACCGGCCACCTGATTCAGCTTGGTCAGCACCCACTTGTCGCTCATGTCCAGCTTGTCCTCACTGGGCAGGCCGGGCTGGAAGTCCTCGGGCAGGTTCATCAGCACGAAGCGGGTGGCGTTCCACAGCTTGTTCGCAAAGTTGCGGGCAGCCTCCACCTTCTTCTCGCTGTAGCGCATATCATTGCCCGGGGTGGAGCCGTCCACCAGCATGAAGCGCAGGGCGTCCGCGCCGTACTGGGCGATGACCTCCAGCGGGTCGATGCCGTTGCCAAGGCTCTTGGACATCTTGCGGCCCTGACTGTCGCGGACGATGCCGTGGATGCAGACGGTGTCGAAGGGGGCTTTACCAGTGTAGGCAAGACCGGAGAAGATCATGGGATCTGGTGGCCCCACCACAGCTGACGGCTGATGCACCAGTCGCGGGTGTTCTTCATCCAGTTCATATAGTTCTTGGTGAAGCGCTCGGGCACGAACTTGATGTCACCCTTCTCCACGCTCTCGATGGCAGGCTCTGCCAGAGGCTCCATCTTGACGAACCACTGCTTGGACACCATCGGCTCGATGGTGGAGTGGCAGCGGTAGCAGGTGCCGACCTCGTGCTTCAGCGGCTCGATCTCCTTCAGGAAGCCGCCTTCCTTCAGGTCGGCAAGGATGGCCTTGCGGGCCTCGAGGGTGGTCATGCCGGCGTACTTGCCGCAGTCCAGAACATGAGGCTCGTTGACGGTGTTCTTCCCGGCAGCAAACAGAGCGTCGGCCGCAGCCTTGTCGGCGGCACCGGTCATGTGGCCGTCGTAGGTGAAGACGCGGACGATGGGCAGGTCATGGCGCAGGCCGACCTCGAAGTCGTTGGGGTCGTGGGCCGGCGTGATCTTGACGACGCCGGTGCCCTTGGTCATGTCGGCGTGCTCGTCGCAGACGAAGGTGTTGCAGTGGGGGCACCAGTTGACCATGCGGTTGCCGCGGTAGATGAGGCCCTTGTCGTACAGGCGGACAAAGACCTCCTTGACGGCCTCAGAGCAGCCCTCGTCCATAGTGAAGCGCTCACGCTCCCAGTCGCAGCTGCTGCCCAGCTTCTTGAGCTGGCTGACGATGCGGTTGCCGTATTTGGTCTTCCAAGCCCATGCACGTTCGAGGAAGCCGTCGCGGCCCACCATCTCCTTGGTCAGGCCCTCCGCACGCATGGCCTCCACGACCTTGGCCTCGGTGGCGATGGAGGCGTGGTCGGTGCCGGGCACCCACAGGGCAGCGTAGCCCTGCATCCGCTTGGTGCGGATCAGGATGTCCTGCATGGTGTTGTCCACGGCGTGGCCCATGTGGAGCTGGCCGGTGACGTTCGGAGGGGGCATGACGATGGTGTAGGGCTTCTTGTCGGGGTCGGCCTTCGTGTGGAAGTAGCCGCCATCCAGCCAGAACTGGTAGATGCGGTCTTCCACCTGGCTCGGATCATACTGCTTTGCGAGTTCTTTCATAGAGAATCCTCCCGGATGATTGATTGGTGGGACGAAAAAAGCCGCCCCACGGAGCGTTCCATGGGACGGCTGAATATAACCGCGGTACCACCCAAATTGCACACAGCGCTTTGCCGCGTGCCCCTTGATGCCCCGATAACGTGGGGCAGACCCGGAGGCGACTACTCCCTTTCCCCGCCTCTGCTCAAAAGCGACAGCACGCCGCACCGCCATACCGGGTTTCCAGCAGCCCCCCGGCTCTCTGGATGGCAGTTCCAAAACAGCGCACACTCTTTTTCCTTGCATTTATAAAAAGAATATAGCGTTTTTTGTGCGTTTTGTCAATCTCTTTTTGCTCTGGATAAAATTTTTCACAGCCGTCTGTGGGTTCCTCTACCCCCCCCCACCCGAATTTTCAGGGCCAAGCGGTAAAGTGCGGGCGACAGGCGGAACAGCGCTACCTTTGCCTTTTCGGTGCGGCATCCCGGCACCCTCAGCAGCCGGTCGATGAGACGGTCGACCCGTTCTGTCACCTGCGCGAGGGCCTGCCGCTCCTCCGGCGTGCTGCCCTTTGCAAATGCGATGCAGCCCAGCGCACCGTTGCAGGCGGCAAACGCAAGGATGTACATCTCGTGCTCCCGCGCAAAATCAGCCCGTTCCATCATTCCGTTCGCCCCATCCACCCGATTGCGGACAGACTCGGTGTGCATAATGCTGCCGCTCCGCTGGACGTAGTAGTACATCCCCTTTTTGACCATCGCGATCCGCTCGCACTGCCAATAGAACAGGTGGGCCGTGAATTCATCTTCATGGAGCCTGCCTTCCGGGAAACGGATGTCCTCAAAAAGGCTCCTGCGGTACAGACGGTTCATCACAGTCACATAGTACCAGTTCTGAGGGCCGCTCAGCCGCTGCAAAGCTTCCCTCCCCGTCAGGACCTCGTCCTTTGTGATGGGAGAGGTGCGGGGAAGAGGCGTCCCGTCCGGCGTCACATAGGCGAGGCTGCACACGGCCATCTGAGCGTCGTGCTCTGTTGCCGCCCGGTAAAGTGTCTCATACATCTCCGGGGCCGCGTAGTCGTCGGAGTCCATAAATCCGATCCACTCGCCCCTGGCCAGCTCCAGCCCGGCGTTCCGGGCCGCGCTCAGACCGCCGTTCTTCTGCCGACGGAGCCGGATGCGGCTGTCCCGGGCCGCATAGTCCTGCATGATATCCCAGCTGCCGTCCGGTGAGCCGTCGTTCACCACGATGATCTCAAGGTTCCGCCACGTCTGGGCTAAAAGGCTGTCCAGACATTTTGGCAGGTACTTCTCCACGTCATAGACTGGCACGATGACAGAGATCAAGGGTTCATTTTTCTCCATTCTGTATCTCCTTTTACGTTCTCTTCTGTATCCGTTTGGCCAGCTTCCACATCCGCCGGGCCGCATAGTCCTGCATGATGTCCCAGCTGCCGTCCGGTGAGCCGTCGTCCACCACGATGATCTCAAGATTCCGCCACGTCTGGGCCAAAAGGCTGTCCAGACATTTCGACAGGTACTTTCCCACGTCGTAGACTGGCACGATGACAGAGATCAAGGGTCCATTTTTCTCCATTTTATTTTCCGCCTCTCTTCAAGATAGCCAGCGCTCTGCCCTTAAGCTGGGCGAAGGCCGGCGTCTTCCGGCAGAACAGCACCATGACCACCGCGAACAGCAGAGTGTAGAGGATGCCGTCCAGCAGGAACCAGAGGATATTTTTTGCCGGGCAGAACTTCACCCAGCCGTAGGACACCGCCGCCAGCGCCGTCACCATGGCCGCACGCTGGGCGTACCGCACAAAATAATCCCGCAGCTTCTTCTGCCACTCGTCCCGGATGCCGTAGCGCATCAGAATATAAGGCTCCACCCAGACGCAGGTGCACACACTGCTGATGACCGTGCCGCCGAGGATGCCCGCCACGCCGAACTTCTGCACCAGCAGCAGCGAGGTCGTCAGGTTTATGACCGACTCGAACAGCGGCTTATACCGGTCGTACCAGAACAATCCTTTCGCCTCCCGGAACATCAGGTTGACCTTCCGCTGGCCCGAAATATAGAATTCCATCACGAGGACGGCCACCGTCGCCACCGAGAAGCAGTAGTCCGGGCCGAAGCAGATGGTGATGAAGGAGTTGAACAGTGCAAAAAAACCCGCCGTCCAGTAGGCATAGATGACAAAGAAGAGCAGATCCAGCTCCTGATAGATGCCGTAGACCCGCGTTTCGTCCTCGATGGCGCCCAAGTTGCCCAGACTGCCGGTAAAGGCATTGGAGAATTTGTCCATCAGGTTGTTGATGCCGGACAAAACGAGCTTATAATTCGAGTAGATACCCACCGACAGCAGGCCCACGAAGCTGGACATCAAAAGGCTGTCGGTGTTCCGCACGATGACCGTGCCCAGCTTGTGGAAGCTCATCGCGCCAATGTTCCGCAGGATGCCGAAGAACTCCTCCCGCTCAGGCAGCTCCTTGCACTCCTTCAGGTAGGGGTACTCCTTGTCTGCCTTACAGGACACGATGATGTTCGGGATGAACTGCAGCACGAACTGCACCAGCAAGTAGAGGATAAAGTTCCGGGTCAGGACGATGATGACGATTTGGAGGACGGTCTTGATTGCGTCGCAGAGCACCGCCCAGAGGTTTTTCACATAGGCCTTCTGGTAGGCCAGAAAGATGGAGTTTTTGTAGCTCAGCAGATAGGAGCACACCGAGTTTGCCACATACATCAGGTAGATGAGCTTTAAATTCTCGATGCCGCCGCTGTCCTTGATGAAGAAGCCCAAGAAAGGCATCAACGCAAGGCCCACCAGCAAAACGATCACCGCGACGACGCGGTATAGTATCTTATAAAGGTTCATCAGCTGGGCCAGCTTGCGCTTATCGTCCTTAGCCGCAGGTTCATACAGGCTGAAGATCATGGCCGTGCCAATGCCCAGTTCTGCAAGGTTCAGCATCCCCAGCACATCGGTGAACAGGCCGTTGACGCCCAGATAGGCCGCCGACAGATAGTGGATGAACACCATCCGCCCAATGAACCCCAGTACTTGATTGAGCAGCTGTCCGCCGATGTTGACCACCATGTTGATGAGGGTGTAACGTGTCCGCATTTTTCTTTTGGTTCCTTCCCGGAGTTTTTTCTTTTATGATACCATTTTACAGCGGCGCTTTCAATGATCTCTCACCCCTCCGCGTCCAGAAGCTCGGTCCGGAGCCGAGCGATGAGCCGCTCCATCAGAGCCACCCGGTTGAAGGGGGTCATGAGGTAGAAGCCGTCGGCGTAGGGCAGGGCCTCCCGAGCCATCTGCATCGACACCTCAAGGCCCAGCGCCTCGCCCTGCTCCCGGTCGAGGCCCGCAAAGCGCTGGATGATGTCCTCCTCCACATGGATGCCGTTGATCTCATTTTCCATGAAGATGGCGTTCCGCTGGCTGACCACCGGCATGATGCCGGCCAGGATCTTCGCCCGTTCGCCCAGCGTCTGGCGGGCCTTGCGGAGATTTTCCACTGCCTGTGCCGAGAGCACCGGCTGGGTCAGGAATCCCGCCATCCCGTTTTCCAGCTTTTCCACGGCCCGGCGGAGTTCCACGTCGAAATTCCGGGCGTTGAGGTTCAATGCGCCGAACACCGTCATAGGCGAGGGCATCTCCCGGCCCTCCCCGGCCAGAGAGACGATGTACTGGGCCAGCTTGCGGGAGTTGAACTGGTAGACATTCTTTACCTCGTCCCGCTCTGCGGTGGGGATGGGGTCGCCGGTGATGGCCAGCACCTCCCGCACGCCCTCGGCGTAGAGGCCCAGCAGAAGGGCTTTCGTGGCGTTCAGATTGCGGTCGCGGCAGGTCATGTGAGGCAGGGCACACATTCCCAGCTCCCGATGCACCCGGCAGGCCACGAGGGAGGAATCCATCCGGGCCTGTGCGATGGGGCAGTCGGCGATGGTCAGCAGGTCGGCACCTGCGGCCTGCAATCTCCGTGCGCCGTCCAGATAGCCGCTCAGGTCGGCCACCCGGGGAGAGTCCAGCTCAATGGCGATGACTTTTTCGCCTTTGTCCAGCTTCCGCAGGAAGGCGTCGTCTTTTTCCACCTCCGGCGCGGCGACGGTGGAAAGTTTTGCGGCCGGGGCGGCTCCAGTCTGCCGGGGCAGAGCATCCAGCTCTGCCCGCAGGGCTGCAATGTGGGCAGGGGTCGTGCCGCAGCAGCCGCCCAGAATGCGGACACCGGCGGCAGCGATCTGGCCCATCTCCCGGGCAAAATACTCCGGCTTGCCCTGATACAGCACCCGCGCCCGGGTGACGACCGGATAGCCCGCGTTGGGCATCACCGACAGGGGCAGCCGCGTCTCGCCCAGCCCCTGCACCAGCTTCTTCATCGCGCCCGGAGCCGAAACGCAGTTCAGGCCCACGGCATCCACCACGCCGCTGCCCTCCATCCGGTGCAGCAGGTCGCGGAACAGCAGGCCCTCGCGGGTGTAGCCGTCCGGCAGCACCGCGAAAGACACCATAATGAAGGCGTCCGGCACAGCTACCCGGAGGGCCTTCACAGCCTCCACCACGCCCACATCCGAGCTGAGCGTCTCAAAAAGAAAATTCTTTGCCCCCAGCGCCGCGAACTGCTGGGCTGCAAGGCCGTAGGCACTGCTGGCCGGGGCGGCCTCTGTGTCCAGAGCCGGGCCGAGGTCCGCAAAGACGGCAGCGTCCTTCTCGGCGGCGGCGTCGCAGGCCAGCTTCCAGCCCGCCTCGGCCAGCTCTTCCCAGCCCGGCATCTGGGCCGCTGCCATCCGGGGCAGGCCGAAGGTGTTGGTCTTGATGGCCTGTGCGCCCGCCGCCAGATACTCGGCGTGGACCCGCTTCACCCCTTCAGGGTCGGTGAGGTTCGCCAGCTCGCATTCTACGCCCGGCGCGGCTTTATAATAGGTACCCATGCCGCCGTCGAACAGCAGCGGCTTATGGGCAAGATACTCTCGGATGTCCGTCATCATAAGGTTCTCCTTTTCCTTCGTTTTTCCCTCTATTTTTCCCGGCTCCCCCGGGACGGAGCTTTTGTGCAGTCATCTTCAGTTTAATGAAGTTTGCGCACTTGTCAAGCATTTTTGTCTCTCAATGGCCCATTTTTGCTTGCACCGGAGCCGCTTTTGTGCTATTCTATGCATATTTATAGCAGTTTGGAGGAATGTATCATGCGCCACGCCGGCACACAGGAGATCGAAACGCCGCGGCTGCTTCTGCGCCGCCTTCTGCCGTCCGATGCCCCGATGATGTACGCCAACTGGGCCAGCGACCCGGAGGTCACCCGCTGGCTGCGCTGGACGCCGCATAAAGATGTGGCCGAGACGCGGGAGCTGCTGGCCGCATGGGCGCTGCTCTACCCCAACGAGGACTACTACCAGTGGGCCATCGTGGAAAAGGCCTCCGGGCAGGTGTTCGGCTCCATCAGCATCTACAACAGCCTTGCGGGCGAGCCGCAGCAGAAGGCCGAGTGGCCCGGGCGGGATATTTCCGAGGGCATCTGGGAGCCGGGCTACTGCATCGGCAGAGGCTGGTGGAACAAGGGCTATACCACCGAGGCGCTGGACGCTTTAGTAGAATACTGGTTCAAGAATACGGACAGTAATTGGCTCGCCTGCTGCCATGCCGCCGAAAATCCCGCCAGCGGCAGGGTCATGACCAAAGCAGGCTTCGTTTACGACCATGACGCAGAGTACCACAAATTCGACGGCTCCCCCGTCCCCTGCAGATGCTATGCAGTGACAAGAGAGCATTATCTGGAACGAAAGGAATCATTTTGAGCGAACTTTACGATATTTTAGTGGAAACACCCCCGACGAAGGTAATTTTGCTGGCCCTCGATCAGGGCCTGTGGGACTGCGAGCGCAGCCTCGCCGAGCTGGCCGCGCTGTGTGAGGCCAACCACATGGAGGCCGTGGCCGAAGTCACCCAGAAGCGCCAGACCCCCGAGACCGGCATCGTGCTGGGCAGCGGCAAGCTGGAAGAAGCCGCCGCTGCCGCCGCAGAGCTGGGGGCCGTGTGCGCCGTCTTTGACGGCGAGCTGACCGGCAGCCAGATCCGCAACATCTCCACTGCGCTGGGAGGCCTCGAGGTCATCGACCGCACCATGCTCATCCTCGAGATCTTCCGCAGCCGCGCTGTGACCAACGAGGGCAAGCTTCAGACCGAGCTGGCCCTGCTGCGCTACCGCCTGCCCCGCTTACAGGGCATGGGCGAGAGCCTGAGCCGTCAGGGCGGCGGTGGCGGCGGCGGCGGCGGTGCACGCCGCGGTGCCGGTGAGACCAAGCTGGAGCTGGACCGCCGCCACGTCCACGCCCGCATTGACGCGCTGGCCGAGAAGCTGGCCGAGATGGAAAAGCGCCGGGGCGAGAGCCGGAAGGCCCGCGCCAAGACCGGGATGCCGGTGGTCAGCCTCGTGGGCTACACCAATGTCGGCAAATCCAGCCTGATGAACGCCCTCTGCGGCCCCAGCGTCGCCGAGGCAGATATGCTCTTCGCCACCCTCGACCCCACCAGCCGGAAGCTCGTCCTGCCCAGCGGGATGGCGGTGCTGCTGGTGGACACCGTCGGCTTCGTCTCCCGCCTGCCCCACAATCTGGTGGAGGCCTTCAAGTCCACGCTGGAAGAGGCCGCATGGTCGGACGTCATCGTCCGGGTGGCCGACGCAGGCGACGAGCAGCGGGAAGAGCAGCTGGCCGTCACCGACGAGGTGCTGGACGGCCTCGACTGCGCCGACATCCCCCGCCTGACCGTCTACAACAAGTGCGACAAGCCCGGTGCACTGAGCTTTGACCCCGACATCCTGCTCACCAGTGCCAAGACCGGCTACGGACTCGATAAGCTGCTGCAAAAGCTGGACGAGACCCTCAGCGACCGCGTCCACACCATCCGCGTCCTGCTGCCCTACGACAAGCTGGGCCTCGCCGCCCCCATGCGGGAGCGCGGCAGCGTCCAGCTGGAGGAGTACCGCGAAGACGGCCTCTACCTTGAGGGCATCGTAAAGACCGAGGACCTCCACTGCTTCGAGGGCTACCTCGTCTGACATCCTGCACCCAAAAAGAGCCAGACTCAGCCTGAGTCTGGCTCTTTTGCTGTCTTGGCAGGCGGTCAGCCCGCAGCCGGGGGCATTTCCGCCATCAGCTGGTCGTACCGTCCGGTAAAGACCCGTTCCGGCAGGGCCGCAGTCAGGGCGAGGGCAGCGGTCAGCCGCTCCTCGTCGGTCAGCTCTGCTTCCACCGGCGGGAAGTGGGCAAGCACCTCGTCCAGCTGCTTTCTGACCTCCCGGGCCACAAAGATGCCCCGGTCGGTGAGGTAGATCTTGCCGTAATATTCCTTGACGATCATTCCCCGCTCCATCAGCAGATTCATCACCCGCACTACCGAGGGCTTGGTCACGCCCAGCTTCTCGGCAATGCTGCGGGAGCTGATGTCCAGATGGGTCTGCGAGACCTCATAGATGGCCAGCAGGTAGCGCAGGTGTGCCGGCGTCAGTTCCATCTCGTATCACTCTCTTTTCGTTCTGTTACACTAACTCTCGATTTTCAAAAGGGGCGCGGGCCAAAGCTCTGACCCGCGCCCCCTTCTCTTCCATTATTGCTCAGTGGCAGCCGCCCTTGCAGCTGCTGCAGCTTCCGCCGCAGTCACAGCCGCCGCTGCATCCACTGCAGCCGCCGTGCTTATGAGAGTGCCATGTGATCCAGCCCACACCGCCAAACACGATGGCTCCGACGATGATCGTCGGCAGATTGAAATTCGCAGCCAGAAACTCCATCATAAAAATGCACTCCTTTCAGCGCGTTTTGAGAAATTTTCGCACCCATAGCAGCGAAGCAGGGAGCGCACAGCAGGTTGAAGATCATGAATGCATAAGCGCTCAGAGCGGTGTAATCTGCCGCAACAAGGCTCCAGATCTCATCGCCGTTCTCAGACAGCTCCTCGCCGCCGAAGTGATACAGAACGCCGAAGGTACCGACGACATTCTCCTTTGCGATCAGGCCGGAGACAGAAGCGACCGTTGCCTTCCAGTTGCCGAAGCCCAGAGGAGCGAAGATCCAAGCGACTTTGGTGGCGATCGCTGCCAGCACAGAGTTGTCCTGATCCTCCACCATGCCGAAGGCGCCATTCTCGAAGCCGAAGCCCTGCAGGAACCACAGGACGACGGTAGCAGCCAGAATGACGGAGCCTGCACGCTTGATGAAGGACCAGCCGCGCTCCCAAGTAGCGCGGAAGACATTGCCCCAAGCGGGGATATGGTATGCGGGCAGCTCCATGACAAAGGGAGCAGGGTCGCCTGCAAAGGCCTTGGTCTTCTTCAGGATGATGCCGGAGCAGATGATGGCAGCCATGCCGATGAAGTAAGCGGAGACAGCCACCAGAGAAGAACCGCCGAATACCGCACCTGCGATGAGGCCGATGATGGGCATCTTTGCGCCGCAGGGGATGAAGCAGGTGGTCATGATGGTCATGCGGCGGTCGCGCTCATTCTCGATGGTACGGGAAGCCATGACGCCCGGGACGCCGCAGCCCGTGCCGACCAGCACGGGGATAAAGCTCTTGCCGGACAGGCCGAACTTGCGGAAGATACGGTCCATGATGAAGGCGACACGGGACATATAGCCGACATCCTCCAGAATGGACAGCAGGAAGAACAGGACCAGCATCTGGGGAACGAAGCCCAGAACTGCGCCGACACCGGCGACGATGCCGTCCATGATCAGGCCGTACAGCCAGCCCGCCACGCCGATGCTCTCGAGGAAACCGCCCAGCGCGTTGGGGACGATCTCACCGAACAGGACGTCGTTGGTCCAGTCGGTCGCAAACGTGCCGATGGCCCAGCCGCCGTCGGCGATGGAAGTACCCACAGACAGGGAGTACATCAGGTACATGATGACTGCGAAGATGGGCAGGGCCAGAACACGGTTGGTGACGATCTGGTCGATCTTATCAGAAACGGTCAGGTGCTCGACGCGGGCCTTCTTCTTGACAGCCTTATCGACGACACCGTTGATGTAGGCGTAACGCTGGTTGGTGATGATGCTCTCGGCATCATCGTCCATCTCAGTCTCGCAGTCCTTGATGTGCTGGTCGATGTGCGCGGTCAGGTCGGAGGACAGCTTCAGCTCATCCATGACCTTGTCGTCGCGCTCGAACAGCTTGACGGCGTACCAGCGCAGGAAGCGGTCATCGACCTTGCCCTGAATGGACTCCTCGATGTGCGCGATGGCGTGCTCGACGCTGCCGGTAAAGACGTGGGGCAGCTCGCCGGCCTTGCCTGCCTTTGCAGCAGCCATAGCAGCCTTTGCAGCGGCCTCGGTGCCCTCGCCCTTCAGGGCGCTGATCTCGACTGCCTGACAGCCCAGCTCGGCGCTCAGCTTCTTCAGGTCGATCTTGTCGCCGTTCTTGCGGACGAGGTCGATCATGTTGACTGCCATGACCACGGGGATGCCCAGCTCGATGAGCTGGGTGGTCAGGTACAGGTTGCGCTCGATGTTGGTGCCATCGATGATGTTCAGGATGGCGTCGGGCTTCTCCTTGACCAGATAAGTACGGGAGACGACCTCCTCCAGAGTGTACGGAGACAGGGAGTAGATGCCGGGCAGATCCTGAATGATGACATCCTTCTCGCCCTTCAGCTTGCCTTCCTTCTTCTCGACGGTAACACCGGGCCAGTTGCCGACGTACTGGTTCGAGCCGGTCAGATTGTTGAACAGGGTAGTCTCCTTCGCCGTGCAGGCGCGCCACGGTGGCAGTCTCGCCGACCTTAACGTCTTTCAGAGTCTTCATAAAAATCCTCCTCTGCTTGTCTTCTTTCTATTCAGAGACTATCCCAGTTTCGGAGCGTCTCCCAAACAGCGGTCTCGCCGCTGCTCAGCCGATCATAATGCGGTTCGCCATCGTCTTGTCGAGGGCCAGACGGCTCTCCTTGACCTGAACGATGAGGTTGCCTGCGATCTCATTGACGATCGTCACCTGACTGTCCACTACGAAACCCAGTTCGGCCAGATGCAACCGCACCTCATCCTTCCCGGTGATCTTGCGGATGGTGACGGTCTCGCCCGCTTTTGCCATAGTCAAAGGCATCATAATTGTTCCACTCCCATTCGTGCTCCCCATTCTGCGGGGAGCGTTTCGGTTCGCTTTTTTCGTCCTCGGGGATGGCCGCACCAGCCAGACGCCGCAACGCGCTCGCTCATGTCCGCGTCCCCCTCCGAAAAGCTACGGCAGTTAGTCAGTCGCAACTATCAGCATAGATAGTTTACACTTACTAACCCATTCTGTCAATCATTTTTCCGTAAAAAAAGTTAGTTTGTATGAACTAACAAATTTTATCCTCGCTTTTCAGAAAAATTTAACAATTTCCACATATGACACAGCCGCCCGGTGCAGGGGGTATTCTGCAACGGGCGGCCGCGTGTCAAAAGGAGGATTTCTTCCCATCATCGTCTATTTTAAGCAGACTCCGACGGGCGCCAGGATAAAAAGAGAGTATTTGGAAGTGAATGTCAGAATTTCAGGAGCGTCAGGCTGCGACGGCCAGACGCTGGATGGGGGTGCCGCTGTGGAACAGGCGGAGATACACCGCCGTGCACTTGTTCAGCTGGGCGAAGTGCTGCCGGGCAGCGGCAGGGTCGCCGTAGGCTTTCCAGCAGCCGCAGCAGGTGAAGTTGCGGCCCTCATTTTCGATAAAGCCCACCACATCGGGGAGGGGGTAGCCCAGAAATACGCCGATCTCATGGGGAAAATCAGCCTCACAGCAGAGCCTCCGGGACAGCTGCCGCAGCAGCGGCGCATCGTCGTCCGGCTGCTGAGGAAGGTCGTACCCCTCGCCGCGCAGGAAGTCCCGCACCTGCGGCTGGGCCAGTAGGACGCGCAGCCTGCTCTCGCGGTAGACGTACACGAGATACTGGTGCGTCCGCATACAGCCCTTGAGGACGCGGACGCAGAGGCCTTTTTCGTCCAGCTGCTCATTCCAGCTGCGGACGCGGCGGGCAAGGTCTGCGCAGTCTCTGGTCTCATAGCGGAAGAGTCCCGCAGGCTTCAGGCCAGCCAGCACCGGGGCGCATTGCTCGATCATCACAGTCTCAAAGTTGCGTTCCATTTCCCGGCCTCCCTGCCTGTTTTCTGCTATTGTCCCCTGCGGCGCGATGCTTATGCAGAAGATGCAGTTAGAATCAGCTAACCAATACTGCAAAAAGAACGCGGCAGCAGCCGCTTTGTCTCTTGGAATCTTTCAGGTTAGTTGTTCCTAACGTGACATTATCTTACCATAGCTTTGGCCCTGTGTCAACACCTTTTTACAAAAATATTTGCCCCATCTTCTCTGCCGTGCTATACTGGGCAAAAGGATCATTGAGCAAAGGAATGGTGTCCCCATGCATCTTGTGTCCCCCGAAGAGCTGTCCGGTCTGATCACGGCCCGGCTCAAGCAGCAGCCCACCGTCCTCGTGGCGCTGGATGGCCGGTGCGGCAGCGGCAAAACAACGCTGTCCGCACAGCTGGCAGAGCGCTTTCCCCAGAGCATCACCCTCCACACCGACGACTTTTATCTCCCGCCGCCCCAGCGGGTCACAGGCTGGGAGCGCATTCCCTGCGCCAATATGCACCTCGAGCGGCTGCGGGCCGAGGCCGTCGCGCCCGCACGGGCCGGGCGGGCCGTGTGTTACAAGGCCTACTCCTGCCGGGAGGGCGCCTATCTGCCGCCCCGGGTGCTCGGGCCTGCGCCGCTGGTCATCGTAGAGGGCAGCTACAGCCACCACCCCAGCCTTGCGCCCTACTATGATATAAAAGTATTCGTCACCTGCTCGGCGGAAGAACAGATGCGGCGGCTTCGTGCCCGGGAGGGGAAGCGGTATCTGAATTTCGTGCAGCGTTGGATCCCGCTGGAAGAGGAATATTTTACGGACTATGCCATTGAACGAAATGCGGAGATGACGGTCGTTATCCCGCGCCTCGAAAGTAGCGGGTGCTTTTCTGGTTCTCTTTTGGCACGCAAAAGAGAACTTAGCCTTACCGCAACAGCAATTTAACCCGCGCTTCAGGCGCGCAGCACCCACCTGAAAATCCTTATAACGCCCTCCCCTCTTGTAAAAAGCCCTCAAAAAGGGTATCATAAAGAAAAAACATAAAGGAGCTTTACTTATGCGTGCTTACGAGCGACTTCTGAAATACGCCAAAGTATATACCACCTCTGACCCCGAATCCGGCACCCACCCCTCTGCCGCGCGGGAATTTGATCTGGCCCACCTGCTGGTGGAGGAGATGAAGTCCATCGGCATCGAGGACGCCTTTGTGGACGAGCACTGCTACGTCTACGGCAGCATCCCCGCCACCAAGGGCTGCGAGAAGAAGCCCGCGCTGGGCCTCATCGCCCACATGGACACCGCCCCCGACGCCTCCGGCGAGAACGTCAAGCCCATCCTCCACGAAAACTACGACGGCGGCGATGTCGTCCTGCCCGGCACCGGTATGGTCATGAAGACCTCCACCTTCCCCTTCCTGAAAGAGCTGAAGGGCGAGACCCTCATCACCACCGACGGCACCACCCTGCTGGGCGCAGACGATAAATCCGGCGTGGCCGAGATCCTCACCGCCGCCGAGACCATCATCCAGAAGAAGCTGCCCCACGGCAAACTCTGCATCGCCTTCACCCCCGACGAGGAGATCGGCGAGGGCGCTTCCCTCTTCGACATCCCGGGCTTCGGCGCAGACTTCGCCTACACCGTCGATGGCGGCGACGTGGGCGGCATCGAGTATGAGAACTTCAACGCCGCCTCTGCCACCGTCACGGTCCACGGTTTCTCCGTCCATCCCGGCAGCGCCAAGGACGCCATGATAAATGCCTCCAACGTGGCGATGGAGTTCCACATGGCCCTGCCCGCCATGGCCCGCCCTGAGACGACCGAGGGCTATCAGGGCTTCTACCATCTGTGCCAGATGTACGGCGACGTCACCGAGGCCAAGCTGGGCTATATCCTCCGCGACCACGACATCGGCAAGCTGCAGTTCAAGAAGGACAACCTTCTCCACATCGCCTGCTACCTCAACTGCAAGTATGGCCCCGGCACGGTGGAAGTCGAGATCAAGGACAGCTACCGCAATATGCTGGAGAAGATCAAGCCCCACTTCCACCTTG
>PPYF01131566.1_pt1 | contig 18682 bp, 9 predicted proteins | sample 1559871 | NCBI WGS metagenome assembly PPYF01 (sample SAMN08240021, study PRJNA423297) | Human gut metagenome, whole genome shotgun sequencing project. | reverse complement strand
ACTATCTGCGCTGCCACGATGATATCGGCTGGGGTCTGGACGAGGCGGTGGAGAAACGGCTTGGCATTGACCCGCAGAAACATAAAGAATATCTGTACCACTTCTACGAGGGCAATTTCCCCGGCAGCTGGGCAAAGGGCGAGCTGTACAATTACGACCCTGCCACCGGCGATGCCCGCAGCTGCGGCACCACCGCCAGCCTGTGCGGTGTGGAGCAGGCACTGGAAAAAGGCGATAAAACCGCACTGGATTATGCCGTGAAGCGCGACCTGCTGCTGCACACTGCTATGGCGTTTTTGCAGGGCTTCCCCATGCTGAACTGCGGCGATGAGATCGCCCAGCGCAATGGCTGGGTGTGCTGGCGCTGGTACGCAAGCGCGGCGAGGAAACGCTGGTGGGACTGTTCAACTTTACCGAGTACCCGGCAGGGGCCAGTCTGGACGCTCTGGGCGGCGAGTATCACACCCCGGAGGGCACTTCCGTCTGGCTGGCGGATGTGGAACTGGAGCCGTATCAGGCGCTGCTGGTAAAAACAAATAAGTAAAGCGGAATACTCCGGTAACTTTCTCTTGGTCAGAAAGTTGCTGGAATATCTGCCGCTCCGGGAAACGCTCTGACTGCCCGCAAGGCACAGCAAAGCCCCCGGCAGGTTTGCGCCTGCCGGGGGCTGTTTGCTGTTTTACTGCTTGGGGAATGCCTTATTCCACACTTCGATCACCTTGAACTTCGGGGTCCAGCCTTCGGGTTCAAAGCAGTCGCCCTTGGCATCCATGGTGCCCTGCTCGGTGCACCACTGTGCGGCCTTAGCCATATCGGGGTCGGCCACATCCGCAAAGGCGGGTGCGCCTGCGGGTTCGGGCTTGCCCTTCTCAGTCCAGATGAGCAGTGCCAGCTGGCCGCGGTTTGCCGGGATGGCTGCGCCCTCGGGCAGGAGGCCGTGCAGGATCACGCGGGTGGCGATCTCGTAGCCGCCCCAGATGGCTGCACCGCCAACGGCCACGGCGGCAATTGCACCGCCCGTGGTATCCATGGGTGCAGGTTCTACGCCGAAGTCTTCATCAATAGGTTCGTCCGGGTTAGGCTTGGCCACCGGGCTTGCCGACCAGTGGGCGATCAGTTTGACCGGGTAAACGGGCATCTTAAACGTCGTGGTCGCGCTCTTGGCATTGTTCAGCTTGAGCTGCAGCTCTTCCGGAATGCCATCGGGGAATTTCTCGTAGAAGCTATCGGGGTACTTGATCTCCCATTCCACGAACTCCATGCCGGGGTATTTCTCGGCATCATACGGGGTAGCTGTGATCTCCACCTCGGTGCCGATCTCTGCGGGGATATCGCTGCCCTCGTCCAGAGTGGACTTTGCCGTGCCGCCCTCAACGGTGACGGTACTCTTCAGCACGGAAGCGGGGATGCTGTAAACGGCGGTCAGCTTCACGCCGTCCTGCGGCATGGTAAAGACGATCTTTTCCGTGCCCTTTTCCGTTTCGGAGCCCAGACTGCCCTCAATTATGCCAATATTCTTGCTGGAATCTTTTTCCACCTTCCAGTGATGGAACGACTCATTCTCCTTGACAGGCTCATTGGCTTCGATCGTGACGGTCTGGCCCGGCTGTACGAGCACCGTGCCCGTCTGTCTTTCGCCCCCTCCGACGCGGATCGTACCGCCCGTCACGATGACCGGCATATCTACTACAGGTGCCGGGAAGCTATAAGAAGCTTTCAGCTCCACCGGGCTGGCCGGCATGGTGAAGGTCATATTTTTTTCGGCATTTTTCTGCGCTTCGGTCAGTTCAAAGCCTTCCGGGCTGATCACTTTCCAGCCGCCGAACTTTGTAACACTCGGGTTTTTGTTCTCACCGCTCACTGTGACCTTTTCGCCTGCAAAGGCGGTAGTCAGTTTTCCATCAGTGTCACCAACGACCTGCGCGGTGCCGTTCGCAACGGTAATGCTGTAAGCCTCCCTCGGCTCAATGCGCAGGTAGCTGCTTTCTACCGTATCAGGGAGCGGATGAATGCGCGGGTCGATCAGCTTTGCATCCGGCTCTTCGCTGGTATAGTAGACGTAGTTTTTGCCGCCTGCCTGTGTAAAGGCAACAGTGCCCACACGGCCGCCCTGTGCGTTGTTTTTCAGGGTCACAGTACCGGAAGCGGTGATCTTGGTATCTCCGGAGACTGCTCCTGCGGCATCTCTGATGGAAATGGTGACATTCTCGGCGTTGTTGATGGTCAGTTTTTCCGCCGCTCTGCCAACGGTGCTGTAAATGGCCACGTTACCATTGCTGGTGATATTTGCGCTGCCATTCACAACGTTGCTGCCTGCAGAAAGCGTCACTTCGCTGGAATCATAAATGTTCAGGCTTCCGTTCACAGCCATACTTTTGTCGCTGCGGATATTCACCTTACCGGTGCAGTTGATGTCAGCCTCGCCCTGAATTGCATCATACCGGTCACTGGTAACGGTCACATCGTGTGCACCTACAGCACTCGAATCGCCTTGCTGTCCGATCGTCAAACTACTTCTTGCGCCGATGCCGCCGTTCAAAATGACATCCGTCTCCGGCGCTCTGACCTTCAGCACATAATTGATCCTCTCTTTTGCCGTCAGGGTCTTTTTCTCAATGTCATAGCAGAGGGCACCATCACCTAAGATATCTTTATAGTTTACACCGTTAACAGCTGTCTCATTGACTGTAATATCCCAGTTTGCGGTATCCTCCACCTTGCCGTCTTGGTTCAAATAGGTGATAGCACCGGTCAGGCTGTTTTTGTCCACCTCAACGATGGTACTGCTGGGACTTATGATCCAGCCCCAACTATTTTCGAATTTCTGTACGGTAAGGCTGCCGCCGGTCATGGTCAGGTCATTCGCACTTGCCAACGCGCCGATGGCTGCTCCGGGCTTTCCTGCAATGGCCTTCACGGTGCCGCCGGTAATGGTAATGGTCGTAGGCAACAGCGAATATTCATTATAACCACTGCCAATACCGTAACCCCACTCGCCGCCCGTGGCCGTCACCACGCCGCCATTGATCCTGATATTTTCAGCCTTGCCAGAATGGCCGCCGCCGATGCCGGCACCATCCCTCCCTGTGCACTCTGCAGTGATGGTGCCGCCGTTGATGACAATATTACGGACGTTGTTATTCGCTCTACTGCCAATGCCAGCTGCCTCATTACCGCCGTAGGCCTCCAGCGAGCCGGTGCCGTCGATGGTCAGCGTTCCATTGTCGTCGGCCTTTTCCAGACCGGCGCGGTCCGTGCCGCTGCGCAGGGTGTTGGTGCCTGTAATAACCAGCTCCACATTGCCGCTGACCGAGACTGCCGCGCCGGGAGCATCGATATTGACATTAGACAGTGTGACTTTTGCACCAGTGGTGCCGCCTTCGATGGTCAGGGTTTTGTTCGTCGGGCTGCCGTCCGTTGTGATAGACAGATTACCACTTTGCTGGGCTTCATAATCACCCTGCTGGGCATACTGTTTGCCATCCTCCCCAATATAGACTCTGATGCTGCCGTTCTTGAGATTCATCTGATACGCAGGTTCTTCTTCCATCATACCGTTCTCTTCGGGATTTTGGAAGCAAACCTGCGTGAATCGCCCTAAAAGCAGCGTGAAAAGCATGATTTGTGCCGGTTCTGTTGCAGTTGTCCGGCCCGCAGGCACAGCAAAGCCCCCCGGCAGGTCTTCGTCTGCCGGGGGGCTGTTTGCTGTTTTACTGCTTGGGGAACGCCTTATTCCACACTTCGATCACCTTGAACTTCGGGGTCCAGCCTTCGGGCTCAAAGCGGTCGCCCTTGGCATCCATGGTGCCCTGCTCGGTGCACCACTGTGCGGCCTTAGCCTGCTCGGCATCGGTGATGTCTGCAAAGGCGGGCTGTGCGGCGGGTTCGGGCTTGCCCTTCTCAGTCCAGATGAGCAGTGCCAGCTGGCCGCGGTTTGCGGGGATGGCCGCGCCTGCAGGCAGCAGGTCGTTCAGGATGATGCGGGTGGCGATCTCGTAGCCGCCCCAAACTGCTGCGCCGCCCAGTGCTGCACCGGCCACGATCGCACCAGCTGCGCCGGAGCCGTCGTCCACGGGGTCAACGTCGAAATCGGGGTCCAACGGAGCATCCGGGTCAGTACTGGGGCTGAGCGCGTCGCTCTTCCAGTGAGCCACGAGCTTCACTTCACTCTTCGGTACTTCAAACTCGATGGTCCGGCTCTCGATGTTCTCGGTCTTGAGGTCTGCCGGGGTCACGATTTCCCAGTAGTCGAACACCATACCGGGGAAGGTTGCTTCGTCGATTTCTGCGGTGATGGTTGCCTTCTCACCGACATCTGCCCATTCGGTCACAGACTCTTCGCCGGTGTCCTCACTGAACTTGGCCGGGGCGCTGAACACGGTGACCATTGCCTTGTAGTGGGCAGTCAGCTCCACAGGCTCGTTCACCATTTCAAAGGTTGCTTCGCCGGTTGCTTCGTCCACAGTGGTCAGCGTAACATTCTCGGAATCCACGGTCCAGTGGTCGAACTTCAGGCCGGGGATCTCATCCGCCTTGACGGTAACGGTCTGGCCGGCCTTTGCGATGCCGCCCTCTTCGCCTTCCACATAAGTGGTGCCGTCATGGACGGTGATCTCACGCAGGTGCAGGAACGTTGCTTCCACGGTCACATCCTCGTCCGGCATGGTGAAGCAGGTGCGCTCTGCCTTGCGGTTAGCAATTTCCAGATCTTCCGGGGTACTCAGCCAGCGTTTGAACTCGAACTCATCCGGGTTGCGCTGTTCGCGGTCGATCTCAATCCAGATCTCGGTGCCTTCCACTGCGCTGGAAATGGGGTTGCCCTCTGCGTCCGTGGCCACGCCCTTGGACACTTCGATGCTGTGGTACTGCTTATACTTTGCCTCGATGGTCACATCATGATCGGGCATGGTGAACTTTCCGTCCTCGGTCAGCTCCACGCCGTCGGAGACTGCCCAGCCGTCGAACTCATAGCCCTCGCGGGTTTCTGCCGTGACGGTGATCTCAGTGCCCTTGATAGCACTTGCCGGGTCTGCGGTGCAGAACTCATTCGTGTTGATGCTGTGGATGGTGTTGTACACAGCCTTCAGCGAGATGGACTCGGCCGGCATGGTAAAGGTGGTTTCGGCCTTGTTTGCATTTTTCAGCGTCACATTGCCGGAGACGATTTCCCAATGGTCGAAGACCTTGCCGTTAAGATCGTCTGCCTTGATGGCGACTTCGGTGCCCTTCTTCGCAGTGGTGATCTCCTCACCGCCTGCATGGGCCTTGCCGTTTTCCAGCGTGATGGACTGCAGTGCCTTATATCTTGCAGTCAGCACGACCATGCTGTCGGGCATGGTAAAGGTGGTCTCTTCCGCATTCTTGTTAGCCACAGCAACATCGCCGTAGCTCACTTCCCAGCGGTCGAACACATAGCCCTCGCGGCTCTCTGCCTTGATCTTAACAGTGTCGCCGATGACAGCTTCTTCAACATTGGCAGTGCCGTTGTTCACGGTGATGGCATGCAGATCGTTGTATTCGGCCGTGATTTCCACAGCGGTCTCCGGCATGATGAACTTCGTCTCAGGTGCGCGCCAATTATCCAGGATCACGTCTCCAGACACGATCTTCCAGTGGTCAAAGAGCTTGCCTTTGATCTTGTCGGCCTTTATGACAACAGGTTTACCCTTCAGGGCTGCATCGGTCACATCATCTTCCACATAAGCCTTGCCGCTGTTCACCGTGATGCCCAGCAGCTTCTTATACTTTGCGACGGCGGTCACAGGCTCATCCGGCATAACAAAGGTGGTCTCTTCCTCATTCTTTTTAGCCACAGCAACATCGCCGTTGTTCACTTCCCAGCGGTCGAACACATAGCCCGGGCGGCTCTCTGCCGTGATCTTAACGGTCTCGCCCTCAATGGCGGTGTCCTTGTCTGCAGTGCTGAACTTCACGTCGATCTTGTGCAGAGTCTTGAACACAGCCTTCAGGGTCACTTCCCCTCTGGGCATCGTAAACTCAAGGGGCACGTTCTTCAGCTGCTCCTCCGTCAGGCCGTCCACACCGGTCACTTCCCAGTGGCTGAACTTCTGGCCTGCGGGGGCAGAGTCTGCCGTTGCAACGATGGCGTCGCCCATTTTGGCTGTCTCTGCGGTGTCGCCATTGACGGTAAAGGAGCCGCCTTCAATGGAGATGCCGTGGAGTTCCTTGTAAACGGCCTTCACCTTCACGTTCGTGTTCTTCACGGTAACAGTCGCAGTCTTGTTCTTTTCGTCTTCCAGCTCCGCTTCGCCCTCGAGAATCACCCAGCGGTCGAACACATAGCCCGGGCGGTCGTCCGCAGTAACGGTAACTTTCGTGCCCTCTTTTGCCGAGGTGATATCTGCCGTACCATTTACCACTTCAATTGCATGGAGCTTTGCATAATGCGGGTTCAAGGTAACATTGCTTTCCGGCATCTTGAAGGTGATCCAGTTCTTGTTGACCTGCTTGCCCAGATCAATGCCGGTCGCTTCCCAATTTTCAAACTCCCAGCCGTCCTTGTTCGGTGCCCAAGCTTTGATCGTCTGCCCCGGACGTGCCTTTCCAGCTTCCGTGTCATCCACCTTGATGATAACAGCAGTATCGTTGGAGTTGATGGTGTAGTACATTTTCGGCGTAATGTACACAGCATTTGCTTTTGCGTCGATGGGCTTACCACTCGGGTCGACAGGCGTGCCGTCCACCGTATCAGAGTAGACGTACTTGCCGCCGGAATAGACGATGCTGCTTGCCATGCCGCCCGTGCCATGGTTCTGGATGACGACAGTGGCAGGGCACGCGATCGTAACATCGCCCCTCACGATGTGGTAACCATACGACTCACCCGAGATTGCTACCGTGGAGGCCTGTTTCACCGTCACATCGCCGGCCACGGTGGGGCTTTCTTCAGAAGTAATTTCCACCTTGCCGTCACAGCTGATCTCAACATCGCCGAGGACGGCAACATAGGATTGGGCCGTGACCTTGACGTCCTGTGCATTTGTGACCGTCAGTTTGCCGCTTACAGCTGCTTCACCTGAAGTGCTATTGCACAGTTCAATGTTCACACCCGGGGCATCAATGGTCAGGTCACCCTTGATCCTTCCATTGGACTTCAGGGTATTGGTGACACCGTCGTAGCTCAACTTCCCTGTATTTTCACTGCCCAGGATGCTGCTTATGTTCGCTTCAGTGACCGGCTTTCCATTGACTTTGATGGTCGTCGGAAAACTGTTCTCGGATTTTGGAAGCAAACCTGCGTGAATCGCCCTAAAAGCAGCGTGAAAAGCATGATTTGTGCCGGTTCTGTTGCAGTTGCCCGGCCCGCAAGGCACAGCAAAGCCCCCGGCAGGTTTGCGCCTGCCGGGGGCTTTACTGTGTTATGAAAGATCAATCCTTCTTCTCTGCTGTGCGGGCAAAGAAGTTGGCGAGGATCGCACCGGAAATGTTATGCCACACGGAGAACACAGCGCCGGGAATGGTAGCCAGCGGATACTGTGCAAAGTGTGCGGCGGCCAGACTGGTTGCAAGGCCGGAGTTCTGCATACCCACCTCGATGGAGATCGCGCGGCACTTGGTGGAGTCCAGCTTGAGCAGCTTGCCCACGCCAAAGCCGGTGAGGTAGCCCAGCACATTGTGCAGGATGACCACCACAAGGATCAGCAGACCGCTGGTCATGATCTTGGCGCTGTTGGCGGAGACCACGGCGCAGATGATCAGCACGATGGCGGTAGTGGAGACCAGAGGCAGCACGCGGACAGCTTCCTCGGTGAACTTATGGAAGAAGTGATTGACCACAAAGCCCAGTGCGATGGGCACCAGCACCACCTTGACGATGGACATGAACATGCTCATGGGGTTCACGTCAACACGCTGGCCAGCGTACAGCAGGGTGAGCAGCGGGGTGAGGAACGGAGCCAGCACGGTGGAAACAGCGGTCATGCCAACGGACAGTGCAACGTCGCCCTTGGAAAGGTAGGTCATCACGTTGGAAGAGGTGCCGCCGGGGCAGGTGCCAACCAGGATCACGCCAATGGCCAGCTCGGTGGGCAGGTGGAACACCTGCGTGAGCGCCCATGCCAGAAACGGCATGAGGGTGAACTGTGCAACGCAGCCCACGATCACATCCTTCGGGCGGCTGAACACCACCTTGAAGTCCTCCGGCTTCAGGGTAAGGCCCATGCCGAACATCACGATGCCAAGCAGGTTATTGACCCACGCCGTCTTTACCACGCTGAACGGGCCGGGGAAGAACAGGGCACCCGCGGCCACCACAATAACGATGGCGGCCATGTATTTGCCCACAAAGTCGCTTACTTTTTCCAGTGTCTTCATAATTGTTTCTCCTTTTCCTTCTGACATGCTTTGGGACAAAAGCATCCGCAAAATAAAACGCCCTTGTCCCCTACGGTCTGTAAGAGACAAAGGCGTGTAATATCCTCTGCGGTACCACTCTTATTGCCAGCACAACGCTGACCACTCAGTGCACGTCCAACAACGCGCGGCCCGTGATAACGGGGGCCTGCCGTTCCTGCTTACTGGGGCGCACACCGTCCATTCAGCCGGAAAGCTCGGAGAGGATCTTCCCACGGATGCCCTGCACTGCCTTGCACCAACCGGCAGCTCTCTGCAGCATTCCTTCCGGGTACTCTTTCTCGTCATAGCCGTAATATTCTTGGTGACATGGAGTATACTCCCCTGCAAAGGCAAAGTCAATAGAATGGGGCCTTCTGATTTTTCATGCAGTTCATTTCAGGAGTGAAAGTGGTTCACGCAGCAGACAAAGCAGAATGGCATCGATGCCGACTGCTCCGGCAGGATGACGCGAAGCCATGGTCTAAAGAGTAGGCGGCGATGCCATCCCATCACACAACAAAAGACCGCTCATCTTTTCGGGTGAGCGGTCTTGCTGTTTCTGCGGTTTATTCGCCTTTGGCTTTTGTAAGCAGCATGTGCACGTATTCCGCGCAGGCATCCCAGTCGCGGGCGGCGGCCTTGTCCTTCGGCATCAGGCTGCTGGCAAGGCCCACGCCAAGGCAGCCCGCCTTGCGGAACTCCGGGATGTTCTCCGGCGTTACGCCGCCAATGGCAACATAGTTTGTGTCGTCCTGGAATCCGACAATCTGGGGCAGGAGAAAAACGACCTCTGAGCCGCTTTTTCCTGTCTGATAGGCAAAAAAGATCCCGTTCACCCAGAAGTGGACGGGATCTTTTATTGCTTATGGGGCTTTACTGCAGCCGATCAGGCTTTGACGAAGGCAGCCGCTTACTTTGCAGCCAGATACTTGCCCAGCTCGCGGCCCAGAGTCAGGCACATACCAATGCTCACGCCGGGGATCGGGGTGATATACTCGGGACCAAAGCGCATACCGCAGGTGTTGCCGGAAGCGTACAGGCCCTCGATGGGCTGATAATCCTCGTTCAGCACCTGCTGGTCATTGGTGGTCACAAAGCCGCCGGTGGTCACCAGTGCAAAGCCCAGACTCGGGGTGGTGACATGGGCGTAGAAGGGAGCCTTTGCAACTGCATTCAGGAAGTGCGGGTCCTTGGCAAAATCGCTGTCGTAGCCCTCGGCGCAAACCTTATTGTACTGCTCCACAGTAGCGGAAAGGGCTGCAGGCTCCACACCGATGTACTCGGCCAGCTGCTCGATGGTGTCGGCGCAGTACCAGCCGTTGGCGCCCTCGGCACCAGCAGCCTTTGCGGCCTCAAAGTTGCCCTTCATGGCTTCCACCACAGCGGGCATGTCGTACTCGAATGCCTGATGGCCGGGGAAGCCGCGCAGGATCTGGGTCTCATAGGTGCTGTCGTAGATGGAGGTGATATTGCCGCGCTTTGCACGTGCCATGAAGAAGCCGTTGATCTCCGGGCCGGCAAAGGCTTCGTTCTGGAAGCGCTGGCCATTCTCGTCCACCCACAGGGGGCCGGGCAGATAGTCGGGCACGGTCATGGAGTCGAAGTTCATGGTGGAGATGTCGCCCTCCAGACGGCCGCCTGCCCACACACCCATCTGGATAGTGGAGCCGTCACGGCCAAAGGGAGCAAAGAAGTCCTCATCCTTGGTGAACAGACGCTTGATGTCCGGCAGCAGATCGTCCATCATTTCCTTGTTGCCGCCAAAGCCGCCGCCTGCCAGCACAACGCCATTCTTAGCGTTGATCTTGAGGTAATTGCCGTCGCCGTCCTGTGCGATCACGCCGGTGACCTTTGCACCGTCAATTACCAGCTGCACACCCTTGGTGCCAAACAGAGCGGTGGCATTGTCAGAGAAATTCTCCTCCACATAATTGTAGTTGTCCCAGCTCAGGTCCTTCAGCTCCAGCTGACCGGCGGTGTTGTTGTTCTTCTCGCCGCTGGCGGGGTTCTCCCAGTAGTTCTCCCACCATTCCAGCGTGCCGGTGTAGTAGTGCATGCCGTTGTTCAGCTGGTGCACGGTGTACTCGTTGTCCGGCCAGAACTGGATGCGGGTCTTAGCCAGCGTGTCCGGGTTGATCTTGTCCAGCCACCAGTCCACAGTGCTGCCGCTGTTCTTGGCAAACTTCATCACCAGTGCGGTGTTTGCCTTGCCGTGGGTCTGCATCATCCAGTTGTTCACAAACTCCACTTCGTCCACCTTGGGCACACCGTGGCTCAGCAGGTAGTCCGAGTTGATGTGGCCGATATCGTGGCCGACCGTCCACCAGCTCTCGCGGGGCATGGCTTCCAGCACCAGAACGTTCTTGCCCTCTTCGGCCAGCTCACGGTAGCAGCTCAGGCCGGCATAGCCCATACCGATGATGGCAACGTCAACATCATAGGTCTTGGTGATCTCACTGTCCGGGATGGCTTCCGGGGCGGTGCGCCAGCTGGAAGCCTGCTCAGAAGCTTCCGGGGCAGACACTGCAGTGCCTCCCATAGCCTGTGTGATGCAGTCGTTCATGCACTGCTTCACAGCATCGCTGGTAATGGTTGCACCGGACACGCCGTCGATGGTGCTGTTCTGGGCTTCCAGCAGCTGCTTGATCAGGTCATCCTTTGCGGCCTGACCAATGGAGTCGGTCTCACCGGACAGATCCAGCTGGATGTCGGTAATGGCTGTCTCGCTGAAGGTGGCGGTCATGGTGATATCGCTCATGCCCTTGGCCGTGGCAGTGTAGGTACCCGGGGTGTACTTTGCAGCGGCAGAAGATGCAGCCGTGCTGCCGGAAGCAGCATTGCAGGCAGCCAGTGCACCGGCGGTGATGCCGCTCATGGCAGCAGCAGAAGCCAGCTTCAGAAAGCTTTTGCGCGAGATCTTTTTCATCTTGGTGGTTCCTTTCGTTTTTCTCTTTCTTCTCAATGTGCGGGGTCGTGTGCCCCTTTCGATTGTTAATTCTATCACAATATCTCGCACTTGAAAAATATTGCTTTCTTCTTATAATTAGAAGTAAAAGTTATAAGCAATTTTTTAAGAGAAAAAGGAGCCGGTCATGACCCTGCAGCAGATGCGCTATTTTATTGCGGTGGCACAGAATTTGAGCTTTTCCAAAGCGGCACAGCAGCACTATGTTTCCCAAACGGCGGTCAGCCAGCAGATCAAGCTGCTAGAAGAAGAACTTGAAACCGAGCTGTTCCAGCGCACACGGCACTCGGTGGCGCTTACCAGTGCCGGGCAGGTATTCTACGAGTATGCGGTGCGCATCACCGACCTTGCGGAAGATGCCGCCCGCCGCACCCGCGCCGCTGCTGCCGAGTGCAGCACCCCGCTTGAGATCGGCATGATGAGCGGCATGGAAAACCTGCCCATTCTGGAAAAGCTGCTGCTGTTCAAGGAGCAGCACCCTGCCATTCCGCTGCACTTTCATCTTGGGGATTTTCCCACCCTGAAAAAACGTCTGCAGCAGAAAAAGCTGGACTTTGCCCTGCAGCTGGAGCTGGTCCCGCTGGAGGATGCCTCCTCCCTGCTGCGTGCTCAAGTAGGCCAGCTGCGCCAGTACGTAGTGCTCAACCGCCAGAGCCACCTGTCCAGCTATGCGTCCCTGCACCGCAGCCAGCTTGCCAGCGAACAATATTATGTACCCGCCATGGATCGGGAGCTGTGGAACCAGTTTGCGCAAGTCCTCACCCGCCACGGCAGCGACCCGCAGAACATCAAATTTGCGTATTCCATGGAGGAGTTGATGTTGCAGCTGGCTTTCTACGGCGGCTATACCATCCTTGCCGAACCGGTGCTGGCTCAGCTGCCCGCCAACAAAAACCTCACCTTTATCCCGCTGGAAAACGATACCGTTCCCGCTTGGGCCGTATGGAACCGCGAGAACATCTCGCCCGCCCTCCGGCTGCTTCTGCGTGAGCTGGATATTGACCCGTGACCTGCTGCAGAACGCATTGACGATCTTGCGCAAAAGCGCTGCTCTTTTTTCAGAAATTCAGCAAGAAAGGTCTCTCCGGCGCTGCGTGGAGAAATGCAAAGGTCGATCACATGAATCAAAACGATCCTGTCCCGGACGATTTCACTCTTTCGCCGGCCCTTGTGGATGCACTGCCCGCGCTGTTTTTTTTGCCTGCAACATGGTACTGGTGGCAGGAATTTTGCTTTTATCATGAATATGCAGTGAGTGGTGGACGGTACAGGACTCGAACCTGTGACCTCCTGCACGTCAAGCAGATGCTCTACCAGCTGAGCTAACCGTCCATAAGTCATATCGACTTAGATAGTTTACCACAGCCTGTGCAAAAAAGCAATACTTTTCTGTGATTTTTTATTTTTCCACCTTCAGCGACCTGCGGACGATATCGTACAGCACCGGCTTCATGGCTTCAATATCATCGGGTTTGCCCTCCAGCACGCTGGAATAGCACACCGACATGCACATGCTGCCCAGTGCCGTGATGCGCTGGTAGATCTCCCGCTCGGTGCGGCCGGCCATTTCCGGGCTGGTCAGCACCACATTCAGCAGCTTGCGCATCAGCGGCTCGGCTTCGCGGCTGGCCTCGATCTGATCCAGCCCCGGCCATATGAAGTTGTGCTCCAGAAACTTGAGCACCAGCGTATCCTTCCGCAGCGCTTCGATGATGTGGTCGATCACCGCCACCATCTTGTCCGGGAAGTTTTCGAGCTCTGTCTGCTTTTCCACCGCTTCGCACGCGTCGCTCAGCAGCTGGTAGCTCACCCGGCCCAGCAGCGCCTGCATCACCGCACCCTTATCCTGAAAATACAGATAAAAGGTGCCCTTGGCCACCTTGGCCCGGCTGGTGATGTCCTCTACGCTGGTTTTTGCGGCACCTCGCTCCAGAAACAGATCATAGGCTGCTTCCAGCAGCGCCCGGCGCTTCTCCTGCTTTTTGCCCTCCACGGTACCCATATTCCCTGACGATTCCTCTTTTCCGCTCGGTTTCATTCGCTCATTTGTGTTATCTCAATCATTTTAGCAGTCCTTTTCCGATAGTGCAAGCCCAAAAAGCTATACAATTTCAGGCAGTTGATAAGAAAACTGACTTTTGGTCATTTTTGTGCTTGACACCCGGTTTGTCATGATTATAATAGTGTTTGCTTGGAAATGACCACCAGTCATTTTGCTAAGATTTTTAACCATTTTCTATGGAGGGTTCTCATGAAAAAGATCGCACAGGGCATTGTGCGGCTGCGCAAGCTGATCCTGACAGTAGCATTCCTGCTGTTGATCCCTTCCGCAATCGGCGCAATTGCTACCCGCATCAACTATGACATCCTCACCTACCTGCCGCAGGATCTGGACTCCATGATCGGCGAGGTAGCCCTTGAGGACGATTTCCATTTGGCCTCCACCGGTATGATCACGGTAGAAGGCTTACCCACAAACGAACTGATCGCCATGAAGAAGGACATCGAGGCTGTTCCCGGCGTGACCCAGACCTTCTGGCTCAGCGATGTGATCGACCCCAGCATCCCCACCGAGATGCTGCCCGCCGATGTGCAGCAGTTCATGTTCGGCAAAAACGATTCCACCATGCTGATCGTCCGCTTTGACGCCCCCAGCGCCAGCGACGAGACCATGGAAGCCGTCGCTCAGATCGAAAAGCTGCTGCGCAAGGACTGCTTCTTCGGCGGTATGAGCGTTATCCTGCAGGACACCAAGGCACTGGTCAATCAGGAAATGCCCATGTACATCCTGATTGCCGTGGGTGCCAGCCTTTTGGTGCTGTTCCTTTCGCTGGAAAGCACCATCACCCCGCTGCTGTTCATGCTGGGTCTTTTGTTCCCCATTGCGTACAACTTCGGCACCAACATCTTTCTGGGCCAGATCAGCTACATCACCGAAGCGCTGGCCACCGTGCTGCAGCTGGGTGTCACGATGGACTTCTCCATCTTCCTGCTGCACCGCTATCAGGAAGAGAAGGAGCTGCGCTCTTCCAACGAGGAGGCCATGTCCAGCGCCATCTGCAAGACCATGACCTCCATCTCTGCTTCCAGCCTGACCACCATTGCAGGCTTCCTGGCACTGTGTGCCATGCGTCTGACGCTGGGCCGCGATATCGGCCTTGTCATGGCAAAGGGCGTTGCCCTCGGCGTCATCTGCACCGTGGTCATCCTGCCCTCCCTGATCCTTACCTTTGATAAATGGGTGGAAAAGTACAAGCACCGCACCGTGATCCCCAAGCTGAAAAAGCTCAGCTACTTTGTTTCCAACCACTCGGTGCCCATCGTGGTTATCTTTATCCTCATCCTCATCCCCTTTGCCATCGCGCAGAACAAGACCGAGGTCTACTACACTCTGTTCGACTCCCTGCCGCAGGACCTGACCGGCATCGTGGGCACCAACAAGCTGGGCGAGGACTTCGGCATGACCACCAGCCACTTCATTCTGGTGCATGACGACCTGACTGCCACCGAGGTGAGCGACCTGTGCGATGAACTCAAGGACGTGGATGGCATTACGCAGGTGGTAAGTCTGGATTCCATCACCGGCCCGGGCTTCCAGACCGAGCTGCTGCCCGACAGCATCATGGAGATCCTGCAGTCCGGCGGCTACAAGCTGATCCTTGCCAACAGCTCCTATAAGACCGGCACGGACGCCATCAACAACCAGCTGGACGAGATGATTTCCCTCATCAAGACCGTTGACCCCGAGGGCGTCATCACCGGCGAGGGTGCCATGACCAAGGACCTGATCGAAGTGGCAGATGTGGACTTCAAGAACGTCAACGTCTGGTCCATCATGGCCGTTCTGGTCATCATCGCCGTTTCCTTCAAGAGCATTTCCATCCCGGCGCTGCTGGTGGCCAGCATTGAAGCCGCCATCGCCATCAACATGGGCATCCCGTACTTCACCGGTACGCAGCTGCCCTTCATCGCCAGCATCGTCATCGGCACCATCCAGCTGGGTGCTACCGTGGACTACTCCATCCTGATGACCACCCGTTACCACGAGGAGCGCGCCTTTGGCCGCACCCCGAAGGAAGCCGCCCAGCAGTCGCTGGAGCACTGCAGCCAGTCCATCCTGACCAGCGGCCTGACCTTCTTTGCCGCCACCGTCGGTGTGGCTGCCATCAGTAAGATGGAGCTGCTGAAGAGCATCTGCCTGCTGATCTCCCGCGGCGCACTGATCAGCATGGTGGTCATTCTGGTGATGCTGCCCGCAGCCCTGATGCTGTGCGACTGGATCATCCGCCACACCACCCTCAAGTGGATGGTACCCGAATCCGCCAACGCCAAGAAGTCTGAAAAGGAGTAATTACGTTATGAAAAAATCGCTTCGTTTCGCCAGTGCGGCGCTGGCTCTCACCCTCGCCGCAGGCTGTGCAATGCCCGCATTTGCAGCTGGTAAGAGCAGCTTTTCCAAATCCGAGACCGTCTATGCTGTGATGAACGGCGACGGCTCCATCAAGAGCACCACCGTCAGCGAGCACCTGTACAGCGCCTCCGGCCTTGCAAACGTCACCGACAAGACCACCCTGACCGACATCCAGAACACTGAGAGCGATGCCGAGTTCACCCAGAACGGGGAAGAGCTGGTGTGGAACACCAACGACACCGATGTTTATTACAAGGGCAATACCGACAAGGCCCTGCCCATCGATGTGAAGGTGACCTACGCTCTGGACGGTCAGGAAGCCGCCCTTGAGGACATCATTGGCAAGAGCGGCCACCTGACTGTGACCGTCAACCTGAAGAACAACGAGACCGGCACCGTGAACGTGAACGGCAAGGACCGCACCATCGTCACTCCGCTGATCACCGCTGTGGGTGTCATTCTGGGCGGGGATGCTTCCAACGTGACCGCAGAACACGGTATGATCGAAAGCGCCGCCAAAAGCAGCGTTGCCGCCTTTGTTACCCTGCCGGGCGTGAAGGATTCCCTGTCCGGCCTGCTGCCCGATGAGGTGAACAGCATCGAAGACTATTTGCAGGACACCGTGACGGTGGAAGCCGATGTGGAAGACTTTACCTGCCCGCAGGTCATGGTGGCCTGCGCTACCAGCACGGCCGCTCTGGGTACGGACAATGTGTTCGACCTGAGCAGCATTAACGACCTGACCGATGGCATCAACCAGCTGAACGACGCCATGAGCCAGCTCATGGACGGCGCTTCCCAGCTGGTGGACGGCACCTCTCAGCTGGCAGGCGGTGTTTTGGCTCTGCTGGACGGTGCCAACACCCTGAACAACGGTGCTGCCGCTCTGGACGACGGCCTTGGCCAGCTGACCAACGGTCTGGACACCCTGAGCGCCAACAATGCAGCACTGAACGCCGGTGCGCAGCAGGTGGCGGACGGTGTGCTGGCTTCTGCCAACAAGACCCTGAAGGAAGGCGGCCTGATCGACGAGGACATGACATGGTCGAACTACGAGGCTGTGATCGACAACATCCTCACCATGAACGATAAGACCCTTGCTGCCGGCCGCAAAAAGATGGTGCGCACCATCTGGGAGCAGGAACCCAGCTTCAAGGATAGCCAGCTGGATCTGGCCCTGTATCTGTCCGCGACCAAGACGAACCACGATCTGGAAGCAGCCCTCAAGCTGATGCAGAACTTTGACGCTTCCATGCTGACCGGCGCTCTGGAGATGGTGACCAATGCCGATGCAAAGAACACCGCCAAGGCTGAGCTGAAGTATCAGGTGGAGAACAGTCAGGATATGGCCGATGTCCGCGCCCTGAAAACCAGCCTTTCTCAGATCCAGTTCTTTGTTTCCAGCGTGAACCAGTACACCGCAGGCGTGCAGACCGCTGCGGACGGTGCCCACTCCGCAAAGGATGGCAGCGCACAGCTGGCTGCAGGCACCAAGACCCTGTATGACGGCGTGAACACCCTGAACACCGGTGCAGGTCAGTTGAATGACGGCGCAGGCCAGCTGAACGACGGTCTGAACCAGTTCAACGAGGAAGGCATCTCCAAACTGACCGGCGCGCTGGATCAGGATCAGCTCCATGGCCTGAAGACCGTGCTGGACGAGATGACCGACCGCCTGAACGACTACACCAGCTTTGCCGGTGCACCGGACGATGCCGAGAGCAGCGTGAAGTTCGTCTACAAGACCGCTGAAACCGTGGCTGCTGCCGACACCACTGTAGCCGTGACTGAGACGGTGGAAGAAGGCAATATCTTTACCCGCCTGTGGCAGCGCATCGTGAACCTGTTCAAGTTCTGATAAGCCATCTTCGAGAATTCATGTTGAACCTCTTTCCATAGAGAAGGGGCTGTTGCAAAACAGCACCAACGAAAAAATGAGATAGGCTTCCCCGAAAGGGGCTGCCTATCTCATTTTTTTTTGAGATCTGCCTTTGAGTTTTCAGCGTTCTGCCCGTTTTGTACGGTGAATGCGGCTGTTTTCAACATTTTAAAGAGACGCTGTTTTGCAACAGCCCTGCGGGCGATGGAATGGCCCGACTCGTGTCCGGCAAGAAAGCTGCCCGCCCACGATATGCAGTTTACTTGCGTGCGATCATTTCGGTGTAAGCCAGCACCAGCGGGCCGACACCCTTGGCATCGTTGCAGACCACCGGCTCGCTGAAATAGTAGGCCAGAGAGCCGTCGCGGTGATCTTTGCCGCCGAGACCCGCCACCAGACAGATGCCGTCCAGCTGTAGACTGCCATCCGGGTTCTTGGAGAGGTACTTGTCGCAGGTGCCGTAGAAAGCCTTTTCGGCCCATGCGGCCATGCGTTTGGGCAGGTAGCCCAGACGCACGCCTTTGAGCACCGCGTAGGCAAACAGAGCGGTGCCGCTGGTCTCGAGGTAGTTGCCCTCCACGCCGGGGTGATCCATCACCTGCCAGAACATGCCGGTCTCCTCGTCCTGGAATTTGTGCACATCCTCAATGGTCTGCTTGAGCATTGCCATGATGCCGCGGTACTCGTTGTACAGCTGCTCGTCCATCCGCTCCAGCACATCTACCATCGCCACCATGAACCAGCCCATGGCACGCAGCCAGAAGTTGGGGCTGCAGCCGGTGACGGGGTCGGCCCAGTACATCTGGCGGCTCTCATCGTAGCCGTGGTAGTACAGGCCGGTCTTTTCGTCCCGCATGTGCTTTTTGATATTCATGAACTGTTTGTAGCTGTCGATGCAGCCCTGCATCTTGTTAAAGCGGGTCTCGTACTCCATGTAGAAGGGCTGGGCCATGTAGGTGCCGTCCAGCCACACCTGCCACGGGTAGATGTCCTTGTGCCAGAAATTACCCTCTTTGGTGCGGGGCTGGGTGGCCAGCTGGCTGCGGATGGTCTCGATGGCCTTGCGGTACTT
>PPYF01612306.1_pt1 | contig 18688 bp, 24 predicted proteins | sample 1559871 | NCBI WGS metagenome assembly PPYF01 (sample SAMN08240021, study PRJNA423297) | Human gut metagenome, whole genome shotgun sequencing project. | reverse complement strand
CATGCGCCGGCAGGAGGCGCGCAGGTTCGGCCCGTACACCGGGGCGTCGCCGCCCTGCTCCAGCACCCGCTCAATATCCCGCGTCGCCACCGGCCCCGGCCGTTTCGCATCGAGGGCGACCAGCACAATCAGCACCCGCCGCTGCAGCGGCGATGGTCGGCGCGCCTGAGTCATTGCTTATCCGCCTCCGGCCAGATGAGTTGTCTGAGGCGCTGCTGATCGGCGTCAATGAGCGCTTTGGTTTGTTCGTAATTTTTCACTGGCGCACCGGTAATCGCCAGTTCATACCAGAATCCCAGAATGGCGCTGGCCTTACCCGATTCGCTGAGGTATTTAGCGCCCTGGCTGGCCAGCTCGCATTCCCGGATACGCGCCTCCGCTATCCGGGTCAGCTGCTCATAGCTGAGTGAAAAATTCACTTCTTTCTCATCCATCCTGCACGCTCCGTCTGATAATCTCCGGTTATGTTAAAAATCATATCATGTATGATTTTTCATAAATGCTTAAACATCATATTAGATACTATTCTGTAGTTAACGCAAAATATCATATTGAGTATGATTTTATGCGCGTAATTAAATTATCATATCCTTTGCCGGTTTTCCGCCGCGCAGATCCGAAAATTGTCTATCCCGGATCCCCGTTAATTTCCCGTACACCTGGTACGTTCGTTTAAGGTGTAATATCCCCTGAAAATTCTGACCCAAAACGCTCGCGAACCCGACTTTCAATAAGTCCTTTTGCCATGTTCAGTCGTTCAATTTGCTTCCCGGTTGACCATGAGGGATTATCGATGCTGTGCTGCACACTTTCCGGTACAAATGTCTCCAGCAGCGCCAGAAATTCCCGGGCAGAGTTGATATTCCCCGCGTGGCGATGCAATAACTCAGAAATATACTGACGGGCTTCAGCGTCATAATATAAGTTGTCCGGATGTACCGGGAAAAGATAATCCCCCATCCTGCTGTAATAACCGCGAAAAGAATGTTCTGTTGTCATGGTTTTGAGTCCTCTGTTTCAGTATATCTTATCAATACCCCTTTCCCTGTCAGCCCTTCCCGGCAGGTGTCACCGCGGTTAAATACCGGGCGAATGGTCTCTGACAGGCAAATGGATACCCATCAGGCGCAGGACAAAGCCGCGCCAGCCCCGGTTAACCTGACGGTTATAGTCATACAGGTGAGCATTCTCTTTTTTCAGCCTGGACCATTCATGCATGAGTGTTAGCGCATCGAGCTCGGTGATATGCTTGACTTCACCGCCGATACGTACCGTGTTAATTCCTGTTCCCGTCATATGTTCCCCTCCGGCGATATCAGTTTCAGATTAACGTTGTATTAATGGTACCGGGTAAGCCGTCAGGCATGGCCCGGTTTAAAAAGATACGCTGGCAGTTCGGCAGCGGTGATATCAAACTCAAGCTTCTGTATTAATTCGGCCAGTTTTTTCTCTGCCGTATCGCGGTCGATCCGATCCAGCAAAATCCGGATAACGGCGAGTTTAAGCTCCTCCGGAAGGCATTCCAGATCAATAACAATATCTCCGAAATTCGCCCCTTTCTGTGTTTCAAAAAGCCAGCCATAACTCATGACCTCACCTCTGGATTAAGTTGCCTGCCGTCTTAACCGCAGCTAACTTCATCATCAGAAAATGAAGTTCATTAGCGACCGTTTCGTTCATATCCTCACGCCCGAGGCATTGTTTTAAGGCATCGATTAAAATGTCAGCCTGTTCAGGGGTTAATCCGGTCTGGATTACAGTGTTAATATGCCCGGTTAAGCTCTTGTGTTGTGACATCATGCCAGTTGTCTCCGTTACATATTTTTATCGGGTTTATTTTACCCAGTCTTCCAGCACCAGGCCCGGGACCCGCGCAAACTCTCTCACATTGTTCGTCACCAGGACGGCGCCGGCCGCGATAGCGTGCCCGGCAATGGCCGTGTCGTTCGGGCCGATCGGCGTCCCGGCGAGGCGCAGCGCCACCCGGATGTCCGTCGTGGCGTCCACCGCGGCGCGGTCCCAGGGCAGGACAGCATCGAGGCGCGCGCAGAACGCGTCGACCAGCTGGATATGGCGCGGCGAGGCCTTCGGGCCGGTGGCGCCGAAGCGCATCTCGGCATACGTCACGGCCGAGACCACGATCCGGTCACCGCGCAGCACCGCCTGCTCCAGGCGCTTCAGCACCGCTGCCGGCTGCTCGCGCATGATGAACGAGCAGATGTTAGTGTCGAGCATCCAGGTTTTCTTCATGGCTCAAAGCGTCCTTCATCGCTGACCACATCCTCACGCTCCGCCATAAAGTCAGGATCGGCCCTGTCCAGCTGCGCGAACGAGCCCCAGGTCGGCCGGACGGGACGCAGAATGATGCTGTCCCCTTCCCGGACGATCTCCAGCTCGCTGACGCCGTCAAAATCCAGGTCCCGGGGCAGACGGATGGCGCGGTTATTGCCGTTTTTAAATATCGAAACTGTGCGCATGGGTGTTCCTCCTGGCTGATCTGCATGATGTATTCGTGCATATGTGCAGTATATGCCTGTCTGCTATGCTTGTATAGGTGTTGCATATGCAGATGCCAGGCATATGGATATGCTGTACCTATCCTGTTTTCTCATTTCTCCACCGCAGATCCGAAAAAAGGCAGATTCGGAGCAGCTATACGCAACGAAGATTTTATGAGGATGACAGGCCTCAAAAAAAGTCCAGAATTTCCCGCTGTATATAGAGAGGATGGGGTAATATATGCGAAGTTTTGTACTCTTTTGGGGAGTAATTAATGGGAAATTATACAAACTTTGAAACTGATTTTATTGAACGAACAATTACCTTAATTGAGCAGTACACAGAGACGGTTGAAGAGCGTCCCTTTGAGCAGCAGTTAAACTATACCCTCACCCTGAATTGTCTGTTAGGCCTCATCGTTATGCCTAAAGAACGCGTGGTTAACCTGCTGCCGTCGGTGAGTCTGACGTCTGAGCTGAAGATGCAGATGGGTCTGAACCTGTCAAGGCTACCTGGGCCTCCTATGACGCTGGATAGACTCATCATTAAAATGCGACATTCAATTGCCCATTTCAGTGTAGAAACCCGATCACTGACTGGGGAGAATTTGATGGATGAAATTGTTTTCTTTGACAAAAGAAATGGTAGGAAGAAAAATGCCTACGCCATTTTCAGCACTGCAGAACTATTACCCTTCCTGAAATATTATACCAACAGCCTGCTGACGAACCTGCGTCACCAGCCCGTGCACAGTCCAGAACCACAAGGTGTACAGTAAAGGACTGAAAGAAACCATGCCAATTCTGAACTGCTCAAGCAGGACCAGCACGCTCCGATCTCTTTCCGCCGGATTTGGTTGTTCAACGTCGGATTTGACGGCTGTACTCCGATCACTCGATCTTGACGTTCTTTATGAGACAGACCGTAACATTGATATTCCCCCTGAGGAATACCTGTATCGTTATGCCTGTGAGCGTTTTGGGGCGCCGGCTGACTTTTCATCCGCCTACTGGTTCCACGGTACCCGCGCAGTGCCGGGTAACCCCTTCTCTGACGGATTACTCAGCCTGGACCAGTCAGAAAAACGGGTGATGGACATGCTCATCGCCCTGGCACCGGATGCTGAGGTCAGCAGCAGGCTGCAGAAGTGGAATTTTCATGGTGGTGTACCGGAGAATATGTTCCGGCTGCGTACCCTGGAGCCCGCGCACTGGGGGCCGTATGGCTACCTGGTTCGGGAAACGCACGAACATGCCAGCATACTCAGCCAGCATAAGTACATTGAGTTACCCGAACTGGTTGAAGATGTCTGCAAAGCTTATCAGAAGCATTACGGCCGGAATCTTATCCCTCATTATCTGAGGAGGCTTCAGCCCTGTATTGTATGGTTTCAGTCTGCAATACAGCATGAGGAGTGCGCTCTCGGCGCCGCGCTAAATTATGCGTATACATCGGTCAGAAACATCCCACCCAGCGGATTGTCTGTATATTGTATTGATCAGAACGGAATATCGGTGCCGCACAGGCAGATTGTCAAGGTGGAGTTTCTGTAAACATCTTTATCACTACCGGGTAAGCGGTCAGGCAGGACCCGGTTTAAAAAGATAAGCTGATAGCTCTACTGCGGTGATATCAAACTCAAGATTCTGTATTAATTCGGCCAGTTTATTCTTTGCCGTTTCACGGTCAATCTGATTCAGCAAAATCTGGAGAGCGGCGAGTTTAAGCTCCTCCGGATGCCTACCGGTGGCAATAACCAGTCAGCACATTACGTGAAAAAATCCCGCATAGCGCGCCAGGCCCTGCGCGTCATCATCCGGATGTTCGGTGAGGCCGGGTGCAGCGACGCCCGGTAATCTCCGGCGATGCGCGCCATCAGCTGCTCCCGGTAGCGCGGCAGTGGGCCTGCCAGTCTCGCCAGGTCCTGATTGTATTTTTTTACCTGTGTGGGTTCCCAGTATCTGCGGCTGAGCTCCTCAGCACAGTCCACCGTGGTCAGTGACGGGGAGGCAAGAACGGCGTCTACGTGTTTCAGCAGTGGAAGGATGATCGCTTTCCATTCCTCAAAATCGGCCTGACGGTGAATTTCCAGCATATTTTGAAAACGTCGTGCCTTGTCAATATTAATGACGGTTCCTGCTTTTGCTGATTCGTCCAGGCAACGTGTCACGTCCGCCAGGGTGATTCGCCTGCTGTATTCTCCGGACAGATCCTCAAGAATTTTATATACCCGCATACAATATTTGTTCAGATTACTCAGACAACTGTCACACTTCACCGCCAGACGCTCCAGCCTCACCGTTTCCAGCTCCAGCGCTTTTTTACGGATGTCATTAGTTAATGCGAGTCTGGCCCCAAGCCAGGCTGCAGTTATGGTCGCGAGGGGAGTAATCAAATCTTTCCACTCAAACGACATGCTCTGTATTTCCTGCATCAGTGAAGAGTTTCCTGTAAGGTGAATACTACGGGCGCACTATAGCGGGCACCGGCAGGCCGTTTGAGGCCGTAAATGCGATTGCCGGTGCAGAAGGTATAACCATGACGGAGGGGGACCCGGTTTTACCGATGAGTTTTGCCATGAAGCACCCACGTGAAAGCGGCAGTGGTCACAGGGACCACTGCCGGAAGATGAGAGTGAATATCTGTTGACATTCACTCTCGGTTCATGTAGCTTGCGACTCTTACTTGGTTAGAGTAAACTTTCGGCAGATGGTCGCCACCACTTTGCCGATAGCCCAGAGAAGCCCGCTTTTTACTGGCATCGCCCACAGTGCCGAAACTGCCAATTTCGACACAATCAAGGCCTTAAGCCAGGGTATTACTGCCCAAACCACTGCAGCAGTCAGTCCCACGTATGCCACAAGAAGCAACACGCAGAGCCAGGCCCGCCAGTATTGCTCCTGTCCGATGTGCCCCCAGGCACTGAAGGTAAGGTCTCGAGCGGTGGTGAAAACTGCCAGAACAAAAGTGACTTCAGTCTGGAATGGGAATAAAACCGTTCCCTCGGTGTCTTTCAGAAAATCCATAAATCCTCCACAGGATGGTTGGTGTTAGCACTGGTGTGTTAGTGATGAGCATCTTCTTGACCTCGTTTTTTCGTAAAAAGGCACCCCGCGCCTCACGTATGTGAACGCTGTTGATACCGTACAGAATGTCGTATCTTCCGCTTCAGCTATATGTGTTCATTTTTGCCCTCCTTTTTGTCAGACTGATATTGAGCTCGTTACGCATTATCCCCGGGGAAAAGCCAGAGAAATCCGGTCCGGTATGACGTATGTCATTTGCGGAGAGGAAGTTTCTTATTGGGGGAATAACACAGGGCGGAACGATGCTAGGTGTGTAGTTTACCGGCAATCTATTGCTTTGTAAATTTTATAATCGCCGATATTTGCATATTAGCATAATAAAGCAATTAATTTTTTAGCAAAAAGTGCTTTACCCTTGGTCATTCCTGCTAATGTGTTTTTCAGTTATTTGCTCCCTGCCCCACCGGGGCTGTCTCATAAACTCTGACATAGAGGTGTGTCGCTGTTCCTGCCCGGCGACGGGTAAATTCGCCCGCTGCAGTTCCTGACGTCAGGCGGCATCTGCGCCCGGCCCTGGAAAAGGCCGCTTTCAGGGACTTTGATGCCTCACGCAGGGCATCGTTTTCGTCTGGGTTCAGTGCCAGGCAGATCACCTGCCCGGGCGCCATCTTCGCGATCAAGGAAAAAGATACGTTGCCACAGACATATCGACTGTTTCTGCCATTACTCATATATTACGGCTCCTCTGATTATGGTGCCGGCCGTTACCGGCCCGGTCATACCATCTGACTCTCAATGCAGGCCAGCAACTGCTGCGTCAGCCCGATCTCGACATTTTCATCCGTAACAAACGCCCCGGCATGCCAGGCATAAACATGAAATTCGCACCGGTTATTGCGGAAGAAATAGGCAGGTCCCGTACCACCAGGCGAACTGAGTGACGTGGCATATCCCGGGTCGGCAACGATGACCCATCCGGGAAACCTGGGTACCGGAGCGGGCTGTTTCCCGTTATGACCGTCTTTCAGGATGACCTGCACCCGCCAGGCTGAATCGCCGTAACTCGCCGGACGGTAACTGTATAAAGTCACGAACGAACCTTCAGTGACAAAACCGGGTACAAGGGGAGACAGTTTTTTGAGCAATCTGACGGAGTCGATGTGTTTATAAAACTGATTTTCGGCATCAGGCTGAAGTGAGTAAAAAGCTTTTTCCCAGGCCACCCTGATAACCGCCTCATCCTGAGCGGCCAGCTCTGCAAACAGGGCCAGCTCAAGCGACAGTCCTCGCCTGAAATAGTTGATCCCGGCCATGCCCACTCTTGCCATATCCCGCAGGTAAGGCGCATTATTAAAAAGGATATGCTTGAGATCGTCATCGCACTTCAGATTCAGGAAATTGATGTAACCCTCATTGATGCCTGGCTGCAGTCCTGAATACCCGTTAGGATCTGCACTAGCTCTCAGGTACTCAAGAAGCTCTGCATCCAGGGAGGCCACCAGACCACTTTTACGGATGAAGTTAGAAATGTCATCACGGAAGGAGTCCACCAGGAGTTCCCGCAGCCAGGTGGCTTTGGGTTTACCGGCACTGGCTGCCTGACTGGTAATTATGTTGTCAAGATAGACCGGGATATTTCTGATGGTATACGAGACCGTACCATCATCGGCTTCATTGTCCAACCTGCCATCATTAATCATATCGTATACCTTTTTCGTTTACGTATCAGTATGTGAAAAAAGGATACTCCAAATGAATAGCAACCAAAATACTGCAAAGTATACATTTACAGAAAAAGTATTCGATTGAGTGTTTTTTAATCACTCCTGTTTTGTGGATCCGATTTCTGGTAGTTCCGGATCTGCTTCAGCCCCGCCGGCGCGCAGCGGCCCGGAAACACAAGATGTAGCGGTTTTCTCAGCTGGTAATGACCCTATATGTTGTGGCACTCCCCTTTCCCGTTACCGCCCGCTCACCACCGGAAATGCGCACTTTGCTTGTTCCGTGACCGTGGTACACTTCCTGAAATGTCTCTATTACGGAAAAGTAGGAACCAACCGGAACGGACGTCCGGTAATTTAATGTCGTGGCTATATGCTTGCTAGTTACAATACATGTAATGATTACTATAGGGTAAGCTGAGGACGTTCTTCATCAGGGATGTCACCCACAATAATAACCAAGCATAACTGTTACGTATGAATACATATTCCTTTGAAAGCGAGCGCATCCCGGTTTCTCTTGAAGCAGTCTGGCGAGCACTGACCGCTCTCGGCCATCAACAGCTCTGGCTCCGCCCTCCTGAAAATCACGGTGTAAACACCTGGCTGATTGTCACCTGGGACGGTCTGACGGTGGCTGAACGTATCCTGGTCTCAGGCTCCTGGTGGCTGACCGGGGATGCCAGCGCCATCTTCACCAATCCTGAGAGGATTGTTCCGGGCGATCTGGAAGAACTCACATGGCAGTCAGTGCAGCTGCGAATGAAGGAAGGATTCTGATCCGGTCGGATGTAAATGGCAGGGCGGGCTTTAATACTCCCTGTACAGGTCCTGTTCCTTTGTTGAGAAACAAAGGAGCCACATCCAGGATTACACAACTGTTGCTCTTCGGCACGAGTAATGAACGCGAACACTAATCAGTACTCCTTGGTGAAGGCAGTTAGTCAGGATGATTGATTGCCATGTTGGCGTACACCGGTATCAAGACATACTGTCTGGCTCGTCGCTTATCTCCTGCCTATTTGTTCACCATCGCCTCGCAACTCACAAAGAAGTGCGGACAGCCCATTGTCCGCAGGGTAAAGAGCTTAAGTAAAGTATGAGCCGGCCCCTTCCCTGACAAATTTCAACCTCTTCGCAATCATTCTCGAGCGTCATACGAAAGACAGCCAGAAAGGCCATTGGTTTACAAAAATCACACCGAGATTTACATTTTATTTACATTTTATTCTTAACACTAACTTTTTTGACAATTTTTTGATGTGCTGCTACCAGACGTATTCATTGAGAGAAAAGCAAGAGAAAAGAAAAAAAGCGATATGAAAAATAAATTTTTTCTCACGTTAAAGAATTTCCATCTAAGAAATAACATTCATTATACACCTTTAATTGTTTATTATTTTTTGACATAGACTATTCCTTTTTAAAATTAATATTTATTTACAACTTGCCATTTGAAAAGAATGCCGATAACCATTTTAAATTTAAGTGTTCCCAGATAATCAAACGTGAGTTCAATATGGATGTTTTTAGTTATTCAGCTGTATCTTTAAATGAAAGTGAAAAAGAAGAACTGTCGGCGGTGGTAATAGGCATTCATAGCGAATGTCCCGGCCAAATACAGAGTCGCTATCTTTCCAGAATAAAAGAGATAAAAGATAAAATTACTAGTAGTAGAATCGTGAAAAAATTCAATTTTCATGAGCCCTTGCTTATCAGCAATCTACCTGAATTTGAAAACATAGAACTAAGTAAAATTCTCCTGCTAACATTAGGTGAGTCAATCGGCCGATGTGTTGCATACTCTGATTATAATCAAAGTTACGTCACAGATATTCGTCCTACCCTGACCTCCAGAGAGCTGAGCAGCAGTTCTGAATTGCTCACGATGCATAACGATTTATGCTTTGCATCAGACAGATGCAGACCCGAGTATCTGGTATTGGTGCCACATATAGCGAATGGTGACATACCTAAAACCCTACTGGCTACATCAGTACAGTTGGTGGAATTTTTTACAAAAGAAGAACTCTCTATTCTACAAAGTGAAATATTTGAAATGCGGGCCGGTGGAAAATTATTGTGGCCCAATGAAGAAATAAGGAAAATGAAAATAATTGAGAAGGAAATAAATGGAAGAATCAAGATTAAACTTAACTTCTCCAACATAAAACCGGCACCAGGCCTGAGCGAGCCCTTGTACAAACAGGCCGAAGAGTTACTGGAGAAACTAGCTTCGCTGGCGCTTCGTGTGGGACGCGAAAATGGACACAGCATTCAAAAAGGGGAAGCATTAATCATTCCTAATAATTATGCTGTTCATGGTCGTGATGTTTTTACATCAGACAACATCCAGCGTCTTTTATTACGTTCCTATGTCGTGTCACAGAATGTCGTTGATTTGTTTTCTGGTAACACCATGATATCCATTAGAAACTAATTCAATATTACATACAGGGCTGTATGATGGAAAACGTAATTATTATTGGTGGCGGTCATGTGGGTTCGACACTTGCAGTAGACATGTTCCTGAGAAGAAATGAAACCAACCTCGACCCTCATCTGGTATTAATGCACTACGGAAATCATCTGTTTCTGAAAAATTCAGGGAAAAGATCATTCAGATGTGAAAATATCATGACAGGGGAAGTCAATGAAACGGTATTCCCTTCTCAAAATGTTCATGCAATAAATCACGACATCAGACATCTGATGCAAAGTGCCGTTGCAATTATTATTACTGTACCGGATATTCCATTATTACGTAAGGTGCTGATTGAATATCTGGAAGCGTGTCCAGTAAATCCAGGAGCGACTGTAGCATTTGTTCGCGCAGGTCAGGGCGGACAGCTCGTCCTTATGGACAAATGGCGTAAAAGCTCACGGTTGAATAAATTGCATTTGCTGATGGTAGAAGACAGTTTTTACGGTACCAGATGCATTGATAATATCATCGAGTTTAAAAGGAAAAACATCACTCGAGTCGCTACACTTAGTGAAAAACCTGATGAAGCAATGGATTGTGTCAATCAACTGTTTTTCGGGCCATCTGTGCCTGACAATCAACATCAGTTTGAACGAGTAAGACCTCTGGACTTGCAGTTTGACCCACTGGGTTACATTATTCATCTTGCTGTTGCTCTGGATAAGACAAATCTCACAAAAACGGCTTCTGGAACTCAATACCTTCATTATAGCGATGGTGTTCACGAGGAAAATGCCGGTCTCATTAATTCACTTGATCACGAACGAGTAGCACTCGCTCGTTCTTATGGTGCTGAGACACGACTATTTACCACTATGTTGACTGAGCAATATGGGCTTCCTCAACAACCTACTTTCCTTGAAATGGCAAAGAGCACAAAAAGTATCTATCGTTCATTATCAGAAAAATCACTCAACTCACTTAAAACAGGCCGTATGATTCAGGAGGACTATCCTGGGTTATTAACGATGAGTTGGTTTGCCGAAATCTCTGGTGAAGACTTTATGATCACCCGGGACTATGTCAACCAGATTACTCAAATGCTACAGGCCCTGAAGGTGAATACAGATGGCCTTGATTATTATCATAACTATCTGAATGCTCTCAATTTAAATAAATCCGACCTGATCGGCATGCTTTCGAACTAACATAAATGGAGTTAATTATGAAAAATAACGATTTCACACCAGCCTCATCATTCGGTAAAAATACCAGTGTGGATGCTAATTATTATCTTGAACATGGATTTGCAGATGTCAGGGAATTAATTTCAAAAGAAATGGTAGAATATCTTCGTGATATTAATAATCAAACAAAAAGCAATAGCGCATTCGATTCATTCAAAAGAAATACATATAATGTAGCAATCGAAGATGAAAAAATCCTGTCCTTTATACGCACAGAAAAGTTTGCCGATCTTGTTAAAAAACTTGGTTATGAAGATTGTGTATTCACTGATGGGATAATTTTTGAAACGGACAGCAATTCTGTTGGTTTCGACTGGCATATCGGTGTGACCAGTTTCAAATATATCTATCCTGAAGACAGAGCCTTCTCTATTTGGATAGCTCTTGATGATGTTGATCCGGAAAAGCAAGATGGGGGGATGAGTCTTCTTTCCACACAGGCATTCTCCGGTCATGAGTTTTACAAGTTACAGTCAAAAGTAACAAAATCTCTTACCGAGGGAAAATATAAAATCCCGGCGATATTTAAAACCGTCCTTGGACCACGGTTCAGAACTGAGGAACAAAAAAAATTCAAAGAGCTTTATCCATTTATTCAGGAAAAAATCCCACACCTGTTCAGTGAATCCCTTTATATTTCAGGGTTTGCACGTAATTTATTCGACAGTGAATCGGTACGTTACCGTCTTGCGCCCGGGGATGCCATTGCATTTGATAAAGATGTTTTCCATAAAAGCAATCGATTTTTACCCGGACCTCAGTTATCACGTCGTGCATTTGTCATGCGCTTTATTGATGTAAAATCTCGTTACAATCAGGTGAATTCAGATAAAACTGGGGGCGATGTTTCCGTTCTGGTTAACAAGATGATTGCTGGTAATGGTAATCACTTTGATATACAAAAAGGAACTGTTATCAGAACTACATCAGAGGTAAAAAAATGATTGCGTATATCATCAAAAGAACGGGTAATCGATACATTGATATCAGCAGTGGTAAGACAATTGATGCTTATTATCCAAAAGGAGACATGAATAAGCGTTCCTGTCTTGCCGTCAAGCACAAAATTATCCGCTGCGAATCATTTGAAATTGAGACTGATATTTCAAAAGATATCACGTCGACTGAAGATGCTTATCTTCGTTTACAGCTTCTTTCATCTCGTGAATACAAACCAAACGAAATAAATCTGGAAGGCATTTTTCAGCATCTTCCCAATGTAGCCTGGACCAGTGCAGGCCCGGTATTCCCTGAGTATGTACAACGTTTACGCCATATTATTGCGGAGGATTATCATCAACTTACCGTATTTAGCGTGGATAAATTTCCAAGAATGGTTGACTACATAGTCCCTTCAGGTGTGCGTATTGCCGATGCTGACCGGGTACGTCTGGGAGCCTACATTTCTCAGGGAACGACTGTTATGCATGAAGGGTTTATCAACTTTAATGCAGGTACTTTAGGGCAATGTATGGTAGAGGGGAGGATCACCCCAGGGGTAACCGTCGGTGATGGAAGTGACGTCGGCGCAGGAGCCTCTATCATGGGAACCCTGTCCGGTGGCGGTAAACAGAAAAATCAGATAGGTAAAGGCTCATTACTGGGGGCTAATGCAGGGATAGGGATCTCTCTGGGAGATTCCTGCATTGTGGAGGCAGGGTTATATGTGACGTCAGGGACGAAAGTGACGCTGCCGGACGGATCCGTCGATTATGCTCGTAATTTATCAGGCAAAAATAATCTTCTGTTCCGACGTAACAGCCTGACTGGTAGTGTTGAAGTGCTGACAACTGACAGCAGTGTATGGGGAGGTGTTAATGCCGTTCTTCACCAGAACGACTGACACCCAGAATACTTCCGCAGACCGCGTCGCACTGGTTATCGGTGCGACGGGGGGAGTCGGGCAGAGAAGTGTTGATGACTTGCTGCAGAATGGGTTTCGGGTTATTGCAGTTGGTCGTGATCGCCATAAACTGGGTGTGCTCGTCGCCAGGACTGAGCTTTACAAAAACAAGCTTCATACCATCTGTGCTGACATTCAGTCTACTGAAGATGTGAGGGGTATCCGGGACCGAATAGCGGAGTTTGGCCATTTGGATTTGCTGATACTTGCAGCAGGGATCACCTGTAATAAAACCACAGGGGCAACAGGACAAGAAATACAGAATGTAATAAGCAGTAATCTGCTTGGGCCTGTTTTTGTTATAAATGACTTGTTGCCATTCCTATTGAGAGCGGAATCACCGTCGGTGATCTGCCTCTCATCAAGAGCGGGAAAAATAGGCTTCGCGGATAAGGGCATTTATGGGGCGTCAAAAGCGGGTTTACAGCTCTATATGGCAGCCTTATCGTCAGATCCAGCGCTTAATAAAATTCGTTTTACCGTATTATGTCCGGGATGGATTAACACTGCGATGGCTATTGAAGGTGGATGCCAGAGAGCAAGCAACTCAATACTTCAACCTGAAGATATTTCCTCGTTGATGATCTGGCTTGTTAACTCTCCTGAAAGAGTCAGAATCAAGGAAATCGTTATCGAAACGTCTCCTGATGAGCATTAAACTGATTATATTTTAACTTAAAGCAAATGAAAAAAAATCTAATTCATATTATTGGAGGCAGTGGGCCAACTCGTCCATACTACTGTCTGTTTTTAACATCGTTAATATTGACTGTAGCCAGGGGAATAACATTACCTTTTCTTGTTGTATTTTTACATTTTCAAAGAGGGTTTGGGGTAGATGAAACTGGTTGTATTATTACAGCTGGAATAATTTTAGGGCTGTTTTTCTCACCTCTTTGTGGAAAGATAATGGAATTACTGAACTGCAAAAAGTGTATTATCCTGGCACTGCTACTATTCAGCGCAAGTAACATTTTCATATCTGAATTGAGGAGTCAATATTTAATAATATTTTTTTATGCGCTACTAAATTTAGCATATTCTTTATACAGTGTAGTACTTAAAGTTGTGATTTCTGATGCTGAGAAAATAAACAAATCAAGGCTATTTTCGATAAATTACACCATGACAAATGTTGGATGGGTTATTGGGCCTTTACTAGGGAGCCTTTGCTCTGGACTCGATGGTCGCATAATGTTCTGGATCTCAGGAGTAATAGGTGTTTTGCTCGCTTCATTTTTCATTTTATACAAAGTGCGATTAATTGAGGAGAAGCAATTAACAAAAAATGCTCAGTACGCTCCTGTTGCGACAGATCATCGGAACCACTCTAATAACACTTTATGTTTGATAATTCTTGCTGGATTTATTTATTCTTTTTGTTATGGCAGATTTTCATCAAGCATAACACAGGTGCTTACTGTAATATTTGACAAGGAAACCACCTACCAAATTATTACGTCGCTGATGGTAACAAATGCGCTTTTTGTAATTTTACTCCAGATCCCATTAGGTTCAAGGGTATCTAAAGATAACGTTGTCTTAAGTTCTTTTATTGGTAGCTGTAGCTTAATTATTGGCGTGATGCTCTTCGCAGGATCTTGCGGACATTTAACTATGTGGGTCACAGGAATGATATTCTTTACACTGGGAGAGGTTCTCCTTAATCCGGTGCAGTATTTGATGCTGGATTCTTTAAAGACAAATACGAGCAAAGCCAGTCTCTTTTCATTACAGATGCTTACCGGTGTGGGAGCTGCTATCAATCCGGCGGCAACTGGGTGGCTTGTAGAGAATATCAGTTCAGGATCAATATTTATGGTCATCGCCTTTGCCGCTATAACTGGTTTTTTTCTCGTTGCGCTGGCTTTAAAAGACTGGAGAAGATATGCATAATTTATTTTTCCTTACCTGTGCTTCGTTATTGTTCATTCCTGGACCTACTAATATTTTGATTTTTAATTCAGGATATAGCAATGGCTTCAATAAAGCCCCATCTTTGATGTTATCAGAATGGTCTGGTTATATCATCAGCATTACTTTATGGTCTATCGCTGCAGGATTGTTTTTTAGTTCCTATGGGTGGGTGGATATCATTACTAAGATTGCATGTTCATTGTATCTTTTTGTTCTTTCGATAAAACTATGGTTTTCGGGACATATAGAAAATGCAAAAAAGGTAATTATTAATTCAAAAACAATATTTTATACAACCTTTCTAAATCCAAAATCTTTCATTTTTGCAACGATAATTTTCCCTGTAAAAATCACAGATGATTTATTTTTATACTCTGAGATTTTAATACGTTTTACCATGGTTTTGTTTACAGCATCGGCTTTTTGGTTGTGTTCAGGGAATTTTATAAAGAATGAAACAGATGGACATTCAGTAAAAATAGCGATTCGATATTTTTCCGTTCTGACATTAATAAGTTTCAGTGTCTATATATTTTATCAGGGTGTGATAAAAATATCATGGACTTAACCATTTTCACACCAGATGTCAAGGTACATGTTTACAGATATTTTAAATATCAATCATCACTAAATACAATTATCCTAATTTGAGGGAAAGTATGAAACACATTGTAGTTATCAATAGTTCTGAATTCAGTGGTGTTGAGTTATTAGATAAATTGCTTAAAGAGCAATACAAAGTCAGCTACTTTCGTAATCTTGCTTACATACGGGACTGGGACTCCTCCAGAACGGACGATGTTCTTCGACGTCTTCATAATGTTATTGATCTACCTAATACACATACACCAGAAATTGTCAGAGATGCTGTTGGTATTTTAAATGACAGTCAACCGGTTGATGCACTTATTTGTATCGATGATTTTTCATTAGAAGCTGCTGCCTGTGCAGCCGAGCATATAAATGTACCATTCAGCAGTGTGAACGCTGTTAAAACAACCAAAAATAAGTTATTGTCACGCCAGATTCTCGAAGGAACAGATAAAAATGCCCCTTGGGTTATTCATGAACGTGATTATCATAAACTTCCGTCTGTTCTGGCGTCCGTAGAATTGCCGGTAATAGTCAAACCTGTCACATCAGCTTCAAGCCGGCTGGCATACATTATTAAGGAACGGGCTCAGATTAACCTACTTATTAATAATATCGAAGAAGAAATCAATGAGTTACCATCATCCTATACCGATTTCTTTAACCGTGGTTTTCTTGTAGAAAAATATTTAACTGGGCCTCTTGTTTCTGTTGAGATCGGAAGAATAGGTAATTCTTATTACCCATTTATGGTAACTAGCAGAATTCGTTGTGCCAGTGATAACGTTATTGAACTGGGGAGTGTTATGCCTTCTTCTCTTAATGATAAGGAGGAGCAGGAATGTTTTAAACTGGCAATATCCGCACTGGATAAAATAGGACTCGATAATGGTATTTTTCATATCGAAATGATTTACACTAATTCCGGCCCTGCAATAGTAGAAGTTAATGGCAGGCTCGGAGGTCGCACCATTCCGGTTCTTTATGAACTTGCGACTGGTAATAGCATGTTTGAACATCTTATCGATATTTCTCAACGTGCTGAACCAAAAGCAGAGTCCGTTTACCAGGGGCAAAAAGCGGTTTCGTTTTTCTTTAAAGCGGAACAATACGGTAAAGTACTGGACGGTACATCCAGAGCGTTACCACAAAATCTCGCAAGTTATATTCAATCTTTTGAATTTATGAAGAAACCTGGTGATACCTTGCAAAAAGGTGAGATTCTGGGATGGACTATTGTTTCAGCGCGGCAGGAAGAGATCTGGAATGTACTCCATGAGCTGATTCAGTTTGTTGAAAGTTCTTCAGGCGTGGAAGTTAAAAAGCCTTTAATATAAACATTTATCTTAAATATTTATCTAATTGTAAAGTGAATACACCTCACATGACAAATTACTATTTTTGTCATGTGAGGTGTATATAGATAATGCTTTTATCTTTATGTTTTTGCAGAATTACTTTCGGTCTCAATCCTTTACTTTTTCAATTTTCTGTGTAATTCGTACATACCATAGTCACCTGCTATAAGCTTAGTTCTGAAACTGTATGGAAGTCCATCATTCACATCACTCTGCGCAATCTCTTTTTATTATTTAATTATAAATCCACATATTAAAATTTAACACCATGATTTTAATTTTTAAATTGTATTTTTACCTATAACCCTGTCGAACGAAATTACAAAATTTTTTCTTATTTAACTGAATGCATAAGTATCTATATAACACCAGCAATGACAGGTAGCTATACAAAATTATAGCTAATACAATAAAAGGCTCAGCCGGAAGTTGGGCGTTGTAAATGACTGTTGTAGAATCAACATAATGATAATTAACAAACAGTAACGCTGTTATAATATATATCATAAAATTTATATGATATTTCTTCTTACTTGCTTTAATTACACCATTCTCAAAAGTAATATAAGATCTCTCACTAAGGACTGCTTTACAAAACCTGGCATTTTTTTCCTCATTCTCACAGTAAAATTCAATAATTCCCGTTGATAATTCCACATCATTAAATAATCGATATCCTCCCATGATGATCTTATGTTTGGCTTTTTCTAATCTACTATCTGACGATTGGTGTCTTTTTAAATAGGCTATAGCGTCCATTTTTTTCTGTAGAGGAAGAGAAAAAAATGTTCTTCGCGATTCATATCCTTTTTTTATAAGAGGAATTAGTATTACTGTTACTATTATTTGAAAAAATGGCGTTGTTAATTTTATTAATTCTACTGAAGATTGCTCCATTTTAATTATCTCACTTAGATACCGGACCATATAACTGTATAATAATCTATAATATTCATATTTAACAAATGATTAAATTCTGATTAATTCTACGCTGCAAGTCATATCCACCAATCTCAACCACAGATGGAACATGTTAAAGATCATACCTGCCGATCGCATCTGGAAGGTAGCCGTTTCTCGTCTTCATTTATGCCAGTTTCAACATAGCTGTCTGTCCTGGCATTACCCCATTTCTCCCAAAAATGCTCAGATGGCCTGCAGCCCTTGCCATGTCTGGCTTTGCGCAGGATCTGGCGCCAGAAAGATCCTCTACGAGTTTTGTTTTATCCGCAATAATGCGGGTTAAGCAAACAAAAGGATCCGCGCGCTGCGATTTATTATGATGACAGGCTCCGTCAGTCATTAGCTATGTGAAAGAGGGTTTTCTGCAACCTTAGAGTAAACTTTCAAGCCAAAGAACTCATTATCCGTTGCCTAAGTAACTCTAAGTCAGTCTGGCCAAAGATCTGGTGTTTCAGGGTGTTCAGACTATTTTCATGTTCCTCTAATGCACCGTTACTCCATACTCTACCAATGGCTTCAAAGATCTGAACGCTCACAACAATACGTTATTTCTTGGCCTCCCTCGTTTTTTCCCTGTTTGTAAAAGGCATTCACCGCGCCTGTATTTACGTGCTCTCTGGAGCAAACTCAGCCGTACAGCTGTATCCACCTTAGCGGTATAAGCAATTGCCTTTTGCAAGGCGTCACGCTTAGTGTGATCAGTATCATGGATGTCACTGGACTGCACCACGGTAGACGATCCTGCCCTATAGTTTGCGTATGGGAGGAGCGTATGGGCACACCACAATTTACACCTGAATTTAAGGAAGAAGCCGTTCGCCAGACAACGAAACGCGGTTATTCTGTTGCCGAAGCACCTAACCGTCTGGGCGTTTCCGCACATAGTCTCTATTAGTGGTTACGGGCTATTTAACCCGATAACAGCGAACAGCATGCCCGGGATTTACTGAAAGTCAAAACGAGTTCCTGAAACTACGGGCGCTGCTAAAACGCGCCGAAGAAGAACGGGATATGCTGAAAAAGACCGCGCGGTGCTTT
>PPYF01638811.1_pt1 | contig 18689 bp, 17 predicted proteins | sample 1559871 | NCBI WGS metagenome assembly PPYF01 (sample SAMN08240021, study PRJNA423297) | Human gut metagenome, whole genome shotgun sequencing project. | reverse complement strand
ACATTTCCTTTTGTACTCATACGTGTACCGCATAATAATACCCCCCCTACTGGGTGTCCAGTAAAGGGGGTACATATCAGCGCGCTTTGTGTGCCGGGCTCCGTTTTCGCATTTTCTCACAGCTCCAGGCTATCCACCACGCCCCGCAGGGTGGCGGCGGAGTCCCGCAGGGCCTCCCGCTCTGCCGGGGAGAGGGGGATCTCCAGGGTGTCCTCCACCCCGTTCCGGCCCACCACGGCGGGTATGCTCATGCACAGGCCGTCGATGCCGTACTGGCCCTGGAGCAGGTTGGACACCGGGAGCACCGAGTGCTCGTCCCGCACGATGGCGCGGACGATGCGCTCCACCGCCATGGCCACGCCATAGTAGGTGGCCCCCTTGCGGCGGATGATCTCATAGGCGCTGTCCCGCACCTCCCGCTGGAGCCACTCGTCGGCCTTGTCGTGCTCGTAGTAGCCCCGCAGCTCGCAGAAGTGGTCCAGGGGGATGCCGGACACGTTGGCCCCGCTCCACACCGCCAGCTCGCTGTCGCCGTGCTCGCCGATGATGAAGGCGTGGACGCTGCGGCTGTCCACCCCCAGGCGCTCCCCCAGCAGGTACTTGAGCCGGGCGGTGTCCAGCACCGTGCCCGAGCCCAGCACCCGGTTGGCCGGGTAGCCGGACAGCTTCTACGCCGCCCAGGTGAGCACGTCCACGGGATTGGACACGATGAGCAGGATGGCGTCCCTATTGCGCCGGGCGATCTCCGGGATGATACTCCTGAAAATGGCCACATTCTTGTGCACCAGATCCAGCCGGGTCTCCCCCGGCTTCTGCCCCGCACCGGCGGTGACGATCACCAGGGCGCAGTCGGCCACGTCATCGTAGTCCCCCGCCCGGATGTCCATGGGGTGGGTGAAGGGCAGGCCGTGGGACAGATCCATGGCCTCCCCCTCCGCCTTGTCCCGGTTGGCGTCGATGAGCACCAGCTCGGAAAAGATGCCGCTCTGCATCAGCGTGAACGCAATGCTGGAGCCTACAAAGCCGCAGCCGATGACGGCCGCCTTCTGAATGTTATTCAACCTGCATGCCTCCTTTGGAAACCAGTATGCCCACTTTCTTTCCCTTTCTATATTATACTATTCCTATATGTTTTTCAAGTATTACTTCCACTACAGATGCCGCAAACCGGCCCGGTAACGGCGCAGGGCGTCCTCGTGCTCCGGGCGGCAGGCCCGCGCCAGCTTGGCGGCCACGGCGTCCCGCTCCTCCGGCAGAAAGCCGTGAACCGAAACCGCGTTGGACGCTCCCAGGGCCGCAAAATAGAGGGGCCGCTCCAGGTGCTCCACCAGGGTTTTCAGCTCCTCCAGCTTCTCCACTTCCCCGGCCTCCGTCCACCGGCCGGCCTGCATCTCCGAAAAAAGCCGGGACTGGGGATAGACCGTCAGCATGGAGCTGCCCAGGATGCGGGGGCTGGTCTGATTGAACACCGACGCGCTGGCCAGGGCCGCCGCCTCTCCGCATCCGGCCCCGGCGATTCCGGCCAGATAGAAAAAGTGATAGGCGATGCCCGCCTCGTCCAGCCGGTGCGCCTGTTCCACGATGTCCCGCGCCTGATAGCCTTTGTCCATGAAGAGCAGCGCCGGATCGTATCCCGTCTCCACGCCGATGGTCAGGCCGTCGTACCCCAGGCGGCGGAGCTCCCGGAGCGCTTCATCGGTTTTCCGTCCCACATCGGTCACCCGCGCGAAGCAGCCGATGGTCCGGCACTCCGGGAAGTACTTGCGGATGCGCCCCGCGATGGCCTTCAGCCGCTCCGTCTGAAGCGCAAAGGGGTTTGCCCCCACCAGAAAGACCCGCTGTACGAGCTGTCCCCGGAGCAGCTCCTGGGCCTCGGCCAGATCCGCCTCAATGTCCTCCAGGGGAGAGAGCCGGAAGCGGAAGGGCAGCTCGTCGTAAAGCGTGCAGAACTTGCAGCGGTGGTGGGTGCAGCCGGCGGCCGCCTCCAGCAGCAGGGAGCCGGATTCATAGGGCGGACGCCAGATGGTGCCTGTGTAGTGCATGGCAGTTTGCCTCCTTGTGGTTTGTCCCGTTCAGCATAGCCTGCCCCCGCCCGTTCTTCAAGTACGGTCTTTTTTGCGCCCCGGTATCTTTTTTGATCCTGTCTTGCTTTTTTCCGGTTTCCCGCTATAATGTCAGGACAGGGAGGGAACGCAATGGCAGACAACAAATTCCAGACGCCGGAGGCGCTGGCCCGCTGCCTTCCCATGAGCCGCCTGCAGGCGGTGCTCAGCGGGAAGTGGAAAATCCTGATCCTGTGGTATGTGGCCTTCTACCGGGTACAGCGCTTCGGGGCGCTGCTGCGCCGCCTGGACGGCATCACCCAGTCCACCCTGACCCGGCAGCTCCGTGAGCTGGAGGCCGACGGCTTTCTCCACCGGGAGGTCTATCCCGAGGTTCCGCCCCGGGTGGAGTACACCCTCACGGCCATGGGCGAGAGCTTTCTGCCTGTGCTGAACCACATGCTGCTGTGGAGCGAAACGCATCTCTGCCCGCCGGATTACGTCAACCCCTACCAGGACGGGGGGCGCGGCCCACTCCCCGGAACCGAGGCATAGGAGACGCAGCGGGGCCCGGAACCATACGGTTCCGGGCCCCGCCAGCGTGTCGAAAAAGTGGCGCTGCCACTTTTTCGAGAAAGATAGCATGGCGGAAGGGACTCGATTTCCAGCAAAATAGTCGCCACTTCCGCCATGAGAGGGGTCATTTCCGAGGCACATGTCCCCGGAAACGACGGATTTTTGCTTTATTCCTGCGGCTGCGGCCGCAGGAACTCTGCGAGGCTTTCCTTTGCGGGAGGTCTTTGACAGGCCAGAGGCCCGGAACCATACGGTTCCGGGCCTCGTCTCGTCGCTGTACTGTCTCAGTTCAGGAAGTCCTTCCGCTTCTTGGAGCGACTGGGGTGGCGCGCCGTCGTCGCGGGCTGCGCATTCCTCGCCTCCGCCGGACGGCGAAGGCTCCCTCGCTCCTCCTCTCCCCACGGGACCCGCTTGCGCTGGGCTCCCGCGGGGACCCCGAAACTGCGCCCAATGCCTGACGGCATCAAAAAAGAATCAGTTCAGGAAGTCCTTCAGCTTTTTGGAACGGCTGGGGTGGCGCAGTTTTCTCAGGGCCTTGGCCTCGATCTGGCGGATGCGCTCACGGGTGACGTTGAACTCCTTGCCCACCTCCTCCAGGGTGCGGGTGCGGCCGTCCTCAATGCCGAAGCGCAGCTTGAGCACCTTCTCCTCCCTGGGGGTCAGGGTACCCAGCACGTCCACCAGCTGCTCCTTGAGCAGGGTGAAGGAGGCGGCCTCCGACGGCTCGGAGGCGTCCTCGTCGGGGATGAAGTCGCCCAGGTGGGAGTCCTCCTCCTCGCCGATGGGTGTCTCCAGGCTCACCGGCTCCTGGGCAATTTTCAGAATCTCCCGCACCTTGTCCACGGGCATACTCATCTCCTCGGCGATCTCCTCGGGGGAGGGGTCGTGGCCCAGCTCCTGGAGGAGCTGTCGGGAGACGCGGATGACCTTGTTGATGGTCTCCACCATGTGGACGGGGATGCGGATGGTGCGGGCCTGGTCGGCGATGGCCCGGGTGATGGCCTGGCGGATCCACCAAGTGGCATAGGTGGAGAACTTGTAGCCCTTGGTGTAGTCGAACTTCTCCACCGCCTTGATGAGGCCCAGGTTGCCCTCCTGGATCAGATCCAGGAAGAGCATGCCGCGGCCCACGTACCGCTTGGCAATGGACACCACCAGACGGAGGTTGGCCTCGGCCAGGCGCTGCTTGGCGGCCTCGCCCCGCTTCACCAGGCGGCGCAGTTCCTTCTCCTCCTCCTCGGTGATGGAGACTTCCTCGCCGTTTTTCCGGGCCTGCTCCAGCTCCTCCATCTGCTCCTTGGCCGCGTCGCCGGCCCCCATATCCTGGGCCAACTGGACCTCCTCATCGGGAGTGAGCAGATTCACCTTGCCGATCTCCTTAAGGTACATCCGCACAGGGTCGTCGATGCCGAAGGAGTCCACCAGCGTATTGGGGTCCACCATCTCCTCCTCGGGGAGCTCCTCAATCTCGTTGAGCTCCTCCAGGGGGGGCATGATATCGTCAGCCAGCTCGGGCAGATAGTCGTCGCCCACGGTGTCGATGCCCAGGTTCTCCAGGGTATCGTAGATCTTGTCCATCTGGTCGCTCTCCAGATCCAGGTTCTCCAGCACATCCATGAGCTCACTGGACGAGAGCTTGCCGTTTTTCTTGCCCCGCTCGATCAGCTCCGCCAGCTTTTCCGCCCCCTGGACGCCCTCGACGACCTTCATGACCTCGATCTTGCCCTGCTCCATTTTCTTCACATTGGCCTGGGCCAGCTTGGTCTGATCCTCCAGGGTCAGGGTGTGTACCTTCTTGCTGGTGGTCTTCTTTTCACTCATGCGGTTATCCTCCATACGCTTTTCTTTCTCTGAACTTCTCCCGTGCCGCCAGCAGGGGGTCGCTTGCGCCCGCCCCGCCCCGCTTGAGGGCCTCGGTCTCAATGATCTCTATGTAATCCCGAAGGGCCTGAGCGCTGTGCGCCAGGGCCTCCGGCTGATCCATCACGCTCACCAGGTGGCTCATCTCCTCCGGGGAGAGCGCCCCGGCGAGGGCGGCCAACTGGGTGGAGCGCCCCTCCCGGTGGCGCTGGCACAGCAGGGCGTAGATCTTGGCCAGCACCGGGGCGGAAAACTGCTCCGGCCCCAGCCCCTCCACCTGGGGGAACAGGTCGGGCTCCAGCAGCAACAGCCTCACCACCCCCTCCTCCGCCCGGGCGGAGCGGAGGTTTTCATACCGCAGCTCCCGCTCCCGGGGCTGGAGCTGGGCCGCCGGCGTCAGCTCCCGGCGGGCCTGCTTCTTGCGGGCCTGCCATGCCCGGTTCTTGCGGAACCGCTCCACCTCCTGGGCAAAGGCCCCGGCCGAAATGCCCGCGGCGGCCGCGGCCTTGTTGCCGTAGATCTCCCGCTCGATGGGGCTCTGGAGCGCCGCCACCGTCTCTACCGCCTCCTTGAGAAAGGCCATGCGCCCCTCCTCGTCGGCCAGGCTGTGCTTCTGCTGGAGGGTCTCCAGCCGGTAGTCGTTCTGGCCCGCGCTGCCATTCAGGCACTTCTCAAAGGCCGCCGGGCCGAATTTCTTCACAAAGTCGTCCGGATCCTGCTTGATGGGCTTTCCCTCCGCGTCGTAGGCGTTGGGGAGCTGGAGCACCCGGACGTTCAGGTTGGCGTTTTTCAGAATGTTGAGCACCCGGTCGGTGGACTGCTTACCCGCCGCGTCGTTGTCGTAGCAGAGCACCAGCTCCTTGGTGTAGCGGGCCAGTATCCGGGCGTGCTCCTCGGTGAGGGCGGTGCCCATGGTGGCCACCACATTGTCGAACCCCGCCTGATGGAGAGTGATGACGTCGATGTTGCCCTCCACCAGCACCAGGTTGGGCCGCTTGGTGCTCTTGGCAAAGTTGAGGGCGTAGATCAGCCGCCCCTTTTTGAAGACAATGGTCTCCGGGGTGTTGAGGTACTTGGCCCCCTCCTCCCCCGGCAGGATGCGGCTGGTGAAGCCGGCCACCTCCCCCCGCACGTCGATGACGGGGAGCATGAGACGGGCGCGAAACTTGTCGTACACGCCGCCGTTCTTGCCTGCCACGGCCAGCCCGGCGTCGATGAGCTCCATCTTGCTGTATCCCTTGGCGGTCAGCGCCCTGGTCAGCGCGTCCCACTGCTCCGGAGCCGCCCCCAGGCCGAAGCGGGTGGCGGTGCGCGGCGCAACCTGCCGCTGGGCCAGATAATCCCGCACCCGCGCACCGCCGGGGCCCTTGAGGTAGTCGTGGTAAAACCGGGCCGCGTCCCGGTTGGCCGCAAGAGCCCGGGCCCGCTTTTTGCGCCCGGCGTCATCGGCGCCTGCGTCGGGCACCTCCAGCCCCGCCCGCTGGGCCAGCAGGCGCACCGCGTCGGGAAAGGGCAGGTTCTCGATCTCCATGATGAAGGAGATCACCCCGCCCCCTTTGCCGCAGCCGAAGCAGTGGTAAATCTGTTTATCCGGCGAAACCGAGAAGGAGGGCGTCTTTTCGTTGTGAAAGGGGCACAGCCCCCACAGGTTGTTTCCCTTCCGGGTCAGGTGGACATAGGAGGAAACCACGTCGGAGATCTCGCTCCGGGCCACCAGCTCGTCGATGAATTGTTCGGGAATCGGCACGCCGCGCCCTCCTTCCGACTATGTTTTCCACAATATACCAGGCTTATACCCTCCCGCGCGGCCTGCCTGTCCGCGCCTACTTCACGCTCCAGGATTTCGGAATGAACGCCGCGTTGAAGCACTCCACCGCGTAGACGTCGGTCATGCCCGCAATATAGTCGCAGACGGCCCGCTCCACGCCCTCCTCCATCCTGATGTCCTGAAACTCCGGTGGCAGCTTGTCCGGCTCCCGCCGGTAGTAGTCGAACAGGCGGCGGAGCAGCTCCTGAGCCTTCCCCTCCTCCCCCTTGGCCACCGGATTGCGGTAGACAAACTCGAACATGAACGCCCGCAGTTCGCCCATAGCGTCCCGGCAGGCGGGGGACTGGAGAATTGCGTCCCGCCCGGCGCTCTGGGTGATGATGTCCACCGTCAGGGTGTTGATCCGCTCCGAGTGGGTGAAGCCCAGCACCTGGGAGATGGACAGGGGTATGTCCATGGGGTAGATGATCCTGCCCCGGATGGCGTCGTCAATGTCGTGGTTGATGTAGGCGATCTTGTCGGCCAGCCGGAGGAGCTGGCCCTCCAGGGTCTCCGCCCGGTCGGGGCCGGTGTGGCAGAGGATGCCCCGCCGCACCTCATAGGTCAGGTTGAGGCCCTCCCCCTCCTTTTCCAGCCGGTCCACCACCCGCAGGGACTGCTCGTTGTGGGCGAAGCCGCCAGGCAGGATTTCATTGAGCACCCGCTCCCCGGCATGTCCGAAGGGGGTATGGCCCAGATCGTGGCCGTAGGCCGCCGCCTCCGCCAGATCCTCGTTGAGCCGCAGGCCCCGGGCAATGGTGCGGGCGATGCGGCTGACCTCGATGGTGTGGGTCATGCGGGTGCGGTAGTGGTCCCCCTCCGGCTCCAGAAAGACCTGGGTCTTGTGCTTGAGCCGCCGGAAGGCCTTGGAGTGGATGATCCGGTCGATGTCCCGCTGGAAGCAGGTGCGGGTGGGACAGGGCTCCAGCGGCGTCTGCCGCCCCCGGGATTGGGACGACAGGCATGCAAAGGGGGAGAGCATCTCCCGCTCCAGCGCCTCGGTCTGTTCGCGCAGGGTCACAGATACCACCTACCTCTCAGCAGTCTCTGTAACTATATACTTCTTTCCTCGGAAAAATCCTTCTTTTTTGCAAAAGATTCATGATTTGTTCATACTTGTGTCCGGGGCACCGCCTGGAAGGACTCGCCGCACACCTGGGCGGCCACTCCGCCGGCGGCCAGCTCGGTGAGCCAGGCGGAGAAGGCCTCCGCCCGCTCCTCGGGCAGCAGGGCGTGCACCGTGACGTCGGCGGCGTACTCCACCTCCCCCAGCACCCCGCCGTGGGCCTCCAGCTCCAGCTTGAGCCGCTCAAAGAAGGAGTAGGGGCAGGGCACGGCCACCTCCACCCAGCGGCGCACCACGGAGATGCCCGCCGCGTCCAGGGCGTCCTTGGCGGACTGGGTATAGGCCCGCACCAGCCCCCCCGCCCCCAGCAGGATACCGCCGAAGTAGCGGGTCACCACGCAGCAGACGTTGGTGACCCCCTCCCGCTGGAAGACGTTGAGCATGGGCTGGCCCGCCGTGCCCTGAGGCTCCCCGTCGTCGGAGTAGCGCTCCACGCCCCCCTCCCGGATGCGGTAGCACCAGCAGTGGTGGCGGGCGTCGTAGTGCTTTTTCCGGATCTCCTCTATGCGGGCCCGGGCCTCCCCCTCGCTCTCCACCGGCCAGACGTGGCCGAGAAAGCGGGAGCGCTTCTCCACCAGCTCGGTCTCGGACGCTCCGGTGGGGATGAAATACTCGGTCATCGCTCCCACTCCCTTCGGGTGACGGCAAAGTAGTGGGCCAGCCGGGTCTCGCCCAATTGCTCCACCGCTTCAATACGGGAGAGGCGGTAGGTCATGCCGCACTTCTGCATGACCCGCTTGGACTTGCGGTTGCCGTCGTAGTAGGCCGCCCACAGGGCCTGGTAGCCCAGGTCGGCGAAGGCGTGGCGGATAATCTCCTTCACCGCCTCGGGGATCAGCCCCTGGCCCCAGCAGTCCCGGGCCAGGGAATAGCCGATCTCCTCGCTGGGCGTCCCCAGCTCCGTGCGGTGCCGGTCCACAAAGCCCGCCGAACCGATCAGGCGGCCGTCGGACTTGCGGAGCACCGCCAGGGCATCCGAGGGGACGAAGATGTTCTCGATGACCTGTCGGCTCTCCTCCACGCTCCGGTGGGGGCGCCACCCCGCCGGGGGGCCCACCTCCGGGTGGCTGGCGTAGGCGTACAGCCCCTCCGCATCGTCCAGGGTGAAGGGGCGCAGGAGCAGGCGGTCAGTCTCCAGTAACTGCATGGCGGTTCCTCCTTATATCGCAAGCATTGAACCCCCTCGGAGCGCGGAGGGGGTATCGCGCCGTTTACGGCGCCTCTCAGTCCTCCCAGGGCTCCTTGGGGGGCGTCCAGCCCGACACGATATAGTCCTTCAGGCGGCCAAGCTGGACGGGGGTACACACCGCCTCCACCTCGATGGCCTCGCCGTAGTCCACCCGCTCCACCTTGGCCTGCCGGTGGAGCATGTCCACCACGCCGCCCTGGTCGTAGGGCAGGCGGAGCACCACCCGGCAGGCGCCGGTGTCCAGGCGGCCGCCGATTTTCTTCAGCAGCTCGTCCAGCCCCTGGCCGGTCTTGGCCGAGATGGACACGATGTCCGCCCCGTGGGGAAGGATGTCGCCGGTAAATCTGTCGCACTTGTTGAACACGTCGATGCGGGGGGTCTGCTCCGCCCCCAGCTCCACGATGAGCTGCTCCACCACCGCCGCCTGCTCCCGCCACAGGGGATTGGAGGCGTCGATGACGTGGAGGAGCAGGTCGGCGTAGCTCAGCTCCTCCAGCGTGGCCTTAAAGGCCTCCACCAGATGGTGGGGCAGCTTGCGGATGAAGCCCACGGTGTCGCTGAGCAGCACGGTGCAGGTGTCGCTGATCTCCAGCGTCCGGGTGGTGGTGTCCAGGGTGTCGAACAGCCGGTTGTTGGCGGGGATGTCCGCCCCGGTCAGCCGGTTGAGCAGGGTGGACTTGCCCGCGTTGGTATAGCCCACGATGGCCACCACCGGCACCTCGTTCTTCTCCCGGCGGGTGCGCTGGGTGGCCCGCACCCGCCGCACCTGCTCCAGCTCCTCCCGCAGCTTCTGGATCTTGCGGCGGATGTGCCGCCGGTCGGTCTCCAACTGGGTCTCGCCGGGGCCGCGGGTGCCGATGGCGCCCTCCTGGCGCTCCAGGTGGGTCCACATGCCCAGCAGCCGGGGCAGCAGATACTGGTACTGGGCCAGCTCCACCTGGAGCCGTCCCTCCCGGGTGCGGGCCCGCTGGGCGAAGATATCCAGGATCAGGGCCGCCCGGTCCAGCACCTGGACGCCCAGCTCCTCCGACAGCACCCGCTGCTGGGAGGGGGACAGGGGGTTATCCACCACCACCATGTCCGCCCCCATGGCCCCCACCAGCTCCTTCACCTCAGCCGCCTTGCCCTCGCCGATGAAGGTGCGGGGATCGGGGGCGTCCTTGTTCTGGAACACGGTGCCCACGCACACGCCCCCCGCAGTCTCCAGCAGATCGGCCAGCTCCTCCATGGAGGTGTCGTCGGCGTTTTCCTCGGCCGACAGGCAGTGGGCGTTCAGGCCCACCAGCACCGCCCGGTTTTTCGCTTGCTTTGTCTCGTTTTCCGTCATACCGTCCTCCGCGCCGCGGGCCGCAGCCCCGGCGTCAGTTTTTCTTCAGCACTTCCACAATCTCCCCGATGAAGATGCGGTGGTAATCCTTTTCGGGGTACCACTTCCCGTCCAGCTCTCCGTCCAGGAAGTGGGTCGGGTCCATGTCCTGCCAGTACGCCTTTTTACACACCAGCACCAGCCCGGCCTCCTCAAAGTAGGGCGCGCCGCACGCCGCCCCGGCCACCGTGAAGCCGCACTCCTTGACCTTATCCACGTCCCGGCCGCTCTTGGAGCCGCACAGGGCCAGGGCCTTCCGGTACTCCTCCCCGAAGAAGGAGAGGGTGAAGCAGTCCTCCCGCTCCACAAATTCCAGGGTGTACCGCTGGGGGCGGATGTAGACCGTGGCCACCGGCTTTCCCCACAGCACGCCCAGGCCGCCCCAACTGGCCGTCATGGTGTTGCACCGCTCCGCCGTCCCGGCGGTGACCAGCATCCACTGCTCGCCGATCATGGAAAAGACGTTCTGGTCCAGCTCCTTGGGGTCAATTCTGCTAAACATCGCTCTTACCTCCATCCGTTGATCACCGTGTCCGGATCGTCCACATAGACCGAAACCTCGCCGCACTGGGGGCAGACCGCGGCCTTCAGAATTCCCATCCGTCCGTCGCCGCGCACGAAGCTTCCCCCATTGTCGATGAAAATTTCATGTTTATGCCCATCCTCCTTGACGTTCCAGCCCTCCAACATCTCTGTCCCGCAGCGCAGGCACTTGCGCATAGCCGTCTCCCTCCTTATTCTTATGCCGCTCCGGCGGCTGGTATCCTTCCGATGCAAAAGAGCCCGTACCGAAACCGGTACGGGCTCTTACATACGAACTTACTTCTTGTCCAGGCCGAACTTCTTGTTGAAGCGGCTGACGCGTCCGCCAGTATCCACCATCTTCTGCTTGCCGGTGAAGAAGGGGTGACACTTGGAGCAGACTTCCACGCGAATGTCCTTCTTGGTAGATCCGGTTTCGATCACATTACCGCAAGCACACTTGATCGTGGTCTGTTCGTAGTTGGGATGGATGCCTTCCTTCATGGTGTGTTCACCTCTTTCTCGTTCTGGATGAGGCGGCGCAGCAAACCTCCACGCCTTATAAACGCTAGGATAGTATAGCACAGGAAAACCGGAATTGCAACTGTTTTTTCGAGAAATTTTTCAAGTTGCCAGCGGCCCTTCACACATCCACCGCCTGATCCAGGGCGAAAAACCACAGGCACCGGCGGATCACCGGCTTCCCGGTGATCTCCTCCAGCGCCCGGCTGTAGGCCGCGAGCTGGGGCCGGTACTCCTCCGCCCGGGCCGCTACAGAGCGCCGGTCCACCCGGTCGGTCTTGAAGTCCACCACGGTGATGCCCTCCAGAGTCTCAAAGCAGCAGTCCACCACGCCCTGGAGGAGCACCTGCTCCTCCGCCCCGGCCTGGGGGTAGTAGTCCGCCGCCGGAACCAGGATGGAGAACTTGAACTCCCTCCGCAGGGAGGTGGAGGCCATCAGCTCCCGCCCCAGGGGAGAGGCGAAAAAGGCCGCGATTTTGGCCGGGTCCACCGCCTCCCCCTGCTGGGGGGTGAGGAAGGCCCGCTCCACCAGCCGGGCGATCTCGGCCCGCACCTGCTCCACGCGCTCCGTCCGCTCGAAGTCGATGTACTGCATGACCAGGTGGAGGGCGGTGCCCTTCTGGGCCGGGGTGAGGCCGAACTCCTCGGCGGCGAACCGGGGCCGCCCCAGGCGGATGGGCCGGGGGGGCCGGACCGCCGCCTCGGCCGCCTCCTCGTCCAGCGCCCGCCCCTTGAGCTGGGTGGCGGTGAGCTTGGAGGGCAGCTCCACCTCCGCCCCGTGGGGATAATGCCAGGCCAGCCGGGCCGCCAGGGCGGCGGTCTCCTCCCCCGCCCCCGCGGAAATCATCTCGCCGTCCGGGGGACCGGATGGGGAAATGGCGCTCTCCTCCGGCTCCGCCTGGAACTCCGCCCCGTCCACAAAGCGGATATCCCAGGCCGGGCCGAAGTCCGCCGCCGGGACGGGCACCTGCACCCCCGCGGCCCGGCGGAGGACCTCCCCGTCGGGCCGGGCCAGGGCGGGCAGCAGCACCCACTGCCCCACGCTCTGGCACCCGGCCAGCACCTGGGGCTCCACCGGACAGGCCGCGTCGGGGGCCAGCTTCTCCAGATCCCGCGCCCCGCCGGTGAGGGCCACCGACAAAATCAGCTTCTCCTTGGCCCGGGTCATGGCCACATAGAGCAGCCGCAGCTCCTCGGCCATCATCTCCAGCTCCAGCTTCCGGGCCACCGCCCGGCGGGCCAGGGTGGGATACTCCATCCCCCGCTCCACGTCCAGCCGCTTGGGACCCACCCCCAGCTTGGGGTGGAACAGGATGGGCCGGCTCATGTCCTCCCGGTTGAGCCTCCGCGCCAGCCCGCAGAGGAGCACCACGGGGAACTCCAGCCCCTTCGACTTGTGGATGCTCAGGATGCGCACGCCGCCCCCCTCCCGGCCGGGGGCGGGCAGGGCCAGCTTGGCCCCGTTCTCCCGCAGCCGGGTCAGGTAGGACAAAAAGCCGAACAGGCCCTTGTGGCCCGCCCCCTCGAAGCGGCGGGCCAGCTCCGCCAGGGTGAGCAGGTTGGACTGCCGCTCCTCCCCCCGCTCCATGGCACCGAACACCCCCAGCAGATTGGTGCGGTCGTAGAGCTGCCAGAGCAGCTCGTGGCTGCTCAGCTCCCCCGCGCCGAAGCGCAGCTCGTCCAGCTCGGTCAGAAAGGCCCGGCTGTCCTCCCCGCCGTCGGCGGTCAGGGCGGCGTAGAAGTCGGTATCGGGGCTGGCAGCCCGGAGCTCCGCCAGCCGGTCGGCGGAGAAGCCGTACACCGGGGAGCGGAGGACGGAGATGAGGGGCACGTCCTGCCGGGGGTTGTCCACGATTTGGAGCAGGGAGAGGGCCACGTTCACCTCGGTGGCGGCGAAGAAGTCGCCGCCGCCCTCCGCCTCCCAGGGGATGTCCCGCTCCCCCAGGGCGCGGGCGTAGTGGTGGAGCACCGTGTTGGGGGAGCGGAGTAAAATCACGATGTCTGCCGGGCGGACGGGCCGCTCGCCGCCCTCGCCGTCGGAGACAGGAAAGCCCCCGTCCACCAGCGTCCGGATGCGCTTGGCCGTAAAGCGGGCCTCGATAAGATCCCGGGCGGTCTTCTCCTCCTCCCCCTCGGCGGAGGCGTCCACCGCGTCCAGCTCCACGGCATAGCGGCCGTCGGGCGGGAAGGGCGCGCCGGGATAGAGGGCCTCGTCGGCGGTGTAGTCCATCTCGCCGAAGTCGGCGGACATGACGCTGCGGAATACGAAGTTGGCCCCCTCCAGCACCTCCGGCCGGGAGCGGAAGTTCCGGGACAGGATGAGCCGCCGCTCCTCGCCCTCCGCCGCCCGGGTGTAGTCGGCAAAGGCGCGGTACTTGCCCAGGAAGATGGTGGGATCGGCCAGGCGGAAGCGGTAAATGGACTGCTTCACATCCCCCACCAGGAAGAGGTTCCTCCCCTCCCGGGACAGGGCGGTGAAGATGGCGTTCTGCACCTCGTTGGTGTCCTGGTACTCGTCCACCATGATCTCGTCGTACCGGGCGGACCACTGGCGGGCCAGCTCGGTGGGAGCTCCGTCCTCCCCCACCAGCAGGCGCACCGCCATGTGCTCCAGATCGGCGAAGTCCACCATGCCCCGGCGGGCCTTCTCGGCGGCATAGGCCCCCTCGAAATCCTTCACCAGGGCGAACAGCCCCCGCACCGCCGGGTGCACCGCCCGGAGATCCTCCAGGAGATCCGCCCCGCAGTCCTCGAACCACTCCCCCAGCTTCTCCATCCGCTTTTTGCAGGTGCTCCGGATGGCCTTCACCTGCTCCGCCGCGTCGGGGCAGTCCACCATCTTCTTGCGCCCCGCCGCCGGGAAGGGGATGGGCAGGGCGGCCCGGGCCGCGTCCCACCCCCGCCGCGTCCCCTCCACAAAGGCGTCCAGGGCCGCCAGGGTGGCGGAGAGGCTGGGGGCGTAATTGGCGTCCAGATTGGCGTCGCAGGGGCACAGCTCCAGGGCCCGGGCAATCTTGTCCCGCCAGTGGGTCCCCTGCCGCCCCGCGTCGTCCAGCAGCAGGCGGCCCCAGGGGGTGTCCCCTGGGTCGTCCACCCCCTCCAGGGCGAAGGCCCGCTCCTGCCCGTCCAGCCAGGCGGCGGGATTGGGGTGGGCCTGCACCCGCCCCCGGATGTCCAGCACGATCTGCATGAGCCGGCTGTCGTCCCGCCCGGCGGACATGGTGTCCACCAGCCGGGCGAAATCACTCCCCTCGGCGATGTCCTCATAGCGCCGGTCCAGCACATCGTTGAGGGCGCGGAGCATGAGGATGCCCGCCTCCCCCTCGTCGCACAGGCGGAAGTCCGGATCCAGCTCCAGCAGGTGGCCGCACTCCCGCAAAAGCTGGGCGCAGAAGGCGTGGACAGTGGAGATCTGGGCCTTATAGACCAGGGTGGCCTGCCGCCGCAGGTGGGCGTCGGTGGGGCGCTCCGCCAGCCGGGCGGACAGCTCCTCCACGATGCGGCCCCGCAGCTCGGCGGCGGCGGCCTTGGTGTAGGTAATGACCAGGAAGCGGTCGATGTCCAGCCCCTCCCCCTCCACCCGGGCCAGGAGCCGCTCCACCAGTACCCGGGTCTTGCCGGAGCCGGCGGCGGCGGACACCAGCAGCCCGCCGCCCCGGTTGTCCACCGCAGCCTGCTGTTCACTTGTCAGGGAAAAGGCCATAGGGCGCTCCTTTCAGCTCAGCGGGGATGGGTTCGGTTCAGTCCTCCCACTTTTTGGCGTGGGCTTCGTTCCAGATCTCCGGGCTGCCCACGCCCACCTCGTCGTAGCGGTAGACGGGGTTCTTCCCCGCCCTGCGCTGCTTCTGGTAGTCCTTGAGCACCCGGATGGCCTTTCCGCCCAGCAGCAGAATGGCCACCAGGTTGACCAGGGCCATCAGGCCCATCAGCACATCGGCCAGATCCCACACCATGGAGAAGCTCATCTGCGCGCCAATGAAAATGGCGGCCACACAGGTCAGCCGGAACACCAGCAGCCCGGTCTTGGAGTCCCGGATGAAACGGAAGTTGGACTCGGTGTAGTAGTAGTTGCCCACCAGGGAGCTGAAGGCGAACAGGAAGATGGAGACGGTGATGAACAGGGGGCCGAAGGGGCCCACCTGGCTGTGCACCGCCGCCTGGACAAAGTTCATGCCCTCGGAGTAGGCGTCGATGGGCACGCCGGAGAGGAGCAGCATGAAGGCGGTGGTGGAGCAGATGAGAATGGTGTCGATGAACACGGAGAGCATCTGCACCAGCCCCTGCTTCACCGGGTGGGACACGTCGGCGGCCGCCGCCGCGTTGGGGGCGGAGCCCATGCCCGCCTCATTGGAGTAGAGGCCACGCTTGATGCCCTGCATGATACAGGACGCGCCGATGCCCGCGAACATGGCCTTGGGATCAAAGGCCTGGGAGACGATCATGGAGAGCATATAGGGCACCTGGCCGATGTTCTTGACGGTGATGAAGAGGCCCAGGGCGATATAGATGGCCGCCATGACCGGGACGATGCCGGAGGTGATGGCGCTGATGCGGCGTACGCCGCCGAAGATGCACAGGCCGGTAAGCAGGGCCAGCGCCGCCCCCACCACCGCGGGCCAGACGCTCTCGGAGTAGCCGGGCAGATAGTACTGGAGGGCGGAGCCGGCGTTGTAGGCCTGGAGGGCGTTGAAGCCGTAGGCGAAGCAGGCGATGAGCAGCACCGCGAACACCACGCCGAAGAACCGGCTGCCCAGGGCCTTCTGGATGTAGTAGGCCGGGCCGCCCACCCAGTTGTCCCCATGCTTCTCCTTGTAGCACTGGGCCAGGGTGCTCTCAATGAAGGCGGAGGCCGCGCCGATGAGGGCCAGCAGCCACATCCAGAACACCGCGCCGTAGCCGCCGATGACCGTGGCGGCGATGATGGCGTTGGCCACCCCGGCGATGTTGCCGGTGCCCACCCGGGAGGCGGTGGAGATCATCAGGGCCTGGAAGGAGGAGATGTCCTTGCCGTCCTTTTTCTTCTCCCCCAGCACCCGCAGGGCCTCGGGGAACAGCCGGAACTGCACCCCGCGGGTGCGCACGGTGAAGTAGAGCCCCGCAAAAATCAGCAGGGCGATGAGAATGTAGGTATACAGAAAGTTGCTGGTGTTGCTCAAGAGCGCTCCAAAATTGATCATGCGCAGATATTCCTCTCTTTTCATTTCTTTGCTTTTTACTATTCTGTGCCTAGGCCTTGTTTGAAAATAGTCAACACGCCCAATCACCGGGCCTTTTGCCCTCTGGACGGCCCAATTTTTCCTTGAAATCCGCCAGGATTCCTGCGAAAAAATTGCTTGCCAGCGGGCAAAATTCCTCGCCGCTGGTCATATTGCTATTTTTCAAACAAGGCCTAGAGTCAGCCCCCATCTACAGGGGTACATCCAGCAGGGGACCCGCCCCAGTACATAACGGCGTAGGGGCGACCCTTGTGGTCGCCCGCGGGCGGCCATAAAGGCCGCCCCTACGGGTTGCGCTCCCGGCGGTCGGAGCGTCCGACCAGATAGTCCAGGGAGACATTGAAATAATCGGCCAGGGCGATCAGGCCAAAGTAATCAGGATGGCGCGTCTCATTTTCATAGGCCCGAATACACCGCTCTGTTACGCTCAGCTCCTGTGCAAAGGTCTTTTGCGTATAACCTCTTTCTTTCCGCAGCATGCCCAGTCTCTGTCCAAACGTCATAATGATTCCCCCAATTTATCAACAGGCTCAATTTGTTCCTGTTCAGAGGTATCTATTGCTATGTTTGACCGATTGCAATTCCAACAGGGCCGGGCCTGCTCCTGACTGCGGGCGGCCACAAGGGCCGCCCCTACGGGTTGCGCTCCCGGCGGTCGGAGCGTCCGACCAGATAATCCAGGGAGACGTCGAAATAGTCGGCCAGGGCGATCAGGCCATCAAAATCCGGCCGGTTTTTCCCCGCCTCATAATTGTGAACTGCCCAGCGGGACACGTTCAAGGCATCCCCGATCGCCTGTTGTGACACCCCTGCTTTCGTACGTAGCTTTGTAAGCCGCTCCTCAAAAGTGGCCATTTTCCGCTCCTCTCTTGACATGTGGAGTTATTCTCACTATAACGAGTGTAGAGTTATTCTCAACAGAAGGAGGTTCTATCATGTTTGGTCTCTTAGAATGACAGCAGTTGATGACCCATGAGACTTCTCCAGAATACCGCAAGCAGCTTGCCGTTGTCGATACTTACATGACCCGCCTTGGAAAGGGCTTCTCCGCCGCGTTCCTGGACGACTTCTGGTCGGAGCTGTGCAAGCTCTCCGCCATCGAGAGCGACGAACAGTTCCGCTCCGGGCTGTATCTGGGCTCCCAACTCATACTTGCTCTTTCGCAACCGCCTGCCAGAATTCCTCGCCCCTGACGGCAGGCAGGAAGCGCCGTCGGTCGCCGCCCCGCCCCTCCTCGAAGTGACAGGCGGCGGCGTACTCGCACCACTGGCAGGCATTGTGATCCGGCCCCCGCCAGAAGGGGTCGGCGGCGATGTTGCCGGCGGCCAGCTCCCGGCCGATCTCCTCCAGAATCCGCCCGGTGTGCCGGGCCAGCTTGCCCAGCCGCTCGGCGGAGACCAGCGCCTCGCCGGTGATGGCCCCGGCCTTGTTCACCTTCACGGGCAGGAAGCGGATGCCCGCCTCCCCCGGCTCCTCCATGGCGGCGAGCACCTCCGGCTCGTCCAGCACAATGCCGCGCCGCCGCAGCTCGGCGTCCACCTTTCTCCGGCGCTCGGCCTCGCTCATGGCCCGGCTGCCCGCCACCACCGCGTCCCGGGCGGGCAGGTAGAGCACGCCGGACGGAATGATCTCCCGGTTGTAAAGCGCTTCCCCCTCTCGCTCCAGGGTGAACAGGTAGAGCAGCATCTGAAGGCCCATGCCGTTCCAGATATCCGTCAGATCAAAGGTTTTGCGCCCCGTCTTGTAGTCCACGACCCGCAGATAGAGCCGCCCGTCGTGCTCCCAGCCGTCCACCCGGTCCACGAAGCCAGAGATGCTGACCGTCATGCCGTCCACACTCAACTCCACCGGGGGCAGGTCCTTCCCCGCGCCGAAGCCCAGCTCGAAGGAAATGGGCTGGAACTGGGATGCGCGCAGCTCCTCCGCCACGTTGTCCACCACGGCGTACACCGATTTGAGCAGCCGCCGGAACAGGTAGCGGAAGCGGGCGGTCTCGTGCTCCATCCCGCCCAGCTCCTGGCTGACGTACCGCTCCACCGCCGCCTGGGCCAGGGCGCGCAGCTCCTCCTCCGGAACCTCCTTCACGCCCCCCCGCTCCCGGCAGGCCCGTAGCACGTGCTCCAGCACGTAGTGGACGAAGGTGCCGTACTCCGGGGCCTGGAACCCGGCAGCCCGCCGGGGCTCGGCCTTCAGGCCGTACTGCATGAAGTAGGAGAAGTGGCAGGACTTGTACTTGTCCATCCGGGAGGCGGACATGGGCACCCGCCTCCCATAGAGGGCGTCCACCGCCGGGCGGGTGAGCCGCCCCCGCTCCATGCGGGCGGCCCGCTCCATCCGCTCCACCAGGGGGGCGTATTCCGGCAGGGCGCGCAGGGCCGCCCCGGCCTGGGGGAACCGCCCCGCCAGCTCCAGGGCGGGCCGGGGGGCCGCCAGCCGGAAGGAGCCGTCCAGCCGCCCCTCCTC
>PPYF01545383.1_pt1 | contig 18694 bp, 7 predicted proteins | sample 1559871 | NCBI WGS metagenome assembly PPYF01 (sample SAMN08240021, study PRJNA423297) | Human gut metagenome, whole genome shotgun sequencing project. | reverse complement strand
GAAAATATCTGCAAATAACTGATATACAAAGATATTCTATAAAACAGAATTTCACTGAATATATTTAGTGAATAGTGGGTGACAATCAGTACAACCGGATTCGGTGTTATTGACCCCGCAACAGGCCAATTCACTCACTACACCGAGTTAGGTGAACCAGAGCTGCAACTTGTCACTTCTTCGGTAGTACAACTATCTCAAATACAATCAACCGGAAACATTATAGTATGTGTATTCAATAATGGTGGTGCATTTGAATTCGACCCCTATGCGCCACGAGGGCAGCGTTTGAAACGCGTCTATGATAATTCCTATTTCAAAGATGCTTCTGTATACGACGTTTGCGAGGACGCTGATGGAAACTTCTGGTTTGCCACCCACAGCGGTATCACTATAGTACCTAAAAACAACAAATCACAAACTATTCGTCTAGATTCCGTTCCTTGTAGTCATGATTGTTCCGATGTACATACATTGGATGCCTACTCCATTAATGCCATAGTACGAGGAACCGATGGTGAAATGTGGGCTGCCACCCCTGGAGGCGGTATACTCCGTATAACCGGGCAGGGTGCTGACTGGCGGCAGTATCATGTCAAAGTTTACACTTCAGAGAACGGCCGCATTTGTAACAACTTCATTAATTGCATTTTTCGTGATAGCCTCGGTCGTATTTGGGCTGGAACAGAAGGAGGAGGACTAGCACTCTTTAACCGCACGGAGGATCGTTTTCGTCCCGTGCATCTCGCTTGGAATCTACCAGGTGATGCCATAGTAAGCATTATTGAGGACAACTCAGGAATTCTTTGGCTTGGCAGTAATGCAGGTCTTATTCGCCTTTCTGTTGCAGATGATGCCGAGAATGCACTTTTCCGACTTTTTACAGCTGCCGATGGCTTACAAGACAATATATTCAATCGTAATGCTGCAGCTATCAGTCCGGATGGAGAACTTTTCTTTGGTGGCCATTGTGGCTACAACAGTTTTCGCCCTACTGAAATTACATTACAAGAAAAACCGGTACAATTCGCGGTGACAAACATTCAGATATTTGACCATTCATGGGCACAACTCACACCCGACGAACGCGCAGGTGTATCTTTATGGGTTCCCACTTTCACTGACCACATCACTCTCAATCATAAACAGAATAATTTTACTTTTGAGTTCTCGGCCCTCGATTTTATCTATCCTAATGGTAATCGTTATGCCTACAAACTGGATGGTTTTCAACACGATTGGGTATACACCGACGCCTCCAAGCGTTTAGCTTTTTACAACAACTTAAAACCAGGGAACTACACTTTCCATTTACGCGCTTCCAATGCCAATGGTGTATGGAATAATGAACCCCGCCTCATTCAGGTTACCATTTTACCCCCTCCTTGGCTCACGTGGTGGGCTTATCTTATATACATTAGCATTGCTGCAACCATCAGTTACTTCATTTTCCGCACTGTCCGCAATCGTATCCTTCTCACCCAGACTCTACATCGACGCGAAATGGAAAAACAAACAGCAGAGGAGCTGAATCATGCCAAATTGCAATTCTTTACAAACATCACTCATGAACTACTTACCCCGTTAGCTATCATTTCAGCATCAGTAGATGAACTAAAAGCGAACGCTCCAGGACACGACAAGCAATATGAGGTGATGACAGCTAATGTAAAACGGTTGATTAAGTTATTGCAGCAGATATTGGAATTCCGTAAAGCCGAAACCGGCAATTTGAAATTACGTGTGTCAAATGCTGATTTAATCCAATTTGTACGTACTAACATCGAAAGTTTCCGCCCCCTCATGAAGCGTAAAGACATGGAAATCAATTTTGTATGCAATATCCCCATCTTCTTTGCTTACTTTGATCCCGATAAGTTAGACAAAATACTCTACAACCTGCTATCCAATGCAGCCAAGTACAATCAAAAAGGAGAAATTGTCACGGTTTGCCTTAGCATGGAAGATGACGGAAAAGCCCGTCTTGAGGTAGCCGACAATGGTCCTGGCATTTCCAAAACAGCACAAAAGGATCTCTTTAAGCGATTCTATGAAGGTGACTACCGTAAATTCAAGACTATCGGGACGGGCATTGGACTTTCATTGACACGCGAGCTAGTATTACTGCATCATGGTGTCATCGAGGTGGAAAGTGATGAGGGTAAAGGAACACGCTTCATCATTTTATTGCCCACCCAACGAGAAGATTATCGGGCCGAAGAAGTAGATATTACAGGAGTACAAGCTACAGAAACATCGTATACAGCACCCGACTCTCCTGCTGAAACTGTAAGAATATCGCCTAAAATGACTGAGGAATCAGGAGCAGCACCTCAAACCGTTGACACGGAAGCACCTCATTATTCCCTATTGCTGGTAGAGGATAATGAAGAATTGCTAGCTCTAATGGTAAAACTACTTCAACCCTACTATCGTGTGTTCACAGCAATAGATGGCGCTAAAGCACAAGAGGTGCTTAAGCACGAAGACATTAGTCTAATAGTAAGCGACGTAATGATGCCTATTATGGACGGTATCGAATTATGCCGCTATGTGAAAAACACTTTTGAGACCAGTCATATTCCTATTATCCTACTCACTGCTAAGACACAGGAAGAGGATAGGGTGGAAGCTTATCAAAGTGGAGCTGATGCGTTCATCACTAAACCTTTTGAACTGCCAGTGTTGCATGCGCGGATTGACAATTTGCTACGTTTGCGTGAGCGCCATGGCCACGACTTTACCAAACAGCTTGTATTCGAAGCCAAGGAGCTGGATTATACCAGTCTTGACGAAGAGTTCTTGCAACGAGCCATTGACTGCGTAAACCGCCACCTTGACAATTCTAATTTCGATCTCAACATCTTTATTGATGAACTGCATGTCAGCCGCAGTACGAGTGCCCGCAAACTTAAGAGCCTCACAGGTCAGACCTTTGTGGCCTTTGTGCGGAATCTCCGTATGAAAGCTGCTGTAAACTTACTCGAAGAAAAGAAAGATATTAGTATTTCTGAACTAGCCTATGCTGTAGGCTATAGTGACCCACGCTACTTCAGCACCACTTTTAAGAAAGAATTTGGTGTATTGCCCAGTGAATATCTTGAAAAAAAGAAAACAACAACAATTACTGATAGATAGAGAGCAATAATTGCCTGTCTATTGTTGGGGTTGTTCCGCCTCGGCACCTCAATCTCGAAAATCGTATCATGATATGTAGAAAATCGTATCATGATACGATTTTCTACATATTTGAATGAAACATTTATTCCATCCTCTTAACTTCCGTATACATTTGCAACACTCTCTTAGGGGGATTTTCTTAATATTCCCTACAAGACTAGAGTAGAAAAATCAATTAACTTATTTTTTAACCCTTTAATGTGATACAATGGAAAAAATGAAAGAATTCCTTGGTGCAAGACGAAGTCTGCTGGTGCATGCCTTATTTCTATCTGCACTTCTCTTGCTGAACGTCCCATCCGCGAACGCTCAAACAAACACTGTGACTGGTACAGTAGAAGACACTTTTGGCGCAGTAATCGGTGCCAGTGTAGTAGAGAAAGACAATACCGGCAATGGTACAATTACCGACATCAACGGCCAGTTTTCGCTACAAGTAGGCGAAAATTCTACGCTGGTAGTGAGTTTTGTAGGTTATCAAACACAAGAAATTGCCCTCAACGGACAGAAAACAATCAAGGTTACTTTGAAAGAAGATACTGAGATGCTTGAAGAAGTAGTGGTTGTAGGTTTCGCTACCCAAAAGAAAGTGAATCTGACAGGTTCAGTAGGTACAGCTTCGGCTAAAGACCTCGAAGCTCGTCCCGTATCCAACGCTGTACAAGCACTACAAGGTGTAATTCCAGGATTGAACATCAGTACCTCTGGAGTGGGTGGTGAGTTAAATGCCACTAAGAGCATCGACGTACGTGGCACAGGAACAGTAGGTAAAGATGCGGCCGGCAATGCCTTTTCGAGCGGTAGTCCTCTTATCCTGATCGACGGGATGGAAGGCGACCTCAACTCAATCAATCCCCAAGACATCGAAAATATCTCTGTACTGAAAGATGCTGCAGCATCTTCTATTTACGGTTCACGAGCTCCTTTCGGTGTAGTACTCGTAACAACCAAGAGTGGTAAGCAAGGTCGTCCACAAATAAATTATAATATGAACTACCGTATCAACACTCCCGTAAAGATGCCTAAAATGGCCAATGCATTCGAGTTTGTCACCTACTTTGATGATGCCGAGTTCAATGGTAGCGGCAACCACCTCTTTACAGAAGAGTACCGCAACGCTGTGAAAGAAGCCATGACAACCAAACCCGAAAGCCTTTTCTGGGGTTCAAACGGAAGTAAATTCAACTATGACTATCCTTTGGGCAACGTCGATTGGCTCAAAGAATATTATAAGAGTAGCTCACCCTCAATGGAACACAACGTAAGTGTAAGCGGCGGTAATGAAAAAGTCACCTACTATCTATCCGCTAACTATATGCAGCAAGACGGATTTATGCGCTATGGTACAGAAGATTATAATCGTTACACCGTAACTGGCAAAATCAGCGCTCAACTCACTAATGACTTAAAAGTAGATTATTCAAGCCGTTGGGTACGCACCGACTATACTCGCCCCACCTATATGACCGAGGATTTCTATAACCACATTCTGCGCCGTGCCCGTCCCAACCGCGTTGTAGCCGACGACAATGGCTATCTGATGAACGACATCAATTACATTGGTGCCATGCGTGACGGTGGACGACATAAAGAACAAAAAGACGCACTCTCACAGCAAATCAGAATTACTCTTACTCCACTAAAAGATTGGAATATTATCGGAGAGTTTAATGTAAAAACTGACAACGACTGGACACATTGGGAACAGTTGGTAGTATACTCCCACTATAAAGATAATCCCGACAACACTTATATAGCGTTGACCAGTGCTAACAAAGATCAGGTGTCAGAATATTCTTATAAAGCCACTTATCTGAATCCGACCCTTTATTCAAACTATAAGCTCAACATTGAACGTCACAACTTGGCAGCTATGGTAGGTTTTCAGGCCGAGCAAATGAACTATCGCGATATAACAGGTGCTCGTACGGGTCTTACTTCTACCGACCTCCCTGTACTGAACCAAACAACCGATGCCGATAGTTACACCTTGAAAGGACAATATCAGAGTTGGCGCAACGCCGGTTTCTTCGGCCGCATCAACTACGACTTCGACGGTAAATATCTGGTAGAAGCCAATCTTCGTTACGACGGTTCTTCACGTTTCCGTCGCGCATCACGCTGGGTATGGACTCCTTCTTTCTCATTAGGATGGAACGTAGCCCGAGAAAATTTCTGGGAACATCTCCAGAATTACGTAGAGTCACTGAAAGTACGTATATCCTACGGTGAATTGGCCAATCAAAACACCACCAACTGGTACCCTACCTACCAGACTATCGGTGTGACCACTAACGGTGGCACATGGCTGCAAGGAGGTACATTAACCAACGTGGCTGCCGTTCCCGGCTTAATTTCTACCACACTGACTTGGGAAAAAATCAAGAATACCAATCTTGGTCTCGATTTTGGGGCATTCAATAACCGCCTGACCGGTTCGTTCGACTACTTCTGGCGTAAAACCCAGAATATGGTAGGCCCTGGTATCGAATTGCCTGCAACTCTTGGAACAGATGTTCCTATCACCAACAACACCGATCTCACCACTTATGGTTGGGAACTGTCGTTGGGCTGGCGCGACCAAATCGGCAAGGAGTTCAAATACGGTGTCAGACTAAGTATTTCTGATTCACAGACACGTATCGACCGCTACCCCAATCCTACCAACTCACTCGATAAATATCTGGAAGGTGAACTCATCGGCAATATCTATGGATACACCACTATCGGCATAGCCAAAACGCAAGCCGAGATGGATAATCATTTGGCTTCTCTGCCTAACGGTGGACAGACAGCACTGGGCGACAAATGGGAAGCCGGTGACATCATGTATGCTGACCTTAATGGGGACGGTAAAATCAGTAACGGGGCCAACACTATGGATGATATGGGAGATTTGAAGAAAATCGGTAACGATACTCCCCGTTTCCGCACGGGCATCAGCCTCGACGCATCGTGGAAAGGTATTGACTTCAGCATGTTCTGGCAAGGAGTATTGAAACGTGATTTTGATCCGGGCGAAGGTTCAATGGTATTCTGGGGTGCATCCGGTGGTCAGTGGTGGTCAACTTCATTTGCCGAACACATTGACTACTTCCGACCAGAGAACACTTCATCTGCATTGGGTGCCAATTTAAACGCCTACTATCCTCGTGCATTGTTCAGCGCCAAGAATCACCAACCTCAGACACGTTACCTGCAAAATGCAGCTTACATGCGTCTGAAGAACTTACAAATAGGCTATACATTGCCCAAACAATGGATTAGCAAGATCGGCTTACAAAATGTACGCTTCTATGTATCGGGAGAAAATCTCCTCACCATCACCAGTCTTACCAATACAATGGATCCCGAAACCGCAGGTATCGGTATGCAGGGTGGTACTGTTTATCCCCTCTCACGTACTTACTCATTCGGTTTGAGCGTGAACTTTTAAAAAACGTTTAATTTAATATGATAAAGAGTAACTTCTTAAATAATATAAACAATGAGAAATAACAAATATAAATCAATAGTGAATGGTCTCTTTATGGGCCTTGCACTTACAGCCTTGGTAGGTTGCAATGACTATCTTGACATCGAACCTCAGTCTGAAATTTCACCTGAAAAATATCTCTATACAGCCGACCAACTACAAGCGTATGTGAACAAATACTATGCTGACTATAAAGAAAACTGGGAAAACAATAGTGTAGACAAAGGCGGCATGATTCCCAGCTTTTGGGGAGGAGGTGGTATAGCCTCTTCCACTTACTCTTTTGATGATGCAACAGACAATCAACAAGGTACCAATGAACGCTATCTAAAAGATACTTGGACTGTGGAGCAAAGTGGTGGAAAATGGAATTTCTATAATATCAACGCCCTCAACTATTATTTACAAACAGTAGTGCCCCGCTTAGAAAACAAGGAACTTATAGGTGCCGAAGCTGATTTAAAACAATATGTAGGCGAAGGTTACTTCCTACGTGCACTGGAATACTTTTATCGTTTACGCCGTTTGGGCGACTTTCCCATCATTAAAACTACACTGACAGACAATCAGGCTGTGCTGACCGAAGCCTCTAAGCGCCAGCCTCGTAATGAAGTGGCCCGCTTTATACTTAGTGACCTCGACGAAGCTATTCGTTTGATGAATAATAATGTCGCAAAAACCCGTATCAGCAAAAATGCAGCCCTATTGCTCAAATCACGCGTAGCGCTGTTCGAAGCTACTTGGGAAAAATATCATGCAGGAACTGCCCTCGTTCCCAACGGTCAAGGTTGGCCGGGTAAACAAAAGGATTATAACGCTTCCTATCAATTCCCCAGCGGTTCGGCCGAAGCTGAAATAGACTTTTTCCTCACCGAAGCTATGGATGCTGCCGCTCAAGTGGCTGATGCCATCACATTAACTGAGAATAATCAAGTGATTCGTGATGAGATTTCCGATCCCATCAATCCTTATTACGATATGTTTGCTTCACACAATCCCACAAACTATAGCGAAGTAATCATGTGCCGCCTCTATGATTTGAATCTGGACAATGCCCACCATTTCAATCATTATCTTTATAGTGGTGGCAACACAGGTTATACACATCAATTCGAACAGGTTTTCCTAATGCAAAATGGCTTACCCATCTACGCAAGCGGTAGTGACTATGCTGGCGACGACTTTATTGGTAACACCAAGATTCGTCGTGACTTCCGCTGGCAGCTCTTCATGAAAGCTCCCGGTGAAACAAAAGCCTTCGAAAACACCAATGTAGTAGAATACTTCCCCTTAGCACCGCAAGTATATGCTTCTGAGGCCAAGAAAGCGACTTCTACCGGTTATATTCAAGGTAAGGGATACTCGCTTGACTACAACGACCAATTGTTAGGCAAAGACCAAACCGCTTTCGTAGTCTACCGCGCTGGTGAAGCCTACCTGAATTATATTGAAGCTTCCTATCTGAAAAACGGCAACATTGATTCCAAAGCAAGCAAGTACTGGCAACAGCTACGTGAGCGCGCCGGTGTGAATACTAATTTTAATGCCACTATTGCCGCTACCGATATGAATAAAGAAGCCATGAATGATTGGGCTGCTTACTCTAAAGGACAACTCATTGACGCTACGCTTTACAACATCCGTCGCGAACGCCGCTGTGAGTTCATCGGTGAGGGATTTCGCTATGATGACCTTATCCGCTGGCGTGCTATGGACCAACTGAAAGGATATCAGCTGGAAGGCTCCAAAATTTTTGGCCCTATGGAAGAACTCTTTAAGAAAGAAGATGGCAGCAGTTATCTGATTTACGATCAAACCGATGAATCGAAGAATAATGTATCATCACCTTCCCTAAGTAACTATCTGCGTCCCAATCAAAAAGTATCAACCAATCAGTATTACAACGGGTTCAATTTTTATGAAGCCCATTATCTTGAGCCCATCGCCGTGCAGAATTTCATGAATACTGCTCCCGATGGTAAAACAGTGGCCAATTCGCCCATCTATCAGAATCCGGGATGGCCTATCATAGCAGGTGCTACTTGTGAATAATAAAATACAAGATTAAATGATAGCTTTCAGGACATAAATACATACACAGTATTCAATAGGTTTTTTCGCTAATTTCAATAGGGTGGGACCTCTCTTCTTACGAGAGGTTCCACATTTTACCCCTATGACCTATTTATCCCCCCTTTATGAGTCAAAATTCATCGTAAGTTCTCATAAATAACCATTACTTTTGCAATAGAAAGGTCGCTTATACAGCATCCCTTACATTCCAATTCATCAATCTAATAAAAATAATGCCATGCTCCGTATCACGTTATTATTTCTCTTTTTTTCACTAGGTTTCATAAAGCTGACAGCCGATACCGTAACTCCACAAGGAGCTTGGTGTTGGTTTGCCGATCCTCGTGCCCTACATTACGAAACTCCTGATGGACGCATTAACCGCACTTTCGTAGGTTATATCGACATTCATGGAAACATCCGTGCCATGCAGTACGACTTCAACCAACGCCAACAAACAGAGGTGCTCATCCGTAGCTACTTCCAACCAGATGACCACAACAATCCTACCTTTTTGACCTTACCCGATGGACGCATCATGATTTTCTACTCACGCCACACCGATGAATCCTGTTTCTACTATCGTATTTCACAAATGCCAGGTGATATCACCACTTTAGGTTGCGAACATCGGCTCGATACCCCTAACAATACGACTTATCCTTCCCCTTTCATTTTGGCTGATGACCCAACACACATTTACCTATGTTGGCGTGGTATCAACTGGCATCCTACCATAGCCCGCCTTTCACTACCTAACGCTGATGATAAAGTGAATATAGAATGGGGGCCCTATCAGCTGGTACAAAGTACCGGTTCGCGTCCCTATGCCAAGTATGCCAGCGATGGAAAAGGAAAGATATATTTCACCTACACTACCGGACATCCCGACAATGAGAGTCCAAACTTCCTCTACTTTAATTATATCGATATTCATACCCTCACATTACAAGACGTTTGCGGTCGTGAGTTACAACATATCGCCAAAGGTCCACTACAAGTAAGCAAACTCAGTAATTATGTGGAGAACTACCCTACCACGATAGTTGATGCCACAGCATATCGCAACTGGGTATGGCAAGTAGTACCTGGATACAAAGGGTACCCACAGATAGCCATGACCCGCATCAGTACTGACAAGAAGAGTCACAACTACTACTTGGCTCGCTGGAATGGGCACGCTTGGACAAAACACCACATCACACATGCAGGAGGACATTTTCATCAGTCTCCTGATATTGAACATTGCTACAGTGCCGGTATGAGCCTTGATGAAACCGATCCTTCGGCAGTCTACTGTTCGGTACCCATCGAAGGGAAGTACGGTCGCCGTTACGAAATCATCCGCTATCAAATGGATGCCTATGGCGAAATTGTGAGCAATTATGCCATCACCTCTAACTCCGAGACCAATAATGTGCGACCTTATATTATCCCTGGAACCAAAGAATCAGCTATGAAGTTAGCTTGGATGCAAGGTGACTACTACGATTGGATTGTGAGTCGTGAGCGTCCAAAAGGTTACTGCACTTCTATCTGCAGTGACTTTTCCGGCTTTGATTTCACTCCAAATAACGAATCTATTATCGACGCCCGCTACGAAGCAGAAGTAAAGATAGACACCACCTGCTATGAGGGGGTACTTGCCCGTTGGGGAAAACTTTCCTATGTGCTTGATGGGCGTACCTTATTACCCCAAATACAATATAAAAACAAAGTGTACACTAGTACTAACCGTCTGGCCACAGCCGATTCATGGGCTGAAAATGTACGTTCCACTCAAGGCCATTGGTACCCCCCCGTAAAACAAACCAACCTTCACCTGAAAATGGAGCTACAAGGTAACACCTTGCGTATATACCGTAATGGATGGCTTGATCAATGCATTAAACTGCCCATCCACGATATCAGCGATTTAAAACTTCCTGACGAGTCATTGGTCAGTACAACTACACAAAACCTCGATACCCCCTTCAGCATCACCGACCCCGACTATGCCCTTAGCCCTTACACCGGGCTGACACGTCGCCACTGGCAGGCAGCCGCCCGTCATCTGTTACGCGGAGCTTTCAGCTATATTCATTCAATGGACGACTGCATGTATTTTCCCAAACAACTCGATAAAACCTACCCACACAATGAAGATGCCGTAGCCGTAGCGAAACTCGAAGGTCTCTGCCGCACCCTCTTCGTTGCCGCCCCTTTATTGCGCGAAGACCCTGAACTGGAAATCAATGGTATCCGTGTGGCCGACTATTTTCGTCATCAGATACTAGGCATGACCCGTCCTAGCAGTACTAGTTATGTAACACCTTGTCCCACGGGCCCCAGCCAGACTATGCTCGAACTTGGCGCCCTTGCCATATCCCTTAAGATAGCACAATCCACATTGTGGGACCCTTTACCCCAAAACGAGCGCGATGCACTGGCTACCTTGCTGCGCAACTATGGTGAAGGGCCGACTATTGAGAGTAACTGGCGCTTCTTCAATGTCTTTCTAATGAGTTTTCTCAAGGACCAAGGCTATAGGGTGAACGAAGATTATCTGCGTTTCAACCTCACCCGACTATTGGAACGCTATCGGGGTGAAGGTTGGTATAACGACTCACCTGCTTACGACTACTACTCCATGTGGGCTTTTCAGACGTATGGTCCTTTATGGGTATACTACTATGGTAACCAGTTTCCCAAAATTGCGTCCCAATTTGGCCATTATCAAGCTGACTTGATAGATAACTATCCTTACATGTTTGCCCGTGACGGCCGCATGAACATGTGGGGGCGCAGCCTGCCTTATCGTTTCGCTTCTGTTTCCCCCTTTCCCCTATTGGAATGGAACACCACCGATGCCGCCCGTGTCAATTACGGCTGGATACGCCGTATAGCCAGCGCTACCCTGATGCAATTCATGAGCCATCCCGATTTTCTGCACGAAGGTATCCCCACTATGGGATTCTATGGTCCCTTTGCCCCTTGTGTACAGATATATTCCTGCCGGGGTAGCGTCTACTGGATGGGGAAAGCTTTTTTCAGCCTACTTCTACCCGAAGACTCGCAATATTGGAGTACCACTGAGAACGAAGGTCCTTGGGCTAACGAACTGAAACCTGGTCGTGCCTATAACAAGTTTCAGCCCGCCACCAACTTACTTATTACCAACTATCCCAACAGTGGTGGTACCGAGATGCGTTCATGGTGCCATGAAACGGCAGCCGGCGACTGGCAGAAGTTCCGTAGTACAGAGAATTACAATAAATTAGCCTACCATACGGACTTCCCTTGGATGGCTGATGGGAAGCAGGGAGAAATCTCCATGAACTATGGTATCAAGAATAAAAACGGCGATTGGGAAGTACTTCGCCTCTACACCTTCCGCAGCTTTGAAAATGGGCAATATCGTAGAGATGCCGTGCTCGAAACCGATACAACAGTGTGCGTACAACTTACCGATATCCCTTTAGCTGATGGTGTGCTACGCGTAGACAAAGTATCAAGCCATAATCCTCTGAATCTTCGCTTGGGTAGTTACTCCTTGCCACAGTTCTCGTCGCAACTGGAAAGGGGACAACAGAAAATAAGAACCAACTTTGTAGAAATGAACAATAACAGAATAACGACTTCAATAGAGACCTCAACTCTTGACAATAATCACTACCAATTAGCCAGCGTACCCTTGTATGGCTGGGATACGACTAAAGTATTGCAACCTCGTGGTCTGCACCCTATGACCAACGAATGTGGCTTGATAATACACGAAGCCAAAGCTGTCAATAACCGAATCTTCATCACCTTACATTTATGGAAAAAAAGCGGTAGAACCTTCACGACAAGCGAACTATCTGTGGTGAAACAAATAGAAGTAACAGCAGACCAAAAGAAAGCCATAATAACTCTAGCCGACAACACCCGTCACATAATAAATTTTGAATAGCCAAAAACTCAAAGAATTAATAACATATGAAATTCAAGAACTTTTTATTCGCAGCGGGCACTATCTTTTTGACATCATGTACCGCTATGCACAATCAACAACAAGTGGAAGAAATTACAGACATCATCCAACAAGTAAATAATCAATGGCAGAGTACTCACCCCGAACATGGACGTGCTTTTTGGGATAATGCCGCTTATCACACAGGCAACATGGAAGTTTATCATTTATTAAATGATACTGCCGCCCTCAACTATTCACGTGAGTGGGCAGTTTACAATGACTGGAAAGGCGCCAAAAGCAGCAATCGGGAGGAGTGGAAATACAGCTATGGTGAAAGCGACGAATACGTCCTATTTGGTGACTACCAAGTCTGTTTCCAAGTCTATGCAGACCTCTATAATATTGACTCCAACCATATGCCTATAACGGCCGGGGAGAAAAGTCATCCACATGCCTACAAGATAGCCCGTGCCATTGAGGTTATGGAGTACGAAATGAGTACTCCAAACAATGACTATTGGTGGTGGTCGGACGGTCTATACATGGTAATGCCCGTCATGACAAAGCTCTACAATATCACCCACAATCCTCTCTATCTGACTAAACTCTACGAATATTGGAGCTATGCCAACAGTATCATGTACGATACCGAAACTGGACTCTACTATCGTGACGCCAAATATGTCTATCCCAAACACAAGAGTGTAAATGGGAAAAAAGATTTCTGGGCTCGTGGAGATGGTTGGGTGTTGGCAGCTTTTGCCAAAGTTTTGGCCGATCTGCCAAAAGATGATATCCACCGCAATGAATACCTCCAATTCTATCAAAAGCAAGCCGCAGCTGTAGCAGCTTGCCAACAGCCCGAAGGTTATTGGACTCGTTCAATGCTTGATGCAGAGCATGCACCCGGCCCTGAAACTAGTGGTACCGCCTTCTTCACCTATGGTCTATTATGGGGCATGAACAATGGTTACCTCGAAGTGGATAGCTATCGTCCCGTAGTGGAAAAAGCTTGGAAGTATCTCACCACTGTTGCTCTTCAGCCTGACGGTCGCATAGGATATGTACAACCTATCGGAGAAAAAGCTATTCCCGGCCAGGTAGTCGACCAGAATTCTACCTCCAACTTTGGTGTCGGTGCTTTCCTGCTTGCTGCATGTGAAATGGTTCGCTTCCTTCAAAAATAAATTACCCAATAAGTGCTCAGAGTCGGAAGAGAAATCTTACGGCCCTGAGCGCAAAAAGTATTAGTCCTTATTTCGAAAGGATGATGCCGTTATTCCTGACTGATTGCATGAAAGTTTCATCATAATTCCACTTTTCCTCGGCTGTCCCGTCATTTTTCAGTAGCTTTGCGGACTTTAATACAGCAAGCAACCCATGAAACTTACCCTTATACGCACCGCTCGTGAAACCGGCAAAGAGACATTCAGCACATGGCCCAGCGACACCTTGATGGAGAAGATGAAAACCGAGAACAAAGCCGGACACATATCCGCCTTGCGCAGCCTCATTCCCCACATCACCGGAAGCAACGGACACTACCCCTGCATAGACAAACTGCCACGCATCTGCCCTGCCGCAGAATATGCCCGCAGCAAAGAGGGGGAAAGATACCTAAAAACCTATAACGGACTGGTACAGATTGAAGTCAACCACCTGGCCAATGCCGTGGAAGTGGAGCAAGTAAAGCACCAGGCGGCCCTGCTGCCGCAAACTTTTGCCGCCTTTTGCGGAAGCAGCGGACGAAGCGTAAAAATATGGGTACTGTTTGCCACCCCCGACGGTTCGCGCCCCAGGCAGGAAGAAAAAATCAGGCTGTTTCATACCGCTGCCTACCGGCTCGCCGTAAACTGTTACCAGCCCCTGCTCCCCTACCCCGTCACGCTGAAAGAACCTGCCGTGGAGCAAAGTTGCCGCATGACGCTCGATGACCGTCCCTATTACAATCCGTCTGCCGTCCCTTTCTGTCTGGAACAGCCTTTGTCCGTGCCCGACGAGCCCACCTTCGGCCAACGGCTGGTGCGCATGACCCTGCACAACCTCTACCGCGAATGCAAAGGCTTCGGCACCCGCAGCAGCATGACCCGCGACCAAATCACCGCCTTCCGCCTGGAAGAATTCATGAACAGACGCTATGAGTTCCGCTGGAACACCGTGCTGGGAGAATTGGAATTCCGCCAACGGGACTCCATACACTTCCACTTCCGCCCTGCCGACCAGCGGGTAAGAAGCAGTATCGGACAGAATGCCCTGAAAGAAGGAATCAGCGTATGGGACAGAGATGTGGCACGCTACCTCAACTCGGACGCCATTCCCTTGTACAACCCCATCGAAGAATATCTGAACAGCACCGGACATTGGGACGGCAAGGACCGTATCCGCGCATTGGCCGACCTCGTCCCCTGCAACAATCCGTACTGGCGGGAACTCTTCTACCGCTGGTTTCTCAGCATGACGGCGCACTGGCAAAACATCGACCGCCAGCATGGAAACAACACGTCTCCCCTACTGGTCGGAGCCCAAGGCTATCGTAAAAGTACCTTCTGCCGCATCCTGCTGCCACCCGAACTGCGCTTCGGATATACCGACAGTATCGACTTCAAAAGCAAGCAGGACGCAGAGCGGAGCCTCGGCCGCTTTTTCCTGATAAACATCGACGAATTCGACCAAATCAGCGTCAATCAGCAAGGTTTTCTAAAGCATCTGCTGCAGAAACCCGTGGCAAACCTGCGCAAGCCTTACGGCACCGCCATCCAGGAAATAAGACGCTACGCCTCCTTTATAGCCACCAGCAACCAGAAAGACCTGCTGACAGACCCCAGCGGCAGCCGCCGTTTCATCTGCATCGAAGTCACCGGCCCCATCCATACCAATGTCACCATCAACTACCGGCAACTCTACGCACAAGCCATGGATACCATAGCCAAAGGTGAACGCTACTGGCTGGACGATTCCGACGAAGCCATCTTGAAACAGACCAACCGGGAGTTTGAACAGCCCACACCGTTGGAACAGCTCTTCCTCTGCCACTTCCATCCCGCCGAAAATGAAGAGGAAGGAGACTGGATGACCCCTATGGAGATTCTCTCCTTCTTGCAAACCAAGACCAAAGACCGGCTGTCCATCAATAAAGTGGCTCTGTTCGGACGTGCACTCCACAAACTGGGCATCAGCAGCCGCCGGAAGACAAGAGGAACAGAATATCATGTAGTGAGACCAGCCCATCACCAGGAACATTTCCGAAGACTTGGCCGACATATACCAGGACATCAAGGACTTTATCTTCGTATTCCAGCTGGGTTTCAACGAGACGATGAACGATTCGCTTGCCATCTGCCAGGAAAACTTCCGCCTCCATTGGGGACAAAAGCTTGTCAACACCCTGCGTGCCCTGCACGAGGTGAAGTATGCGCAAGGCGAGGATGAAGAGGAGGAAACCGCAGACTTTGAATATTAAATTATGGTTATCAAAAGAACAATAGATAAAGAAACAGTGAAAGACCTGCCCAAAGCCGCCTTTCCGGGACAGATACATGTCGTACAGACACCGTGGGAAGCGGAGAAGGCAGTCGCCTATCTGAAGTCCTGCCCGTTGCTGGGCATAGACAGCGAAACCCGTCCATCGTTCACAAAAGGACAGATACACAAGGTGGCCCTGCTGCAGATTTCCTCAGAGGAACATTGCTTTCTGTTCCGCCTCAACCTGACGGGACTGACTCTGCCGGTTATCACATTGCTGGAAAACCCAAGTGTAACGAAAGTAGGCCTTTCCTTGCGGGATGACTTCATGATGCTGCACAAGCGTGCTCCTTTCGAACAACATGCGTGCATTGAATTGCAGGAATACGTCCGCGCTTTCGGCATCCAGGATAAAAGCCTGCAAAAGATATATGCCATCCTCTTCGGGGAAAAGATTTCGAAAAGCCAGCGCCTTTCCAACTGGGAAGCCGAAACCTTGACCGAACCGCAGAAACTGTATGCCGCCACCGATGCCTGGGCATGCCTCAACATCTACAACAAGCTGCAAGAACTGAAACGGACAGGAGATTTTGAGATAGAAGCCAATAATAATGTGGTAATGTAATGCACATTATCACATTACCACATTAATCACATTATATATATGTACAAAGTATACCTTAAACCCAATAAAGAGGAGTCATTAAAGCGTTTTCACCCGTGGGTGTTTTCCGGCGCCATCGCACATTTCGACGGAACCGCAGTGATGCAGGCACATTCTGCCGGCATGCACCTCGACCGCATGGCCATTGCCGATGCCCTTACCGAAGTGATGGGCAACCAGATTGACAATATCTATTACAAATCGGAGACGACCCTTCCCTTCAAGGCCGACCTCTATCCGGAGAATGGTTTCTTGAAAGGCGGTAGCACGGACAATGTAGCCATGGAGTACGGCCTGAAGTTCCACATCGACTGGCTGAAAGGCCAAAAGACCGGTTTCTTCGTAGACCAACGCGAGAACCGTTCGCTACTGGAACGTTATGCCAAAGGCCGCAGCGTACTGAATATGTTCTGCTATACCGGCGGCTTCTCCGTATATGCTATGCGTGGAGACGCCAAACTGGTGCATTCCGTGGACAGCTCCGCCAAAGCCATCGACTTGACCAACAAGAACATCGAACTGAACTTCCCGGGTGACACCCGCCATGCCGCCTATGCAGAAGATGCCTTCAAATACCTTGACCGCATGGGCGACCAATACGACCTGATAGTTCTTGACCCTCCTGCTTTTGCCAAGCACCGCGATGCTCTGCGCAATGCCCTGCAAGGCTACCGCAAACTCAATGTCAAGGCTTTCGAAAAAATCAAGCCCGGAGGTATTCTTTTCACTTTCTCGTGCTCGCAAGCCGTCAGCAAAGAAAACTTCCGCACCGCCGTGTTCACAGCCGCTGCCATGTCCGGCCGCAGCGTACGCATCCTGCACCAACTGACGCAACCTGCCGACCACCCGGTCAGCATCTATCATCCGGAAGGGGAATACCTGAAAGGACTGGTTCTATATGTAGAATAAAGGAAAAAGCAGGCTTTGTTAGCCTGCTTTTCTTAAATAGAGTTAATAAAAAGCAGAAATACGCCAAAACAGCATGTTATATAACATAAACCGTGTATATTTGCACTGTGTTTTTCATGGTATTAGATTTAAGGTTAATAAAGATTGGGTGTCTGGGATAGATACCCTTCTTTTTTTATAATACATTCCTTCCCAAAACCCATCCCTCATTAATCTCTTTCGTTGAAGAAAAAGCCGTACAGAACTTGTTTTTCTCCTAGTCTCATTGTACATTTGCATCTATTACATAATTCAAAACATAAAAAGCTAATATTATGAGCATCAAATTCCGACTCACTGCCATGCAATTCCTGCAATTCTTCGTTTGGGGAGCATGGCTGATTTCATTAGGTGGTTACATGGGCGGTACGTTACATTTTGAAGGCGGACAAATCGGAGCAATCTTTGCAACCATGGGTATAGCCTCACTGATAATGCCCGGACTGACCGGTATCATCGCCGACAAATGGATAAACGCCGAACGCCTTTATGGCATACTCCACCTCATCGGTGCCGGTGCTCTGATTTATGCTTCAACTGCCACCACATACAACCACATGTACTGGGCCATGCTGCTCAACATGCTTGTTTACATGCCTACACTATCTCTGGCCAACACCGTATCCTACAATGCATTGGAAAAATATAAGATGGATTTGATAAAAGACTTCCCTCCCATCCGTGTATGGGGAACGGTAGGCTTTATCTGTGCCATGTGGGCTGTGGACCTCACCGGGTTCAAGGCAAGTTCGGCACAGCTCTATGTGGCAGCCATATCGGCAGCCATGCTGGGACTTTATGCTTTCACTTTGCCAGCCTGCCCCCCCATGCGCAGCGAAGGAAAAACGATGCTCTCCGCTTTCGGACTGGACGCACTGGTGCTGTTCAAGCGCAAGAAGATGGCTATCTTCTTCTTGTTCTCCATGCTGCTGGGAGCCGCCCTTCAAATAACAAACAC
>PPYF01370592.1_pt1 | contig 18713 bp, 16 predicted proteins | sample 1559871 | NCBI WGS metagenome assembly PPYF01 (sample SAMN08240021, study PRJNA423297) | Human gut metagenome, whole genome shotgun sequencing project. | reverse complement strand
TCCCCATCGTCTAGCCGGCCCAGGACAACGGCCTTTCACGCCGTCGACAGGGGTTCAAATCCCCTTGGGGACGCCAAATGATTCCAAGAGGTTATAATAAAAACCTCACCAGATACCCACAGGGGGTTAGTCCCGGGGGTTAGTTTTGAAAAAAGGCTGCACGAAGTGTGGCCTTTTTTCGTTTTCAAAAAACGAAGTTTGAAGCATGTTCTTCTACTCCGTACCTGTTGGGATGAGCTTGTCGGATGTTCGACCACGATTGTGGCGAACCACAACTGCCTTTGCCTCTCCCCCCTGCTTCTCTTCCTTTTTGCCTGCAAAGGATCCTTTTTTTGATAAAGGCGAAGAAGGAGCAGGAAAGAGGATGTGACGATTTGCAGGGCCACGACTTGCCAGTGCGCTCAGAGCATCCGAAACTTCCGAGAATGCTCCAAGGCTGTGCAGGTATCTGTCCGTGGTTGTCTGCTTTTCGTGTCGCAGGGCGTGCTGGATGGCAAAGAGGCTTTTGCCCTCTTGGGCCAGAATGGTAGCAGCCAGATGCCTGATGGCATGAAAACCGAAAGGTTTCACCCTGGCCTTGGCGCAAAGCCTTTTCATTACGTGGGCTGCCGTTTTGTACGGTTGCCCGATGTACGGCTCCACCGGGCAGGTGAACACATGGTTCCCTTTCCCCTGACGGTACTGCCACAGCCAAAGCATGGTAGTCCGCACGTCTTCATTCATGGGCATTTCGTCACGTTTTGCCGTGCCTGTGCGAGTCTTACGCGTGGTCAGCACAACTGTGCCACGCTCAAAATCCACATCCTGCCAGGTCAGCTTGAGCAGTTCGCCCTTACGGGCTGCCAAGTTGAGAAAGCAGGTCAGCATGGCCTTCTCACGTTCTGGGGCCGCCTCGTAAACCTTCCAGAAATCCTCTTCCGGCGGAATGTAACGGGGAACCCGGATTTCCGTATACCGCTGGCAGGCCAGAAAAGAATCCGGCATATCCAGTGGAAAGTGGTCGAGGTAGGCTGCGCCCCATTTCCAGGCGGTGGTCAGGATTTTACGATCTTTGTTGGAACAGTTGGGGCCGCGCTGGTCGTGCTGCCATGCAAGATACTTGCGGGCCTTTTTCCTGTCGAAGGATTCAACGGGATCATCTGGTGACAGCCCCTTGGTTTGCTCAAGGTAGCGGATGAACCGCCGAAAGCCGTCACGTTTCTCTTTGAAGGTCGCCAGGGTATTGCGCCGCTGGCATTCCTCAAGGTAGGCCGTTCCCCACTCAAGAACCGTCACCTGCTGGGGCTTGGAGGCCAAAGGGATCATTTCTTCGGGTGCTGCTGCGGCTGCTTCTTCCAGTTCCTTTCTGGTGGTCACTTCCCAAGCTATGGCATTCCTCTCGTCGGCCTTGTTGCTGCCGAACCATTTTACCGCCGCCATTCTGCCCTGAAACCAGACCTGTCCTTTCCAACGCTTGGGGGAGCCTTTCTTCTTGCTCGTAAAGGTTGCCATTGAATATCTCCACTATGCGATTTTCAAGGAACCTTAGAGCGTGCCCAATCCGCACACCCCCGAACGCTGTATAATATCGCCTGACCGTTCGCACATCAAGGCGGAAGATCGCAGCTACTTCACTTGCTGTGAGAACTTTACCTATGGTATTTTTTTGAGAATGTTCAGGCATGGTGGTTCCTTATTTCCACCATATTGATATTTACGTTGCAAACAATTCTGAATGATGGTTAGAGAAGTTTTTCATGGACAAGCTCAACCAAGTACAGGATTCTTGTTTCCAAAAGACTGCTACAAAAATGGATGTGGAAGTGGCATCGATCTCATCGCGGTAGGAGCATCGTGAACAATTGAGCCAGAAGTAACGCACCAATTTCTATGTGAGTCTACATGGAACAGCTACCACCAAATCTTTCGCTGTCATTTCCAAGAATCTGTTACGAAAATGACTATGGAAATGGTATTGATATTATTTGTGGCTCTTTCATCTATAGCCACATGGCTTTCCCCCGTGCAAGCGAGCATGGGCACAGAATACGCTATCAGGCGCTCGCCATAAAAACGGCGCTCAAGGAACTGGAGCAGCAGAACTCAAAAGCCTATCCGCAGATTATGCAGGCTATTATTGAAGAGACTTTCGGTTCCCACTCCACATATTGTGATATACTCACGCAAGCATCTTTTCCAAACAAGGGTGATGGGTCACTACAGTCACGCGCATGGCAGGGAATGTTGGCCGGGCAAATGCTTCTTGGCATCTTGCAAACAGAAGCAACCCTAGACTCAGTGGCAGAAACCCTACATCAAACACTTATTAAAATACCTCTTGAAGAGCGCGAAGATTTTTCCTGTCCTTCAGCCGATAATCTGATTAAAAACTACTGGGCACCCTTCAAGCCTGTGGCCCATTTATGGATGGCAATGTTGTTTTTCACACTTCCCGATGAGCTTGATGGCATTGTGAGAATTGATAAGGCCATCAAAAATGAAATGCTGAAAGAGGGTCGCGATGGGTGGAAAGGTATTGTTGATTATGCTGAAAGTATCCTTCATAAGGCTGCTAGCATACGGCGCAAGCAAACACATAAAAAGCTTCTTGACCCAGAAACTTCTTTCCGTCTGAATCTCATATAAATACACCATCTTTTCTCAGGTGAGGCCCACAGATACATACGTCTGTGGGCCTCACCTTTTTTACAGACTACTCTTCACACCATAAAGAGGTGCAATGACAAAACAGCGACTGTACGCTTGGTTCAAACGGAGGTCGCACAGTGTTTTTTTATACCCACAAGTTTTCTTCGCTGATGAAAATTCCCGAAGGGCGCACTTATGCAAACACGCTTCGCGGTTTGCGTGCGCGGGGGCTGCGCCCCTCGACCCCGAACTGCAAAATGCACAAGGACTGTCGGGGGTAGGCTGTGGCGATTTATCATCTTCACATGCAGACCATCAGCCGTGCAGACGGAAGAAGCGCGGTAGCTGCCGCTGCCTACAGGGCCGCGTCTCGTCTGACGGCTGCCGATGGCCGAGTGTTCGATTTTCGGCGCAAGCAAGGGGTGGTGGCGCGACAGGTTTTTGTGCCTGAAGGTTGCCCCTCCATCAGCAGACAAGACTTGTGGCTGTTGGCGGAGAACACTGAAAAACGCAAAAACTCCACCCTGGCTCGAGAGATGGATATGGCCATTCCCGTGGAGCTGAACAAGGAGGAGCGGTTCAAGCTTACGGCCAAATTTTGCCGCTGGCTTGCTCAGGAATATCAGGTGGCAGTGGATTGCTGCATGCACAGAAAGGACAAAAATGACCTGCAGGAAAATCCTCACATACACGTAATGTTCACGACTCGCTGCTATTCGCAGGAGGGGACGCTGGGCGCAAAAACCCGAGAGCTCGACGACCTGAAAACGCGGACAACACATCTTCTGCACGTTCGTGAAAAATGGGCAGATTTCTGCAACGAGTATCTCCAATTTTATGGAGAAACAATCGATCACCGCTCCTTCAAAGACCTGGACGTTGATGTACTGCCACAGATTCATGTGGGTTCTGCGGCAACAACAATGACTCGCCGGGGTTTTGAAACAGAGCGCGGCATACTCAACCGGGCTATTCAGAGCAATAATTCTACCATCATGCAACTACAACAGGAGATTGAAAATGTCAGATGCTTGGGAAATGGAAGTAACAGAGAATGTTCAGCGGGAATTGAAGAAGATGGAACCACGTATAGCAGCTTATTTGAAAAAACTGGTGAAGGAGGAATCCGACAACGAATGGGGGCAGGCCTTGGCACTGGTGGATTTGGTTCACAAGGAGTTGCTGGAGGTCACAACTCAACTACAAAAAATGGGCACGGGAGCAGTTCCGCCCTCTCATTCGGTGCAAAATTTGGTGGCACGTCTGGAAGCTCTGGAGCAAGACCATGCTCAGTTGAAGACGGACGTCCGGCTTCTGCAGCCCTTGCAACAAAAACAGAACGGCTAGCGGCCCTGGAGGCTCTGACACAAAGTTGTGTAAGGGCCTCCGGGGAAATTCAAGCGGATATTCATGCTCTGGTTGAGGCAGCAAACTTGCGCTGCCTTGAACACAGCACTCGCCAGCACCAAGTGCAACTTCTTAAGAAGCGCAGCATCGGAGTAATGGTGGAATGCGGATCTGTTATCAGGGAAATTCTTCATGCTGTGGATAGAGTCAACGCGCAGGCCATCCATCAGGCGCTATTACTTTCTACAACATCACCTTCATCGCGCTTAAATGCCCTTACTGAAAAAACCAGGAGCATAATTTCGGTCAGTCATAATATTCAACAGGAAATTTGGGCGGCTGTTGATCGCAGCAACGTTCAGTATGTTCAGGACTACCTGAATAAAACACGCCTCAGACGACTCAAGGCGCCCTGCCTGAACGTCTGTGTTGACTGCGGCTTCGTAGTCCGTGAAATTTTTGAGGCTACTGACAGGCTGGATGCTCTGTTCATGGAACAATGGCTTGCCCAGCATAGCGCAACAAAAATTATGGATCAGCAAGGTGCGAACCGGATTCTGCCATTACATCGCCCCGGCGTAATCAGAATGAACATGGAGAATACTGAACCTCCACCGCGGGCAAAGTCTAATGGTGTGATTCGGATAACTCTTGGTGCCCCGGAACCATCAGGATCGGATTACCCGGAGGACGCATCAAGCACCCCTGACAGCGCTTCAACCGATTTTGAACCGACGTAGCGACGCAACCAACAAATATACAGGAGATTTCTATGGATAAGAACAATCAGACAGTTTCCAACAGCCCTGCGCCCTCCGGAGCGCTCCGTAGAACTCTTGCGGAAAAGATGCTCAGTCTGCAACGCCAAAAACAAAAGCTGGCTCAAAAGGCAGCCGCACTGAACAAAGAAGCCCGCAAGGAGCGTACCGGGCAACTTATTGCCTGGGGCATCATGGTTGAAGCCCAATACCGGAACGCCGCCCCTGAGCAGAGAGAGCGCCTTGTCTCTGCCGCTCGAAAATTTCTCCAGGACAGGAATCTGAACCGCGCTCTTGCAGGCTTTGTAAGACTGGATGATGAAACATCACAGGAAGAGACATCACAGAAGGAGACATCCTAGGAATCTGCTTTTGGGCGGGAGACTGAAAATCCCCCCTTCCCTTTCAGTCGACCTAAAACAACAACGCATTATGGAGCAGCTCTTTACTGGAATTCGGGTATTGGCATTTTTCCAACCTTGGCCCGTAGCGGTATAATCCAGGCGACCTTCAAGTTTGGGATATTGAGTATGTTGGCTTCTGCCCCCATGCCAAGAAGCGCTGCCAGCGCCTCTTGTAAGGCGGGCTTAACGCTGCCCGGCACTGCGTCTGCCATTTCGCTTGCCTGCTCCAGTGAAACCATGCTGTATGGGTTGAATTTTTTCATATATCCTGAAAGAATATTGAGGGCCTGATCCAGTTCTTCCTGTGGTATTCCTTCAGGATCCATAACATGCGTAAAATCACCCTGTGAAAAAGGCAACACATCAGAAGACAGACAGGTCTTCGGCATGGTTAACACCAACATAAAAATGATAATTTTTGTTTTTATATTCATTTCCTTGATGAGATAAAAACGAATTAATTGGTCTTATGTTGAGGGTATAATCTTTTTAATGTCATTGATCATGTTCGTTATCTCTTCAACAATTTTCCTGCGTCTTTCAAGAAGACTTAGATAGCTAAGCAATGTGCATACTATCAAGCCGATAAATGGAACTACGAATGCCGGCACACCGAAAATAGTAACTAGATTAAGAAGAAAGGCTAAAACGGACAGTACTGCAAGGATCAAAAAAACCCAACCACGGGATCCTTTGTTAATATCAAATGTTTTAAATATATCACCATATACACCCGACATCACCCATTCTGCATCCGTTGTAGTGTTTTTGACAAAGCAGGTAAGATGCTCTTTTCCATCTGAAACCTCACAAATAGCAATCTTGTGTCCTGGTCTAAAGGCCAACGATCCAGGGAAACCCCATTGAACCTCCTTGCCATTATGATTTACCCAAACCTTTGTTTCCCACGACGTATGTGAGCTGATGCGTACGTCGGACATATGACCTGAGCCGTTAGAAACCGATCCGCCCCCACCTTGGCCGTGAACATGGGTGGTGCCCACTTCATCAAGCTGAAGAACCTCTCCCTCAAGGATTTCAGCGACCAGCTCAGCATCCCCGATTGTATATTTCCGCGTAGTTTCCATCATTTTCTCCTTTTCTATTTTTTAGGCTCTATACGTCAGGGTTGCTTTTGCTATTAAGGAATTTTGGCAGCTGAGATTCCCTAGTCAGAAGTGGCATCCCATCCTTCCCAAAAAGCATACGTGTCACAACTGCAATCAGGGTTACAACTGTGACTCTAATAATGTCAAGAAAAAATATGCTAGCTTGATAAGATGAGAAGCGAACCTGAGATATATCAAGAAATTTCGGAGGTATTGGAGCGGCGACGTGTGGATTTGAAAATGTCGAAACGACAATTAGCTAAATTAACTGATATAACGCCTGTATACTTAAGAGAAGTGCTGAGAGGTGATAGAAAACCATCCGTTGTTATTCTTGTTTCACTCTGCTCAGCCCTAGACTTAAAGATGTCCGATTTATTCCTTCAATTAGAAAGACAAAATAAAATATAAATTAATTCAAAAGATTAAAAACATGATTCCTGAATAGCCAGCATCGAGATGTATAACTAGCTTTCTTGATGCCTGAAATACTCATTTGGCATTTTTATTTTTATAAAAAGTAGTTATAATAGTTGTTATTGGTTAGAAGTTTTCTCCACCAAGGTATAACTCGTGCTGCGCCCGCCGCTCTCGCCTTGCAGCAAAATACCGTATCCCATCAATTCCCGAATATCCCTTAAGGCAGTATCCGGAGAACACTTTGCCAACTTGGCGTATTTGCCGCTGGTCAGTTTCCCCCCAAATCCGGCCAGCAGGCGGTTGATGATAGCCCGCTGGCGTTCATTAAGCGGATACTGATTGGCGTATTGCCACACATGAGTCTTGCGAAAGACAACGGCCAAGGTTTCGTCGGCCCCATCAATAGCCCGCCCAAGGCAGCCAAGGAACCAGCTCAGCCAAGATGTGATATCCAAGCCGCCCTTTTGGGTGCGTTCTAAGATATCGTAATATTCCTTGCGCTCCCGCTCGATCTGGCCGGACATGCTGTAAAAGCGTTGTGGACAGTCGTCAGCACGCGCCAGGGCACAATCAGCAATGGCACGAGCTATGCGCCCGTTACCGTCCTCAAAAGGGTGAATAGTCACAAACCAGAGGTGCGCTATGCCCGCCTTCATTACAGGGTCAAGCTGCAACGGCGCATTGAACCACTCCAGAAAGTGGCCCATTTCCGTATCAAGTCGTTCTGCTGCCGGGGCTTCAAAATGAACTTTTTCATTGCCGATGTAGCCGGAGACAACTTGCATGGGCCCAGCTTCGGGTTTGCGCCACGCGCCCACGGTGATACGCCGTGATGCCCCGAATCCGGTAGGAAATAGCGCCGCATGCCAGCCAAACAGCCGTTCCGCTGAAAGCGGTTCAGCATAGCGTTGCGTTGCGTCCAACATCATTTCAACAACGCCTTCCACGCTTCTGCTCGGGGGCATCAGGCCGCCGATATCAATTCCAAGCCTTCGAGCCAGCGAAGAGCGCACCTGGGCCACATCAAGGGATTCCCCTTCAATGGCGCTCGACTTCACCACATCTAGGGTCAAGGTTTCCAAGCCAGCCTCAGCGCGAATGGAGAAACCAAGGGCATTCATCCGCCCCAGGAGCAACCCCTGCTTGTGCCGGATGGCGGCAAGCTGTTCCGCCAGCTTTGCAATGTCCCACTGAAATGTCGACCAGTCCGGCCTCTCGTGAATATAGCGCATAATCTCCGCACCTCTTGCGGTGAATGTGACAGAGATTCTCCGCAAAAGCAATATTCGCCGTAAAAATTGCGGCGAATATAAGCCTCAAACGCCGCCTCTTAGTGTGGGGCCGTCACCAAGATGCATCATGACCTTGATAACGCGTTGCAGTATTTTCCCCACTGCCTACACGTTGTGAGCACACGCTGAATCGGGGCTCCCTGGGGGCGAGAGCCTTGCCATTCATTAGGCCCCTGTCAAGTCAGAAAGGCCAAAGCCATGAAATTGAGTGCGACGCCCATAGCGATCGTCTGTGCCGACCACCTTGGACCCCAAAACTCCTTGTTGAGGGCCACGCAAACATCGGTTCAATCATTCTACTATAAAAACAACTACCAGACATCTAAAAGCATCGTTTATCTTGACCTGAATTTGTTGCAGTCCTAGGATACCAAATATTTAAAATCTAATTCTTGCTAAGGACTCGTTATGCCAAGTGTTTTGAATGAAATCTGTGCTTGGGTTAATACACTTCCATACTGGGAAATCTCAATTTTCTATAAGATTATGGCTGGTGAACAAATTACCGAACAAGACAGGAAGGATATTCTTCAGTATTTCTTGGAAGATAATGGGCTGAGCGCGAAGAAAGCTCAACGACCAGATATTAAATTGGTTCAAACAGGCGGAGCCACATCTTCAGGGTCAAAGACATGGCTTGAAAGTATCTCTGACATCAACCACGTCAATAAGCTTGTCCAAGGGCAAACTCTGACTTTTTCACCGCAATTCACTGCTATCTATGGAGATAACGGTGCAGGTAAATCAGGATATGCTAGAATTTTCAACTGCGCTGCATTTAGCCGGAATGATGACCAGGTTTTGCCTGACGTTACTGATCCAACCTGTGCTCTAAATACTCCTTGTGCGACATTCAACCTTAAACGCGATGGCAATCCACTCAATATTCCCCATAACCTGACCGGAACATGTACTGAGTTGTCAGGCTTCCATTGTTTTGACTCCAAATGCGTCAGTGTCCACCTTTCAAGCACGAATAAATTCAGCTTCTCTCCTGCTGGCTTAGAACTTCTCTCCACATTTGCAGAAGAAACCGACAAAATCAGAGCCGCCCTGAAAGTCTTAATTGAACAGCACCAAAGGCCTCATACATTCGGGAAACTCTTTACTGATGGTCCTTCCCAAGTAGTGAGTTTGATAACTGGCTTGAATTACCAAACAAAATTTAATGATATTGAAACTCTTGGAACAGTATCAGCTGATGAAAAGGCCCAGGTTGATGTGTTTGACAAAAGAATCAACGACCTGAAAAGCCTAAATATTCAAAAGCAAATTCTCGAAGCTACGCAGACTCAGACAGACCTTAATAATCTTTTGGCCTCAGTCAGGACGATCTCTACTGCACTCTCTGACCATGTGGTTTTATCAACTGGAACAGAAGTAGCTAACCTCAAAACAGCCCAAGAAATGGCTGCAAAGGTTGGAGCAGACCAGTTTAAAACAGATTACTTTAAACAGATTGGAACCAAAGCCTGGCAACAACTGATCTCTTCGGCTCGTAACCTTGCAAAAGGAGAAGGAACCGACACGCACCCTTACCCGCAACGTGGTGATAGGTGCATCCTTTGCCATCAACCTTTAGAGCCGCCAGCCTTAACCCTCTTCCATAAATTGTGGGAATTCATTGAAGGCGAAGCTCAGGTAAAACTTGCTCAAGCCAATCAGACCATACAAGGAAGAATCCAAGCTTTGACTCTGGTCAATCTAAGCTTTTTTTCTGGCGATTCAGCTATGAATAGATACCTTTTAGTTCAAAATGACCCTTTAAGAGCAACTATCGCTGCTTTTGTTAAATTTTATCAGGACCGCAAACAATATCTCTTAAATTGCATTCAAAATAACGCGGTTCCCGAACCTCATGCAATTCCAGAAGATTGTTCACAGCTAATTGAAAATGAAATCAAAACAGTAGCAGATAGAATTGACGAGTTAAAAACAAAGAATCCTGTCGAAGAAATCAAACGCCTTGAAATTACACTCAGAGAACTTCGTCATAGAATTATTCTTGAACAAAATAGACCTGACGTTGAGTGCTATGTTCGTGGGTTGATATGGGCTGAGAAAGCGTCAAGAACAGTAGGAACAACACGCCATATAACTAAGAAGTACAATGAGTTGTTTCAGAGTCTTGTGACAGATGAATACCTTCGTAAATTCAATGACTTTTTGGATAAACTCGGTAGACCTCTGAACATCAAAATTGAAACAACACCGCGAAAAGGTGAAACATTCAGAAGAATTATCCTTGAAAATGGCCCTGATCCTTCGATAAAAATCAGTCCTGATCAAGTTCTAAGTGAAGGAGAAAAAAGAGCAGTCGCAATTGCCGATTTTCTCACAGAAGTATGCCTTAACGAAAATAGCTGTGGAATTGTTTTAGATGATCCTGTCACTTCCCTTGACTTGCAATGGAGGGAAAGAATTGCAGCACTTCTCGTAGAAGAATCCAAATCCAAGCAAGTCATAGTCTTCACACATGACCTTCCATTCCTGTATCACCTGAATAGATTTGTCGAGGTCTTTGGTGTCAATAGCCAAAATCATTGGATTAAGAGAGGAGATTCTGACGATGTGCCAGGATACGTCTATGTAAATAACAGCCCTGCGCTTGAGAAAGATTACAAAAATGCAACGTTAGCTTTAAAAATGCTTGATGCGGCTAAGAAAACTGCTCCTGAAATGCAAGAAATTTTTCTAAAGCAGGGCTTTGGAGCATTAAGAACAAGCTATGAAATTTTTATTATCTATGATTTGCTCGGCGCTGTTGTCTTGAGGTTTGATGAGAGGATAAGCCCAGGAAGATTAACAGAGATAGCTTGGGATTATGCCCTTGTAAAAGAAGTCGATGGCAAATTCGCAACTCTCTCAAGATACATCGAGGGCCATTCTCACAGCGACCCATTTGCCGCTCAAAAACCAACCGTCCAAACTTTGCAAGATGAAATCGACGGATACAACGCCATAAAAAAACGCTTGAAAGATATAAAAAAACAGGTGATTGCGGCACAGCATTAATTAACAAAGGCATCACCAACCTCTCTGAGGTGATGCCTAATGTGCACTTTATAAGTATCAACGAATAATACCAGATGAGAGTTTAAAGCAGAACGTGCTTCTGGTCCTCACGATGCCTGCAGAATAGTTAAACACTTTGGCATGATTATAAATATTCTGCGGGCATCGTGTAGCTTATTGGTCTGGCTGATGTCGGAATAATTCGTCGACATGTATCCTGCAACCCATTGGGAACCACTAACTTACAAGTGGTATACGCAGTGGGTAAGTTCATAACGTATAGCAACGTTTGTGTGTATAGAGGCAATATATGTGTTTTTATGAAGAAACTTTTAAGATGTATATGGAAAGATTTATTGGCGAAAATTACAACGAATTATCTTGTGCAATCGATGATCTTAATAATAAAAATACAGGTCTTTGCTGTTTAAGAAATGTTAATTTCAATTGTGGTGGAATCCCAGACTATAGTGATCCTGCGCAACGCAGTCTTTATTTATTGAGATATGGCCCGTCATATATAACAGAGTATCGGGCTGCATATGAAGAGATTTTTAGATTTAACCATGTAATAAGGGGAGATATTAAGGTGTTGTCAATTGGGTGTGGATCTTTTTTGGATAAGGCATCTGCACATTATGCAATGAAGCGTTACGCAAACTTTAACAAATTTGATTTAATATATTATGGAGTTGACATAAAGAATTGGGGAAGAGACTTTTTCCCTTTTGAAAAACACATTTTTATTAATAAAGGAATAGCGCGTGTGGAACTATCAGAGATAAGAGAACCTATCGATATAATTATTTTCCCAAAATCATTGCCAGAAATAGATCCAGAATCTCTAGAGGCGTTTTTGAGCAAATTGAGTGAGCATAACTTTGAAAATAAAGTGTGCATAATAAATTCCAATCGAGAGTCGAAAAGTGATTTTAACAAAGCACATGATTTTATGGTGAGCCTATCTGAGAAAATTGGATATACACTATATGATACGATAGTTATTAATGAATGTTATGGCAACAATAACAAAACGTCTCGGAACATATGGTCTGTATTTGAGCGTTTTTCTTTCAGTCAAAAAGCAATTACTATATCAAGAGAAATATTTTCTGCTTGTAAATTCAAAATTAGTCACGAATGTGATGATGCTTGCAATGAAGTAATAGATAGATATCCGGTGCTAACTACAGGTCATTACAATACTTGTGTGTATTGTTTGGAGAATAAACATGCAATGGGATATGGCTGTTATTAAGACTCCAAACGGAGAAAAGCGAGGTATTGCCCCGCTGACCTTCCCCCCGAAAAGTATGCCATTGAAAAATCAGTGCTCCTGACATCGAAGCACAAGAATGAAACGTAGCAGATTCACCGAAGAACAGATTATTGGGATCTTGCGGCAAGAGCTGGTGCAGAATCACAAGCGGACAGTAAGGTTTTACCGGGAAAAAGCCTTTCACTGCGCACCCGCAAGCGTGTGAAGTGTCCAAGCCATGCGCGTATTGTCCAGACTGGCCCTGCTGGCCCGGATGAACAGGGCTATGGATTTTGTAAGCGATGCCCTTATGTGTGGGCGGCGCATCCGGATTTTGACAATCGCCGATATGTGGGATCGTGCAAGCCCCGCGCTCGAAGTGGATATGTCGGTGCCTGGAGTTCGAGTTGTGCGTGTTCTTGAAAAACTACGCCGTCAAGGTCGGTTGCCGCAACGTATCAAGGTTGATAATGGGCCGGACTTTAGTGGTAAGGTTCTGGATGCTTGGGCTTTTGAATGGAGTACAGATAGAGACTCGTCCGGGGAAACCCACAAATAAAGGGCACATTGAAAGCTTCAACGGGAAATTTCGGGATGAGTGTTTAAATCAGAACGTATTCCTGTCCCTGCACGATGCCCGTTGAACGGTTGAGACATGGCGGCAGGATTACAACCAGCAGAGACCGCACAGCTCATTGGGCGGGCTGACTCCGGAAGAATTTCGCGCAAAGGATATAATCTGCAACCAATGAAAACCAATAATTTAGGAGTGGTATACTCAGTTGGCTAAGGTCAATGGGGCCAATCTCGCCTCCGCCAGTATTATCAGCGATACAGGCGGCAAAAGCAGAACCACAAAGAATCTACCACAAACATTTAACCTGGTACAAAAAAAGGGCTGGTCAGAGTGAAGTTGATTTTGGCGAAATGAATGCCACTTATCCAAGAAATAACCATGCTGCACGTGCAATTTTTGAACAATATTTCGGGGAAAAGTGTCTGATTCAGTAGATAAAAAAGAATAACACATATGAGGTGAACACAACATGGCAAATCTTAAAGAATTTAGTATAGATTTCGTTGCGCCAAATTCAATGCCTGGTCATATAGAAAGTCTTATTGATAGAAGCTATGAAGGGCTTTTATCTTTCATAGAAGTCCAAAATGAAGCTGGCATTGGGCTTTGCGTCTTAAAAAATGTCAATTTTATGTTGGGCTTTACCCCAGACTATACAGACGCAGGACAATGTAGTCTGTATCTGCTAAGATATGGCGCAGCGTATACTGTCGAGTATCGTGCAGCTTATGATGAAATTTTGAGAACTCAACGCATAATACCTGGTGATGTCTGTGTTTTATCCATTGGGTGCGGGACTTGCCTTGACAAGGCCTCAGCTTTTTTCGCAATGGAACAGTATTTAGAATTCAAAAGTAAAGAATTAATTTACTATGGTGTAGACATTGCTCGCTGGGATGTTGACGTTTTTGATGAGGTTGAAACAAACTTCATTCATAAGGGAATTCAGGATGTAGAAAGTGCAGACATTAACAGCCTTATTGATATAATATTTTTCCCAAAATCACTATCAGAAATAGAAGAATGCTGGCTTGATGATTTTTTAGAAAATATGACCGAAGATGATTTTGAAGATAGGATTAGTATTGTTGCCTCTAATAGAAACTCTTTAACAGACAACACTAAGGCCTCTAATTTTGTCACAAAATTCTGCGAAAAATTTGATTTCAATCTAGAAAATTCTATTAGAATACAAAAAAACTACAAAACAGAGAGAGAATATAGCAACATATGGAGCGTATTTGAACATTTTTCATATCCACAGCGCGCAATTGATGCGGGTTCAAATCCGAAATCATTATGCATTCTTGAAAAAAAATGCAATGAAAGTAGCTGTGAAGAGCGTTTAAACAGAAGTGTTACCCTTAATACAACGTTATTCAACACTGTAGTTTACTGTTTGGAAAAATGCTAATGCAATGGCCAAAAATCACAATACAAACCAAGAATGGCTCCAAGCCTGCTATAGCTCCGCTTGTTATCTCTGCTAGCAGAGCAACCGATATTCCGGCATTCCACGCCAAATGGTTTATGAATCGCCTACGAGCAGGGTATTGCTTGTGGGAAAATGCCTTCAACAGTCGCCAGCAGCAGTATGTTTCTTTTGAAAAGTGCAAGGTGATTGTTTTTTGGAGTAAAAATCCACAAGCTCTCATGCCGTGGCTTTCTGAAATCGAAGCCCGTGGCTACCAGTATTATTTCCAATACACGCTTAATGACTATGAACAGGAATATCTGGAACCTCGTATTCCCCAACTGGCGCAGCGTATTGCCACCTTCCAAAAATTGGCTGATCGCATCGGCAAGCATCGCGTCATCTGGCGCTTTGATCCAATCATCTTGGGGAATACTTTGACGATAGAAAGTATTTTGGAGCGCGTCCAGCGTCTTGCAGAGCAGCTTGCTCCTTACACTGAAAAAATCGTCTTTAGTTTTTTAGACCTGTATAAAAAAACAGAAAATAACCTCAAAAAAGTAGATCCATTATTGCGTTCTCCCAATGATGTGGAAATGCAGCATCTAGCCGAAGGCTTAGTCAGAATCAACAACTCTCTCTCAACACCTCTTATTCTCTCAACCTGCGCAGAAAGACTTGATTTGCATAGCCTAGGCATTGAACATAATAAATGCGTTGATCCTGAGTTGCTGGTTCGCTTGTGCCCCACGAGCGCAGAAGTACAGAATGTGTATGCGAAAGCCACGCCCGCAAAGCAAGGGAGCCTCATCCCCACCACACCACCACTCATTGACGAAACGGCCAAGGACATAGGGCAACGTACACCGTGTGGCTGTGCCCCCAGCAAAGACATCGGGCGCTACAATACTTGCATGCACCTGTGCGCCTATTGCTATGCCAATCAATCAAAAACGGCTGTGATAAATGGTATGAATGATGTGAATATTACGAACGAAAGGCTTTGAGCTTTGCGTCCACTGTATATATTTGTCCTGATGAAAAATGAGGTCGCCCTCAAATATGTTGATGGGTTGGGGTTAGGGAAGGGGTTAGTTCGGGGAGCATACGGATGTCTTTTGATGCTTTTGGATGCACTCTAACATTCTTAATTTATTGAATTCACAATTTTAGAGGCTGTCCTTTCACGCCGTCGACAGGGGTTCAAATCCCCTTGGGGACGCCAAAGAAAATCAAGCACTTACATAAAAATGTGAGTGCTTTTTTCGTTGTGGGCAAACTTGCCCCACACTCTGCCCCACATTTTTTGAAATTTTTTGCAAAAAAAATAAGGGGGCGGCGCGGTTGGCACTGATTCGCGCGCAAAATGGCACAAAAAAACAGAAAAAGGCGAGGTTGATCCTCGCCTTTTTACTTTTAGGCTTCGTTCGGTTTGGGCTACGCCAGTATCCGGCTTTGAGCTGCGTCTGATAGGCGAAAACCTCGCCCGTCCGCTGGATCTGCTCGATACGGTCTGCTCCCAACTGGCGGATTTTAACCTGGTACAGAAAACAAGCGTACCGGCATAAGCGTCAGCCAAAGATAGAGACAAGCCCCTGGCAATCACAATTGCCAGGGGCTTTTGTCATCCGTTCAATCTCCGCCGCCTGCGGCGCTGCCCTTCCCGGCATGCTCTGCCAGCGTTCAATCAGCGGCAAGCACTTTCAAGTTCGCATACGTAGAAGTCAGGCGGCTCCGGCTGTATCCGCCAAGGATATCAGCATCTGATTTCAACCGGAGCCGCCCGGTTTTTCCGCCTTTACTGGCCGTTCTGGACCAGATGCTGCAAAGCGGCAAGCTGGTCGGCATGAGAGGCGCTGGCCGAGGCATCGGCAACCGCTGTCTCGGCAGGCGCGGCGGGTGCCGACTGCGCTGTGCCGGGACTTTCCTGCTGCGTCTGGCTGTGCATATCCGGAGCGGCTGCCGCGGCTGCGGTATGTGCCGCGGCGTTCTCGTGGCCCACGACGGCTGCGGGCGTCTCCGCTCCGGTCTGCCCGCTTTCATGTACGGCGGAGCTGTTGACGTTCAGTGATTGAGACGTCGTCGACGCGCCGGACGAGAACAGGCTGTCTTCGGCATCCTCGCTGAGGATGGGCTCCTTGTACGCGGAGGACTGATCATGGAAGAAGCCCTCCGTCTCGCCGCCGTCCTGCGCGGCGGCCTGTGCCGCAGAGGTCGCAACGGCTTCATGACCCGGCGCGCTGTGCCCTTCCTGCGTGCCTGAACTTGTTGCCGCGTTATCTCCCGCAACGGTCGCCATGTCCGTGCTGGAAAGGGAGTTATGCGTGCTTCCGCCGTCCAGCAGATTATCCGCCACATCATGGTCCAGCACTTCCGTATCCAGCGCGACAGCGGCGGAAAGCGCGGTTGCCGGGGCGCTGTCCCCGTGCGCGCTGTCCACGCCCAGGGAAGCCATGGCCATGACCGCCGGAGCGGCATCCGAGCCGTGGATCGTGAGCGTCAGGGTGTTGGTGGCCGTGCCGCCGTGCCCGTCGTCCACAGTGTAGGTAAAGACATCCTGAAGCGAGAGGCCCAGACCAAGATTCTTCACCTCGGTCTGATTGTCGTGCAGGGTGTAAACATAGGAGCCGTCAGCCTGGAGCGTGAGGTCGCCGTACAGGCCGTGGGTTTCGTGCTGGGGCACATAGGTCGGCAGATCATGGATGTCCGGGTCATGCGGGGTGGGCAATATCCCCTCAAGCCCGTGGCCCGAGGAGCCGCTCAGAACCGCCGTCACCGAAAGGTCGGCGTTTGCCGCGGCAACCGTGGGCGTGTCGTTCTGCCCGTTGATGGTGATCTTGATCACCGTGCTTGCCGAGCCGCCGTGCCCGTCCACGACAGTGACCGGGAAGGACTCGGTGAGGGTTTCGCCCACGCCGAGCCCCAGCACGGCCGAGGAATGCTGGTCAAGCACATAGGAATAGGAACCGTTGGCGTTGACGATCAGGGTGCCGTAGCTGCCGGTTGTGCTGCCGGGCTCGCAGTGCGGCGTATCGTGGCTGTCAGGGTCCGTGATGTTCAACAGGCCCGAGACGATGCTGCTGCCGTGCTCCGCAATGGAAAGCACCACCGGCAGCACCTGCGGCGCGTCGTTGGTTCCGTTGATGGCAATGGAGATGGTGCTTGTGGCGGTCTTGCCCAGAGAATCCGTGGCCGTAAAGGTGAAGGATTCCGTGAGCTTCTCACCCACGCCCAGTGCCACGACCGCGGACAGGCCGGTATTCAACTGATAGTTATACGTGCCGTTGGCCTGAAGCGTCAGGCTGCCGTACAGCCCCACACCCAGGCCCAGGCCCGCGTTGTCCACCAGGGAGTAGACCACGTTGCCCACGGCATTGAGGGGAGCCGTCACCGCCCCGACCACATTGGACACCGTATCCACCAGCCCGTCGGTAACGGCATTCAGGGAAAGCAGGCTGCCGAGGCCGCCCTTGATGGTTATGGTCAGGGTATTGGACGCCGTGCCGCCGTGCCCGTCCGTCACTGTATAGGTGAAGGTGTCGGTCAGCTTCTGGTTGAGAAGCAGGCCGACCACGGCCAGCAGGCCGGTGTTCAGAGTGTACACATACGTGCCGTCGGCGTTGAGGGTCAATCTGCCGTAGCTGCCGAGCTCATTGCCTTTGGGAGTAAAAGTCAGGGTGTCGCTGACGATATGATCCAGGTCGTTGTCCGGGTCCGTGGGCGTGACGAGCCGCCCGCTGAGGGTGGCGTCGGTCTTGACCATGATGCCCGTGGAAGCGCCCACTGAAGGCGCGTCGTTGGTGCCGTTGATGGTCAGGGTCAGGATGTTGGCTGTGGTGCCCCCATGGCCGTCGGAAACCACAAAAGTGAAGGAATCGGTGAGCTTTTCGCCCACGCCCAGGCCCTGCACCGCGGGCAGCCCGTTATTCAGTTTGTAGGTGTAATTGCCCGAGGCGTCCAGGGTGAGCGTGCCGTACAGGCCCGCCGCATTGGTCTGCGTGGTGAATGTCAGGGTGTCATGGATATCCGCGTCCACCGGCGTGGGCAGCTTGCCGGTGACAGTGGCCGTATCCTCAAAGATGGATGCCGTGGCCGCGGCCACGGTGGGTATATCGTTGGTGCCGTTGATGGTCACGGTCAAGGTGTTGGAGGCCATGCCGCCATGCCCGTCGGACACCCTGAAGGTAAAGGTATCGGTGAGCTTTTCCCCTACTCCCAAGCCCTGCACCGCAGGCAAGGCATTATTCAGGGTGTAGGTGTAATTGCCCGAAGCGTCCAGGGTAAGCGTGCCGTACAGGCCCGACGCGTTAGTCTGGGCAATGAACGCCAGAGTATCATGGATATCCGCGTCCACCGGCGTGGGCAGCTTGCCGGTGACAGTGGCCGTATCCTCAAAGATGGCTGTCGTGGCAGCGCCCACCGTGGGGATGTCGTTGGTGCCGTTGATGGTCAGGGTCAGGGTGTTGGAAGCCGTGCCCCCGTGATTGTCCA
>PPYF01545041.1_pt1 | contig 18717 bp, 8 predicted proteins | sample 1559871 | NCBI WGS metagenome assembly PPYF01 (sample SAMN08240021, study PRJNA423297) | Human gut metagenome, whole genome shotgun sequencing project. | reverse complement strand
ATCTAAGCGCGTTAAATTTAGAATTAAATAAAAGGGATAACATATATCCATCCATTGTGGAGGTGCTACATTTGTAGTGCCTCCATTTCTGTTTTTGGAAAAAATAGTTTTTTCAAGAATTATTGCATAAAAAAAGTGGAAAAGTTTTGTAAGAGTCAACAGTACAAATTCGTTGAAATAAGAGTAAAAATGCGATACAATGAGAAATGTGTGATTAAACAAAAAGTAGAGAATTGTTCAGAAATTGGATAGAAATACTGCTTTTTGCAAAAAAATATGAAAAAACTTCACGAAAAGGAAAGGAGAATGGAGTAAATGAAACATGGAGTAGCAAAGCGTGCATTGGGTGTTGTAATGACTTCTGCTATGGTTGCGGGTACAGTAGGAACTGTTCCGTTGGGGAATTGGAACAAGTCTGCAGTAGATACTGTTTTAGCAGCAGGACAAAGTGCAATGTATGTAGATAGTACAGATTATTATAACGCTGCATATGATAAGGAGAATGCGTATACAGGTGATGATTTAGGATGCACATATACAAAGGAAAAGACTGTATTTAAAGTTTGGTCACCAGAGGCAGATTCTATGACATTAAATCTTTATGCAACTGGAAGCGATAAAGAAGAAGGTGCAAAAGATTTAGGAAACTTTTCTATGAAGAAAACAGATAAGGGTGTTTGGGAATATACCTATGAAGGTGATTTGAAAAATACCTATTATACCTATCGTGCAATGATCGATGGCATGTCTTATGGCGAAACAGTAGACCCATATGCAAAGGCAGCCGGCGTAAATGGAGAGAGAGGCATGGTTGTTGACTTAGACAGCACAGATCCAAGTGGTTGGGATACCAATTATAAGAGAACTGCTACTAATTTGTCTGATATTGTTGTCTGGGAAGTACATATTCGTGATTTTTCCATTGATGTAAGTTCTGGTGTATCAGCAGAAAACAGAGGTAAATATAAAGCATTTACGGAGAGTACAACTGTAAATGGAGAAGGAAAAGTTTCTAGTTGTGTTGATTACTTAAAGAAGATGGGAGTTACACATGTACAGTTGCTTCCAATGTTTGATTATGGCGGAATAGATGAGACAAAGACAACAAATGAATTAAGTGATAGCAATTATAACTGGGGATATAATCCAGTCAACTATAATGTACCAGAGGGTTCTTACTCTAGCAACCCATATGATGGTAATACTCGTATTAAAGAAATGAAGCAGATGATTCAGGCATTACATGATGCTGGAATTAAGGTTATCATGGATGTGGTATATAATCATACTTATGAAACAGGGACATCTTGCTTTAGTAAATTGATGCCGGATTATTATTACAAATTGACTACCGATTCTGCAGGAAATGTAGTTTATAATGATGAATCTGGTTGTGGAAATGCCACACGTTCCGGAGCCGCTATGTATGATAAATATATGCGTGACTCATTAAAATATTGGGTAAGCGAATATAATATTGATGGCTTCCGTTTTGACCTTATGGGTATTCATGATGCAAAGACAATGAATAACATCCGAAAGGATATGGATGAAAACTTCGGAGATGATACAATTGTTCTATATGGTGAGGGCTGGACTGGTGGCGGTTACAGTAAGGACAGTGCATATAAAGAATATTGTAGAAATCTAGATGATGGGATTGGATATTTCAATGACCAGATTCGTGATGCTATTAAAGGAGAAACAGGTAACGAAAAGGTAAGCCAGATTGGTTTTGCACAGCAAAACTATGGATTAGATGGAACATATACAGATCATGAAAAATTCCCTACCAGTGTATTTGGTGGAATTATGGGTTCTGTAGGTAAGAACACCAGCAATTGGTGGATGTGGAGAGCATACTGGGCAGATACTTCTAATCGTGTGTTATCTTATGATTCCTGTCATGATAATATGACTGTTTGGGATAAATTTGTACAGAGTATGGGTGTAAAAGACTTTAGCACTACAGATAACAGATTGTTAAATATGAGCCGTATGACCGCAGGTTATTTATTAACTTCACATGGAGGAACTTTCCTTCATGCAGGTGAAGAGTTCGCAAGAACAAAGAACGGTAATGAGAACAGTTATAATGCAGGCGATAGTGATAATAAATTAGATTGGAATCGTATTTCTTCTTATGGTAACTTAACAGATTACTATCAGGGAATGATTGCAATTAGAAAGGCATTTAGCGGATTTAGAAATATTTTAACAGAAACTGGCGACGTGGTTGAGGAAAATACAGCTTCTGGTTTCTTTAACAAGGTAAATGGAAACAATATTACAAACATTCCGGAGTTTACAGAAGTAGTAGAAGGAAAGAATGAGAATAATCAGATTCAATCTACAGTTAATTCGATTGGTTACTATTTATCAAATGATGTAGCAAATGAATGGAATCAGGTTGCTGTACTTATGAATAATACTACTACAGCGAAGACCGCACAGCTTACAGCTACAGACGGTTCACAAGAGTGGGTATTGGTTTCTGATGGTAAACAGGCATCTGTAACAGGTATTGCAACAAGTTCAGGAAGTGCTATTACAGTTCCTGGAAAATCTGTAGTTGTAGCAGTACCTAAGAAAGCATTTGATAGTGTGAAATTTACAGGTGAAGATAAAATTATACCAATTACAGAAGAGGACAAAGACGAGCCTATAGTTTCTCCTGAACCAACGAAAGAACCAGAGGTCACACCAGCGCCTGTAACTCCTTCAGCAATAAAAATTTCAAAATTCACAGTAACACCTACTACCGTAAAAAATGGAAGTGGTACAGTGAAAATGTCAGTGAAGATGGCAGCATCTACTACGGACGCTTGTGAGTATCGTTTTTATGTTTATAAGGGTGATGTACTTGTGAAATCATCTGCATGGAGCGAAAAAGATAATTTTGAATGGAAGGCTACGAAGGCTGGCACTTATACAATTGTGGTAAGAGTACGAGACACTGCTGGAAATATGGTCAGTGCAGAGAAAACAGTTTCTGTATTTGATAAATTGACAGTAAAAAGTGTGAAGGCAGATAAGAAGGTAGTTAAGAAAGGTAAAAACATTACATTTACCGTAAAGGCAACAGGTGGTAAAACTGCTTATAAATATAGCTTTAAGGTAGTGAAAACATCTGGAAAGATTGTAAAGAAATCAAATACAATCAGTTCAGGAAAATGGATTTGGAAAGCAACACAAAAGGGAACTTATAACGTAAAAGTTACGGTAAAAGATAAATTTGGAGCAACCGTAACCAAGACTATAAAAATAGTAGTAAAATAATAAGAAACAGGAAAGCGACTGTTATTTGCAAAATGTGAATAGTGGTCGCTTTATTTGTTAAATGTGAACAAAATGCGGAGAAATATTATTGAGTTTTTACAAAATAATTACAAAACGTCTTTACAATAGTTGGGAAATTAGGTAAAATAATAACAGTGAAAAAGCTATGTGAAAGCATGAAAAAGGGCAGGTTTGAAAAGAAAGGAGAATACTATGGCAAGATATTCATTAAAGAAACGTTTGTTTAGTGTAGCTATGGCAGCGGTGCTAACAACTTCTACAATTTATGTAATGCCGTCAGTAACAGTAAAGGCAGAAAAAGGAGAAGGAACGGTCAAGGCCAAACGAAGTTTTGACAGTAACTATGATGCGCAAAATGCGTATAGTGGTGATGATCTTGGCTGTACCTATACCAAGGAAAAGACTACATTTAAGGTATGGAGCCCATTAGCTACTAAAGTTGTGCTATGTCGCTATGAAAAAGGAAATGGCGGTTCAGTTATCGAAGAAAAAGATATGACAAAGGGCGATAAGGGTGTCTGGAGTATTACCATTGATGGAGATATTGTAAATACATACTATACCTATAAGGTAACTGCCAATGGAGAGACAAAAGAGGCGGTTGACATTTATGCAAAAGCAGCAGGTGTAAATGGACAGCGTGCCATGGTTGTTGATCTGGACAGTACAGATCCTGCAAATTGGGATAAGAATTACAAGAGAGAAAAGACATTGTTGAGTGATATTGATGTATGGGAAGTACATGTTCGCGATTTCTCCATTGATGTAAGTTCTGGTGTATCAAAGGAAAATCGTGGTAAATATAAGGCATTTACAGAGAGTACAACAGTAAACGGAGAGGGAAAGGTAGCCTCTTGTGTGGACTATCTGAAAGAATTGGGTGTGACACATGTACAGATTATGCCAATGTATGATTATGCATCTGTAGATGAGACAAAGGTAACAAGTGATTTAGGAAGTAATTATAACTGGGGATATGACCCTCTAAATTACAACGTACCAGAAGGTTCTTACTCTAGTAACCCATATGATGGAAATGTTCGTATTACTGAGATGAAAGAAATGATTCAGGCATTACATGATGCTGGAATTAAGGTAATTATGGATGTGGTTTACAACCATACATATGATACAGCAGATTCAAACTTCAATAAGATTATGCCAGATTATTACTATAAGTTAAATTCTGATTTGACTTATAACAATCAATCAGGATGTGGAAATGCTACAAGAAGTGATAGCGCAATGTATCGTAAATTTATGATTGATTCTATTTCTTATTGGGCAGATGAGTATAACTTAGACGGTTTCCGCTTTGACTTGATGGGAATTCATGATGTAACTACAATGAACCAGATTCGTAAAACATTAGATGAAAAATTTGGTGAAGATACGATTGTTCTTTATGGAGAAGGTTGGACTGGTGATGGAAACTATGATTCTAACAGTGCACATAAAGCAAATGAGTCGCAATTAGATGATGGAATTGGATACTTTAATGACCAAATCCGCGATGCGATTAAAGGTGAGCACAAATTTGATGGAACAATTGGTCTGGTTCAGACAAACTATACAACAGGTGACTACTTAGAGCCAGGAGAAAAATGGCCAAACAATGTGTTTGGTGGAATTATGGGTTCTGTAGGAAAAACCAGTGGAACATGGGGAATGTGGAGACCATTTTGGTCAAAATCTTCCAATTGTTCTCTTAGCTATACATCGGCTCATGATAACTTGACTTTATGGGATAAATTAACAGAGAAATTTGGCAAACAGTACGATTCTACAGATGACAAACTGCTTCGTATGAATAAGATGGCAGGAGCTACTGTGCTTGTATCAAAAGGAGGAGCCTTTATGCAGGCTGGTGAAGAGTTTGCCCGTACAAAGCATGGAGACGATAACAGTTATAAGAGTGCAGATTCCGTAAACAAGATTGATTGGAATCGTTTGAATACACATGAAAATATTTGGAAGTATTATGAAGGTATGTTAAGTATTCGTCAGGCATTCTCTGGATTTACACAGATTACTACAAGAAGTGGAGATAACTGGCATCCAAACAATAACAATCTTGAGTGGATTGCACAGGATGTTTACGGAGTATCTGCTTTTACAGAGACAAATAATGTAAAGGGAGAATGGGATCGTGTTGCAGTTATTATCAACAATAAAACAACAGATGCAACAGTAGATTTATCTAAATATAGTTCAAAATGGGTAGTGATTGCAGATGGAAATACAGCAGGCCTTACTAAGATTTCAGAATGTGATGGTTCGGTAAAAGCAGCAGGAAAATCAGTTGTTGTGGCAGTACCAAAGGATACATTTGATGCAAATCCAGATGTAGGAAACAGAAATACAGCCCCTACAATTTCAATTGCACAGACATCCATTGAAACAACACCTGGTCAGAAAGTTGAATTTGAAGTAAAGGCGTCTGATAAGGATGGGGATACTGTTACATTGACAGCCTCTGGTTTACCAGAAGGTGCAACCTTTGAAAATGGAACCTTTGAAAATGGAACCTTTACATGGGAAAGTGCAAAGAAAGGTGAATATACAGTAACCTTTACTGCTAGCGATGGAAAAGACAAAACAACAAAGACAGTTACAATCAAAGTAACTTCTGCTAGCGAAGCATTAGAAAAGTTAATTGCAGAAGTAGAAGCAGCAGGACTTTCAAAGGATGACTATACAGAAAATGTTTGGAATGCTTTACAGAATGCTTTAGAGCAGGCAAAGCAGGTTACAGCAAAGGAAGATGCATCGCAGGAGGAAATTACGAATGCAGTAACAACGTTACAGAATGCATACGATGCAGTATTAGCTGAAAAAGAAGCAAGAGAAGGATTACAGACATATGTAAAAGAGGCAGAAACGACAATTGCCGCAGCAAATGAAAGCAATGATGCTTCAATCATTTCAGATGCAAAGACCGTATTAGAAGAAGCAAAGACATTGTTGGATGGTGTTGCAACGAAAGAGGCATACAATGTTGCTAAAAGCAATTTAGAGGATAGTGTGAATGCATTAGTTGTAGGTTCAGGAAAAACCAGCTTGCATGTATCTGCATCTGCGTTTAGTAAAGTGTATGCATATGCATGGACTGGCACAGGTACTTCCGCTGAGAAATTGTTAGGAGCATGGCCTGGAAAACAGTTGACAGAAAAAGATTCAGATGGAAACTATGTGATTGAATTAGATGATGTTGCGGCAGATTCTAAGTTTAATTTAATTATCAATGATGGTTTTACTTCACAGACAAAAGATATTGAAGATGTAAGTGGAAAAGTAACGGTAACAGTAGATGCTACAAGTTCTGGTACGCAAAATGGAAATAAGGTTTACAATGCAAAGGCAACTAGCGAGCCTGTTTCTGCAACAACACCAGAAATTACAAAGAAAAGTTTACAGGCAGTAATAAAAGATGCTGAAACTTATAAAGAAGAGGACTACACAGAAGAAAGTTATGCTGTATTAAAAGAGGCTATAGAGACAGCATCCAAAGTCAATGATAAGGAAAGTGCTACACAGCTAGAGATTAACCAGACAACCAGAGTGCTTCGAGCAGCTATTCTTAACATTGTAAAGAAGCAAGGAAACGTTGTAGAGCCAACGCCTGCTGCTACTGCATCAACAGAACCAACAGCAGAAGCAACAAGTACACCACAGCCAAATCAGAGTAGTGCGCCAGATAGCTCATCTGCACCAGAACAGTCTAGTACACCAAGTCCAACAGATGTACAAAATACACCAGAGGCAACAACCAATCCTACAAACCCAGTAGAAACTGTACAGCCAGGTATTGATGATGCAACTGCGGCTCCATCAGTTACTGCAACAGTTGCTCCAACCGCTTCACCAGCAGTAGAAAGTGATTTTAAGATTTCATCCGTTAAGTTTAGTCCAAGATTGTGCCAGGTGGTAAATAAAAATATTATATTATCTGTAGCTGCAAAAGGTGGTGTTGGAACATACAAGTATAAATACGAAGTTTATTTAGGAAGTAAACAGGTATTAGCAAAGAATTATGGTAGCAGTCGTACCTTAAAGTATAAGCCTACGAAAGCAGGTACTTATCGATTTAAAGTTTCTGCAATGGATGAGGATGGCGTAGTACGCACTGTAACAAAATCCTATGTGGTTGTATCAAAGAAATTGGCAATTTCCTCTGTAAAGATTGGAAAAGCTACTGTGAAAAAGAACAGTAAAGTGAAATTCACGGTAAAAGCAGTTGGTGGTAAAAAAGCATATAAGTATAATTTTGCCATTATCAATGCAAAAGGAAAGACCGTTAAAAAATCAGGATACACAACAAAGACCTCATGGAATTGGAAGGCAACAACAACTGGAACATTTAGAATTAAATTTACAGTAAAAGATGCAACAGGAACTGTTGTAACAAAGACTGTAAAGAAAGTTAAAGTTGTAAGATAATGTAAAAGGGATTTTAGAACAACGCTTGATTGTTGTTCTGAAATCCCTTTTTTTCTACAAAATTGAGAAAAGATTGACAGCGTGCTATAATGAAAAAAGAAGATTATGGTAGAGAGAAAAGGTATTTTATATGAAGAAAAAAAGGGAATGTGGAAGAAGAATAAAGCACACATGGGCAATGCAGGTAGAAGGATTGAAGTGGTTATATGTATTTCAGGTGATATATGCGATTACTTCGATTTTATTGTTTCGCCCTTTATGTAATTTTGTGATAAGAAAATTATTACGTCTATATGGGTATAGTTATATTACTTCGGAAAATATGTTGCTCTTTTTTGGTAAACTACCAGTGATAGGCGCACTTTTATTGCTGCTATTGCTCTTTGCGCTGTTTTCTTTTTTGGCATTAATGTATATATATCGCTATATTAGTGATGTTTGTCATAGAAAAAATGTCAATTGTTTTTCTAATGTATTGTCCACATATAAAGATGTAAAAAGATTGTTACTGGAACGGCAATATAGTGCTGTTTTTTTAGTGATTGGAACGGGCTTGTTATATGCAATGCCGATTATTTTCTTTGCCATGAAAAACATTCCATCCGTTCATTATGTTGTAAAATCATTTCTGAAGATAAAAGAGTTGAAAAGAATGTTATATATAGGCATGGTGCTCTTTTTGGGGGTTATGCTGCGACATACTTATACATTATCTTCTTTTTTTGAAGGAGAGAGTTCATTCAAAAAAGCAAAAGAAACGAGTAAAAAAATATTTTTAAGAAGACCTATACGAACAGTAGTGGGGACCTTGTTTTGGAATTTGGTGTCCGTTGGCTTTTGTGGCATTTGTTATACGATTATAATAGGGATTACAATTTTACTAATCTTGTTATTTGTTTCGAATAATCTGCATGTGGTAGTTTTTTGTACAGTGCAGGAAAAACTTTATTTTATGGGTTTTTCTTTATCGCTTCTGTTTTCTATTACATTACAGATAACGGGAAATCTACAGTTTTTTGATTGGGTTAAGGAAAAGTCTGAGAAATACGAAGAAAGTGAAAAAATTAGTACAAAGGAAAAATATGCAGGAACAAAGTTACTGAATAAAAAACTTTTTATAAGTGGCATTATTTTGGTTCTTATTTTAGATAGCGTTGCAATTTATGATACAATACAGAATGGTAAAAGCAGCAATTGGGGAAAGAATGGAAATGCGGAAATTACTTCTCACAGGGGAGCTTCCTTTTATGCACCAGAGAATACAATTCCAGCGATGGAAAATGCAATTTCACAGGCAACCGATTATATTGAGATTGATGTGCAACAAACAAAAGATGGAGAAGTTGTTTTAATGCATGATTCGTTGATGACAAGGACCGCGGGAGTAAGTAAACATGTATATGAAATGACGTATGAGGAAATCAAACAGTTAGATGCAGGAAAGTGGTATTCTCCAGAATATGCAGGAACAACCATTCCAACATTGCGGGAAGTGTTGCGATTTTGCAAGGGAAAATGCAAACTGAATATCGAGGTTAAGGCAAGTGATAAAACACCTGGATTGATAGAAAAAGTGGTTGACTTAATCGAGGAATATGACTTTACCAGACAATGTGTGGTAACGTCTGTATATAAAAAAGCATTATGTGAAGTAAAAAAATACAATAAAGAAATTGTGACAGGGTATATATTATCTTCCGCATATGGCCGATATTATTTAGACAAGGATATTGATTTTTTGAGCATGCGTGTTACCATGGTTACGGAACGAATCGTGTTGTTGGCACACAAATATGGTAAGGAAGTTTATGTATGGACGGTCAATTCAAAGCAAGATGCATTGTATATGAGCCAGTTGGGGGTAGATAATATTATTACAGATCGTCCGGCATATATTCGGAATGCATTATATGAGGAGAACGCAAATCGAACAATACTAAACTTACTTCGCATTGGTTTTCAGCAAGGTGATTAGAGAGAGAGGGATCAAGATGAGGAAAAGGCTGACTACAATTTTAATAACAAGTCTTATTATGGTGTTGGCATTAGGGGGAGTTTGTTTTTTTGTGTATAGGCAAAATAAGAAATTGCAGAATGCACAGAAAGAATTAAAGCAGCAGGAATTGGATATTTTTCTGGATAATTCTGAAAAACAAGTGTTTGACGAAAGGCAGATTACAGTTACCTCGTTGGACACAAAGCCAAAAAAGGCAAAGACGATACATTCCAGAAGTTATACAGAGGCTAAGAATGCCTATATTAAAAAGTGCAAAAAGAAGAATTTGTACGATTTCGATAGTCCTTTGATGGAGTGGAATTTGTATGGTACAAACAATCTCTCCATGTATTTGTATTTTAAGGCATCAGAAGATACATACATTCGTTATACGATACAGGTTGAGGATGACAGGATACCTAATTTTACGAGAACCTTATACAATGGAGAAGCTAATAATCTAACCAGAGAACATGAATATCAAATAACTGGTTTTGTACCAGGTATGAAAAACCTGTTGATTTTGGACATGTATGGAAAAGATGACAAGTTGCGTAATCAAAAAGTATTTGAAATCAATGTGCCTGCATTACAGTCGGGAGCAGAGACAAAGTTATCGGTATCCTCTGGACGAAGTGAAGAACAGGTTAGCAACGGACTATATACGGTTTTTGGACAACAATCTATTTTATTGTATGATAATAGCGGTGTGCTTCGAGGGGAAATTCCTTACAATCATGTGTCCTCTCAGAAACTTCTTATAGAGGAAAATAAAATGTACTATGGAATTGATGCGAATCATGTTGTGGCAATTGGTCCATTGGGTCAGGTAGAAAAAGTATATACATTGGGTAAATATAGTCAGTATGAGGACTTTATATACAATGGATACGGAGATTTGTGGATATTAGCAACCGAGAAAGGCAAAAAGAGCAAATCTGTAAAAGATACAGTAATTTCGTTGAATTTACAAAATGGAGATATTAAGGAATTGTTTTCAATGGAAACACTATTGCCTAAAATGATGAAAACCGCAAAAAAGACAAAAAAACAAAAGGAACTTAACTGGATTGATTTAAACAGTTTGACACAGGTGAATAGTGATGAAATACTGGTAAGTTCCCGTGAGTTATCTTCTATTTTTAAAGTTATAAATATCAATAGCCGTTCGCCAAGGATTACATTTATTATAGGGGAATCAAAAGTATGGAAAGGTAGTGGCTATGAGAAGAAGCTTCTGGCAAAAGCAGGACAGGCAGAAGCAAATCAGGCACAGGCGGATGCGCAGGCAAACAGTCTTGTGGATTTAGGTAGTGCAGCAGAAGTATTCTATGCACCATTTGGACAAACTTGTATACAGCAGGAAAGTTCAGATAAATTATCAGATGGACAGTATTATTTATATGTCTGGAACAGTAATTATGGTTACAGTGCTACAAGGCCAAAAGTAAAATGGACAGGATTTAAAGGAGTTGGCACAAAACAACGGGAAGCAAAATGCTCCTATGTTGAAAAATATTTGATAGACGAAACGGCTGCACAGTACAATCAGGAGGAAAATAAACAAGTGGCTTACACACCGAAGAATGGAAGTATGCAATTTTATGGAACACAAAGCATATATAATTTTGGTAGTGCCAAGGAATATGCAGAATATGATAAAAAAGGAAAACTGATTCGAAAATTCAGTCATTCTATACCGAATGTTTCGAATGTGGAAAAACAGGATTTTAAGGGATTTTGGTTTCAATAAGTAACAGATGCGTCGATAGAGACAACTCGGAAAAAACAGGATTGTTTTTTTCGGGTTGTTTTACTTTATAGAAGAAATGTGGTATAGTTGTAATAACTATGAACTTTTGTAATAGGTTTAGAGGATAGAACGTGTTCATTTTTTCTAAATCTGGCTAGAAAATAGAGAAAGGATAGGACAAAGAGTAATGGAAAAGCTAATCAACGAGATAAAACAGGAAGTGACTCAGGCTTTTGTAAAAGCAGGGTATGAGGAGAAGTATGGAAATGTTACCGTTTCGAATCGCCCTGACTTATGTCAATATCAGTGTAATGGAGCATTAGCGGCTGCAAAACAATATAAAAAGGCACCAATTATGATTGCACAGGAGGTAGTAGCTTTCTTAGAAGAAAGTGAAAGTTTCCAGACAATTGAGGCAGTGGCACCAGGTTTCATAAATATTACGCTTAGTGGAGCCTATTTGGCAAAATATGTGTCAGCTATGGCAGCCAGTAAAAAATACGGTGTAGAAGAAGCGAAAAATCCAAAGACAATTATTATAGATTATGGTGGACCAAATATTGCAAAACCATTACATGTAGGACATTTACGTTCTGCTATCATTGGAGAAAGTATCAAACGTTTCGGCAAATTTATGGGACATAAAGTAATCGGAGATGCTCATTTAGGAGACTGGGGACTTCAGATGGGATTGATTATTACAGAATGTAAAAAGAGAAATCCTGACTGGGTATATTTTGATGATAACTTTGAGGGAGAATATCCAAAAGAAGCTCCTTTTACAATGGCAGAGTTAGAGGAGATTTATCCATATGCTAATGCATATTCCAAAGAGCATCCAGAATATCGTGAGGAAGCACAAAATGCAACCTTCCTTTTACAGAACGGAAAACGTGGATACCATGCTTTGTGGGAGCATATATTAAATGTATCTGTAAATGATTTGAAAAAGAACTACGAAAAGCTTAATGTGGAGTTTGATCTGTGGAAAAAGGAAAGTGATGCACAGCCATATATTGCGGACATGGTAGAAGATATGAAGAAGAACGGATATGCTTATGTGAGCGATGGCGCATTAGTAGTAGATGTAAAAGAAGAAACGGACAAAAAGGAAATTCCACCATGTATGATTTTAAAATCAGATGGAGCGACTCTTTATAATACAACAGATTTAGCAACTATCGTAGAGCGTATGAAACTCTTTCAACCAGATGCAATTACTTATGTGGTAGACAAGAGACAGGAACTATATTTTGAACAGGTATTTCGTTGTGCAAAGAAAACAAAGTTGGTAGGTGATGACACAAAACTTACATTCCTTGGATTTGGTACGATGAATGGAAAAGATGGAAAACCATTTAAGACAAGAGAAGGCGGTGTTATGAGACTGGAGACATTGATTCAGCTCATTACAGACGCTGTTTATGACAAAGTAGCTGATCGAAATGTCTCTGAGGAAGAAGCAAAGGAAATCGCGAGAAAAGTTGGAGTGGCAGCATTAAAGTATGGTGACTTATCTAACCAGGCATCAAAAGATTATGTATTTGATATTGAGCGTTTCTCTTCGTTTGAAGGAAATACAGGTCCATATATTTTATATACAATTGTTCGTATCAAATCTATTTTGGCAAAGTATGAAGAAAAAGTCGGAACATTGCCTGAGGAGACTACCTTATTAGCGGCAGCCAGTGACAGTGAAACAGGACTAATGCTTGAACTTGCTAAGTTTAATGATATGATGGAGAACGCATTTGAAGAAAATGCACCACATAAAATGTGTCAATATATTTATGAGTTATCCAATGCATTTGCAAGATTTTATCATGAGAATAAAATTATTGCGGAAGAAGATAAGGAACGTCAGAAATCATGGATATCACTTATTTGTCTTACAAAGGGTGTATTGGAAGTTTGTGTTGATTTATTAGGTATGGAAGCACCAGACCGTATGTAAAGAAAGAGAGGGAGTTTATGAAGTTTACAAAAATGCATGGTTGCGGAAATGATTATGTATATGTCAACTGTTTTAAAGAGCAGGTCGCAGATCCTTCACAGTTAGCAATTCAGGTTAGTGACCGTCATTTTGGTATTGGATCGGATGGATTAATTTTAATCTGTCCATCCGAGCAGGCAGATTTTCGTATGCGTATGTTTAATGCAGATGGTTCGGAAGGTAAAATGTGCGGAAATGGTGTACGTTGTATTGCCAAGTATGTATATGATTATGGCTTGACAGATAAGACTACAATTTCCATTGAGACAAAAGGCGGTATCAAGTATTTGGAACTTCATGTAGAAGATGGAAAAGTGCAGACTGTAAAAGTAGATATGGGAGAACCAATTTTAAATGCAAAAGAGATTCCTGTGGATTGGAAAGCAGAAAAAATGATTGGGGAAAAAGTGACGATAGATGGACAAGAATATGAAATGACTTGTGTATCTATGGGAAATCCACATGCAGTTGTTTGGGTGGAGGATACAGCGTCACTACCTTTGGAAAAGATTGGACCTGTGTTTGAAACACATCCGATGTTTCCAGAACGTGTAAATACAGAATTTGTTCAAATCTTAAATAAAAAAGAAGTAAATATGCGAGTTTGGGAGAGAGGATCAGGGGAGACCCTTGCCTGTGGTACTGGAGCATGTGCTACCGCAGTGGCTTGTATCCTAAATGGAAAGACAGAGGAAGAAGTTGTAATCCATTTGCTTGGTGGAGATTTAAAGATTCAATATGATAAAAAGACGAATCATGTATTTATGACAGGGCCAGCAACCACCGTGTTTGACGGAGAGATTGCTGTAGTATAACAAAAAAGTGACAGAAACCTGATGAGAGTAGGAGGGAAAAGATGGTAGTAGCAGATTTATTAAAGAAAATGACATATGAAGTTGTACAGGGTACCATTGACAGAACGGTAAGCGAATTGGTTTTTGATTCCAGAAAGGCATGTAAAGATGCAGTTTTTGTTTGCATTAGCGGTGCCGTAGTAGATGGACATACTTTTGTAGAAGAAGTAGTGCAAAAAGGGGTTACTACGGTAATTGTAGAAAAAGAGGTAACTGCACCCGAAGGAGTTACAGTGGTAAAGGTAGAGAGTACCCGCCTTGCATTAGCATGTATGTCGGCTGCTTATTTTGGAAATCCAGCCGAGCAATTAAAAACAATTGGTATTACAGGTACAAAAGGAAAAACAACTACCTCTTATATGGTAAAATCAATTTTGGAAAAAACTGGGTTTAAGACTGGATTGATTGGAACCATTGAAACCATTATTGGTGATAAGCACATTCCAGCAGTAAATACCACACCAGAATCATATATTGTACAGAAAACATTTCGTGAGATGGTGGATGCAGGGATTGAGTGTGTAGTGATGGAAGTTTCCTCTCAAGGGTTAATGTTACATAGAGTTGGAGGATTTCAGTTCGACTATGGTATTTTTACAAACTTAGAGCCAGATCATATCGGACCAAATGAGCATAAAGACTTTGATGAATATTTACATTGTAAGGGCATGTTGTTCAAACAGTGCAAGGTTGGAATTGTTAATATAGACGATGCACATACCGAAAGAGTGCTGGAAGGGCATACTTGCCAGGTGGAAAGCTTTGGCTTCTCTGAAAAGGCAGACCTTCGTGCAGAAGATGTAAAGCTAATTCACAGACCAGGATTTTTAGGAGTTTCCTATCATGTAACAGGCAATTTGAATATGCCCGTGGAAATTGATGTTCCTGGTAAATTTAGTGTATATAATTCGCTGGCAGCGATTGCAATCTGTCGTCATTTTGGAGTAAAAGAAGATGCGATACAGACTGCATTAGAAGGAATACGTGTAAAGGGAAGAGTAGAATTACTTCCAGTATCAAAGCGTTTTACACTTATGATTGATTATGCGCATAATGCTATGAGTTTAGAGAGTCTTCTTACTACCTTAAAGGCATACAATCCAAAACGTCTAGTATGTATGTTTGGCTGTGGTGGAAATCGTTCAAAACTTCGTCGCTATGAGATGGGAGAGGTATCTTCTAAACTTGCAGACCTTACCGTGATTACATCAGATAATCCTAGAAATGAAGAGCCACAGGCAATTATGGATGATATTTTAATCGGTGTAAAAAAGGCAGACGGAAAGTATGTAATGATTGAGGATCGAAAAGAAGCAATTCGTTACTGTATGGTACATGCGCAGGATGGTGATGTGATTGTGCTGGCTGGAAAGGGACATGAGGATTATCAGGAAATTAAAGGAAAGAAGCACCATATGGACGAGAGAGAATTGGTAGCACAGGTCAAGGAAGAAGAGAATATTCAGTAAGGAGGAAAACATGAAGGAGATTCATGCATATGAGCTGGCAAAGGCAGTAAATGGAACGATTCTTTCTGGTTCAGAAGATACGCTCATTACCTCTGTTAGTACAAATTCAAAAGAAATTGAAGCAGGGGCATTATTTGTTCCGATTGTGGGAGAACGTGTGGATGCACATGATTTTATTGATATGGCATTGGAGGCAGGGGCAGTAGCTACGTTTACTGCTAGAAAATGCAGCGAATTTCTTCCAGGAAAAGTTTATATTCAGGTGGAGGATACGACAAAAGCATTGCAACAGGCGGCAGCTTGGTATCGAAGTTTGTTTGATGTAAAGATTGTAGGCATTACTGGCAGTGTGGGAAAAACCACAACAAAAGAAATGATTGCAGCCGCTTTAAGTACCAAATATAACGTATTAAAGACAAAAGGAAATATGAACAGCCAGATTGGATTGCCGCTGATGATGTTTTATTTAGAAGAAGATATTCAGGTTGCGGTAATTGAAATGGGAATGAGTGAAGTTGGAGAGATGGAACGGCTGGCAGCTATTGCAAAGCCAGATATGGCAGTTATGACCAACATTGGAGTGTCCCATATTGGACAACTGGGTTCTCAGGAAAACATTCGCAAGGAGAAATTAAATATTATTGATAACTTTTCGGGAGAATGTTCTTTATATTTGAATGGAGAAGACCGATTGCTTCATGAAATGAAAGATTACGTTGCAGATGTAAAGAAGGGAAATGAGGTAGATTCGAATCTCTTTGACCGTAAAACAATTGCTAAGTTTGAAAATTGTGTTGTCAAGGAGTTTGGATTAAACGATTCTTGTGAATTTCAGGCAATGAATATCACTATAGAAGGAGAAGGACAGCAATTTAAGTACAAATCGGGCGCTTTAACAGAGACAATTACCTTATCTGTTCTTGGAGAACACAATGTATTTAATGCTACGGTTGCATTGGCAGTGGCAGAAGAGTTTGGAATTGCACCATCTGAGGCTAAAAAAGGTTTAGAAGCATATAAACCGATTCGTATGCGTGGACAGATATATGATTGCGAAGGAAAGAAGATTATTGATGATACCTATAATGCCAGTCCAGATTCTATGAAGAGTGGTGCTTTGATGTTACTAGATATGGAAGGGGTTCAAAGGAGAATTTTAGTATTTGCAGATGTATTGGAATTAGGTGCCTCCTCCAGAGACTGCCATTATGGTGTAGGAACATTTTTGGCGGAGACAAAAAAACATGGACATCAAATTGATATGGTAGTAACGGTTGGAACGGAAGCAAAGGCAATTTGCGAAGCCATAAAAGATTGCGGCAGCAGTATTACTGCTAAGGCTTTTGCAGAAAAAGAGGAAGCCATTCAGTATCTACTTTCACAGGTAAAGGTAGGAGATGCCATACTTGTAAAGGGTTCTCGAGGAATGCATATGGAAGAGGTTGTAGAAGCATTAAAAAAATAAATGGAGTAATAGATGAAGTATGCAAGTGTGATTGTGAATATTTCACATGAAAATCTGGACAAAGTATATGAATATGCAGTGCCAAAGGAATGGGAACCCTATGTACAAATTGGTACACAGGTACTCATTCCTTTTGGTGCAGGAAACAGACAGATTAAAGGCTTTGTGTTAGGATTATCAGCTACTTCAGAATTTGACCCAGCAAAAATCAAACCCATTTCCAGTGTGATGATGGATGGTATGATTTTAGAAAGCCATTTTATACAACTGGCAGTATGGATGAGAGAACGATATGGTTCTACTATGAATGATGCCTTACGTGTGGTTTTACCAGTCAAGAAAAAGGTAAGAGAAAAACAGAAAAAATATTTGCATTTAGCTGTAGATTTGGAGCGACTGACTCTATTTATAGAAAAATGTGAGAGAAAGAGTAACAAGGCGCGGTTACGTGTTGCAATGGCTTTACAGGAATATCCAGATATAGAAATGTCTCAGGCAATCAAAGAACATCAGGCGAGCAGAGATGCTATAAAGGCGTTAGAGCAGTTGGGAATTTTGACGATTTCTACGGAGAGAACCTATCGAAATCCAGTACAGTCTCACATTTGTGAGGAATACAATATTACACTTACAGTATCCCAACAAGCAATCGTAGAAAATATCTGGGATGGTTATTTGCAGGAAAACAGAAAACCGTGTCTGATTCGTGGAGTGACAGGAAGTGGAAAAACAGAAATTTATATGGAACTTATGAAGCGAGTGATTGCACAAAAAAGACAGGTTATTTTTCTTATTCCTGAAATTGCATTGACAGTATCTATGATAGAGCGGTTTTATCAACGATTTGGAGATCGGATTACAATATTGCACTCAAAACTTTCTGAGGGTGAAAGATCCGATCAGTATAATCGAGCGAAAAATGGTGAAGTTGATATTGTGATTGGTCCGCGTTCTGCATTATTTACCCCTTTTGAAAGGCTGGGGTTAATTGTGCTGGACGAGGAACATGAGCCAGGGTATCAAAACGAAAACCAGCCTAAATACCATGCAAGGGAGGTTGCGATACAAAGAGCAGCTATGTGCGATGCTTTGGTTGTTATGGGATCTGCAACACCTTCGGTAGAAAGTTATTATAAGGCAAAATGTGGAGAGTATCGCTTGTTTACTTTGGAAGAGAGAGCCAATGGAAGTACCGATACGGATGTTTCAATCGTAGATTTACGGGAGGAACTTAAAAACAGGAACACATCTATTTTCAGCAGAAAATTGGCAGAAAAAATTCAGCAATGTTTAGAACATAAGAGACAGGTATTATTGTTTATCAATCGTCGCGGATATGCAGGTTTTGTCTCCTGTCGAGCTTGTGGGCAGGTTATGCGCTGCCCGCATTGTGATGTTTCACTTACAGAACACAAAAACAACACGCTTATGTGTCATTATTGTGGGT
>PPYF01242205.1_pt1 | contig 18727 bp, 15 predicted proteins | sample 1559871 | NCBI WGS metagenome assembly PPYF01 (sample SAMN08240021, study PRJNA423297) | Human gut metagenome, whole genome shotgun sequencing project. | reverse complement strand
CGCCCGAACGTGCGCGTGGCGAACGAAAGGGGATCGTGCTCTTCCCACGAAGGGACGAAGCCCGCGTCCAGCCGCTCACGCCCGTCGGTGATCTCAGCGTAGTACGACGCCATCGAAGCCGCCAGCTTCTCGAACAGCGCGGCGCGGTAGCACGAAAGCTGCGCGCCGCACGTGACCAGCGTCTCGTTCATCGCCCCCACCAGCGCAGCCGGCGCCTCGTCCTTCAGCAGGCGGTTCTTGTGGCGCAGCACCTTCTCGTAATCGCGCCGGATGAGGTAGTGGTTGGCCGACAGTTGCGAGCCCAGCGCGTCCAGCGCGGCGCGGCGCACCGACATGGCCCCCTTCGCCAGCTCCAGGTCGTCGGGCGTGAACGTCACGGACGGCACGAGGCCCTTCAGATCGGCTGTGCGCTTGGGCTTCCCGTTCAGCAGGTGCTTCTTCTTGCCCTCGGCCATCTGTACCGCCAGCTCAAGCTGACGGCTGCCGTCGGTGACGTCGGCCGTCAAGCGCGCGAAGGGAGCCCCGGCGCGCACCAATTGGTCGACGGGCGCATGTCGAAACGACGATTGCGCCGTCAGCAGGCCTATTCCCTCGACGACGTTCGTCTTCCCCGCGGCGTTCGGTCCCACGAGCACCGTGAGCGGACCGATGCCGTCGAGATCGAACGCCTCGTAGCTGCGGAAGTTCAGAAACGAGATATGGGCGATGGCCAGATCCACGATATGCCGCGCGCGTCCTTACGCGATGCGCACGGGCATGACGAGGTACAGGAAGTTCTCGCCCTCGTCCGCCTTGAAGATGCCGGGCTTCATGGATGACTGCACTTCGAGGAACACGTTGTCAGTGTTCACGGAGGACAGCCCGTCCAGCACGTAGGCGTAGTTGAACGCAATCTCCACGTCCTCGCCTTCGCCCTCGCACGACAGCGTCTCCTGGGCCGAACCCACGTCCTGCGCCACGGCGGACAGCTGCACGGTCTGCGACGCCATATTGATGTCGAAGCGCACCGGCGAGCTGGTCTGTCCCAGCAGCGACGTGCGCTTCACGCCGGCCACGAGGTGCCCCACGTCCATGCTCACGCGCGTGGCGTAGGAATCGGGCAGCAGCTGGCGGTAGTTCGGGAAGTTGCCTTCCAGGCGGCGGTTGATGAATACGGTGTCGTGGTACGTGACGACGATCTGGTTCTCAGCCAGCGCCAGCTTGAGGTCGTCCTCCGAGCGCGGCAGCGAAGATATCTCCTGCAAGAACGATCCCGCGATGACCGCCTGGAACTCCTCGGCGCTGGATTCGGGAAGCTCGGCTTCGGTGATGGCGAGGCGATACGAGTCGGTGGCCACCATCTTGAGCGTGGTGTCCTCCAGCGTGATCAGCACGCCCGTGAGGATGGCGCGGCTCTCGTCCTTCGACACCACGCGCGCCACGCGCTTCACCATGGAAGCGAACTGCGTGAAGGGAATGGACACTTCCTGCTGCACGTCCACGTGAGGGAATCCGGGGAAGTCCTCCGCGTCGAGCGTCTTGATGGAGAACGACGCCGTGTCGCACGTGATGACCGCCGAGTCGTCCTCGGCTGCCACGTGCACGGCTGCGTCGGGCAGGTTCTTCACGATCTCGGAGAACAGCTTGCCGGGAACCACGGCCTTGCCCGTCTCCTCGATGAGCGCCGAAACCGAGTACTGGATGGACAGCTCGAGGTCGGTCGCTTGAAGCGTAAGGGTGTCGTCGTGCGCGTCGAGGTAGATGCCCGACAGAATGGGAAGCGTCGATCGGGTTGCGATGCCCTTGAGCACCACGGATAACGCGTTCTGCAATTCCGATTGGTTGATGCTGAATTTCAAGACGTTCCCTTTCTCTAGAAGCAGCGAGCGCTGCCGTCATTATAGAGGTTCGAATGTTTCACGTGAAACATTGCGCATGATCGGCATGACGTATGAATGCGGGTTTTCGGGTTTTGCTCTTTGCTCTTGATCTTCTCTAATATATCTAAGGTTTTAATAGTTGTAATAATAAGGGCGGTGGAAATGTGGAAAACCTACGTTATCGCATGTCAACCCTTGGAATTCTTCCTGAATCGATCGTGCAGACCGAGCACCCTCCCTCAACATCAATTATCGCTTTTATTATCTTTCCATAGGGTTGCACCGCTTTTCGGCAACTTGTCAGTCATGTTTCAGTCATCTTTCCGCCGAACGCGCGTACGCTACATCTCGTTGATGAGCCCGCGCAGCGCTTCCAGCTCCTCGCGCAGCTCGCGGTTCTCCTTCATCTTCTCCTCGACGTTGGTCACCGAGTACATTACGGTGGAGTGGTCGCGGTTGAACTTCTTGCCGATGTCGTTGAACGGCAGGTCGAGCATCTGGCGGCACAGGTATATGGCTATCTGGCGCGCGTAGATGATGTTGCGCGTGCGCTTCTTGCCCACGAGGTCGGCGTGGCTCACCTTGTAGAAGTTCTCCACTTCCTTTTGAATGTCGGCGATGGTGAGGCGCTTCGAAGGGCCGCCGGTGAAGTGGTTCTCCAGCAGCGTGCGCACGTCGTCCAGCTTGAGGTCGGGCTGGTTGAAGAACGTCATCTGGTAGATCACCTTCGTGACGGCGCTCTTCAGCTCGCGGATGTTCGAGCTGGAGCTTTCCGCGATGTACATCTGGATGTCGTCGGGGATGTTGAAGTCGTGCGACCCTTCCGACTCGCGGTACTCGTCCACGAAGCTTTTCACGATGCCCAGCTTCGTCTCGATCTCGGGGGGCTGGATGTCGAACGTGCCGCCCGAGTTGAAGCGGCTGCGGTAGCGCTCGTCGATGTCGATGTTCTTCGGCGCGCGGTCGGCCGACAGCACCACTTGGCGGCCCTGGCTGGTCAGCTTGTTGAATATCTGGAACACGATGTCGAGCGTCTGCTTCTTGCCCTGCAGGTACTGGACGTCGTCGATGAGCAGCACGTCGGCTTCCTCGTAGCGCGTCTTGAAGTTCTTGTAGCTGGATTTCTGCTTGTCGTGCGCCGCGCTGGCCTCCATGTAGTCGCTCAACAGCTCGGCCGAGTCCACGTAGATGGTGGAAAGCTGCGGCATCGTCTCGTTGATGTAGTTCTGGATGGCGCGCATGAGGTGCGTTTTCCCCAGACCCGACTTGCCGTAGATGAACAGCGGGTTGAGGTGCGCCTTGCCCGGCATCTCGGCCACGGCCACGGCCATGGAGTACGCCATGCGGTTCGAATCGCCGATGACGAAGTTCTCGAACGTAAGCGTGGACGCGGGGCTGTCGGGGCCGTCGAGCGCTATTTCTCGTTTCGCGCCGACGCCGGCGACCTCTTCCCCTACCGCCCCTCTATGCGCTTCGGGACGGCCTGCGTCGATTTGCGGCGAACTTGCGGCATTCGCGGCAGGAGCCGGCGCGGGCTGCGGAGAGCTGACGGGCGCAGGCGTTTCTGCCGCCGTCGCCATGGTTGCCGCCGGGGCTGCCTGCGCGGCGGGAGGAGCAGGCGCCGGAGCGGGAGGTTCGGCGGCTGTGATGTCCACTTCGATGATCACGGTGAACGGCATGTGGTACAGGTCGTTCAGCGCGCGTTTGATGAACTCGACATAATGACGCTCGATCCATGTCTTTATAAAGTCGTTGTCCGCGGTGATCATGAGGAACCCGTCGCTCATAGCCTGCGGATGCAGGCGTGAGAAGAACGCGTTGATCTGCGACGGATCGATATTGTTGTAGCTTTTCACCTGGCCGCATACTTCGGACCAGACCTGCTCGAGTTTTTCGCTGTTCATAGCTTGCTTCCTTGATGGGGGCATCGCGAATGTTTCACGTGAAACATCTCTCTCGTGCGTCAAGCGGGCGCCACCCGCCGCCGCTTCGATTGTATTAACAGATCGAAGCCGGGTAAAGGCCGATTATAGGGAATTTGCCACGTGGTATCCCAGATCGGTCAGAATGCGCTTCTGTCCGACCGTTTTCTCGATAAGCCCGGCTTCCTCTAATTTCGACAGCGCCACGTACGTGCTTGATTGCGGCACGCCGGTCAAACGCGACAGGTCCGTTACTCCCAGGGCTCCTTCGCTCAGGAAGATGGGCAGGAAGTCGCGCTCGCGTTGCGACAACGGGGGGATAAGCGGCGCCATCGCATGCTGGGCTTGCATGTCCATGCCCTGAGCGCGATGAGCCGGGGCACCGTGCTGGGGATAGTAGGGCGCGCCTGCCGCGTAGGGATTCTGCGCATAGCGCGGGGGCGCGTACTGCGGTTCGGGCTCGTAACCGTAAGGCGGTCGTGCGGGCGCGGCTTCCTGCGGATACGGTGGGTTTGCGTATCCGTATTGCGCCGGGTAGGCGGGTTGCTGCATCGGCTGCTGGGGAGGAATCTGCTGCTGCAGCTGCTGCGGCGCCTCGTGCATCGGGTAAGCGGGTTCCATGGCCGATGGTTGCGCGGATGCAGGGTGAAGCGCGCTCGATTGGTCGACGGGCGGCATATCGGTCGCCTCGCCCGCACGTAGGCTGATGGTCACTACGGCGCCTGTTCCCAGGTTGTCCTCAATGGTGATGGTGCCGTGCGAGAAATCGAGGTACTCTTTCACGATGGGCAAGCCCGACCCCACGCCGCGAATATAGTGTTTCATCGGCTCCACGGCGGATGTGAACCCGGGGATCTGCGCTTGATCCTTATAAGGTATGCCCGGGCCCTGGTCGGCGAAACGGATGGTATTGCCCTCGTCCAGGATGGACACGGTAGCCTCGGCGAAACGCGCGTGGATGAAGTTTTCCGATACTTCGCGGATGACGGTGTACGGAATGGTCCCTCCGGCGTTTTTAGCCTGTTCATAAATTTTCGAAGCAAGGCTTTCAATGAATTCAGCCGTCGGCGCCGGGTGTATCTCCGTCACGCGCGGGGCGCTGCGAAGATCGTCATACAGCGCGATGCGCGCTACGGCGTGTACATGCGTGTAGTCGAAAGGCTCCACGTTTTCATCAGCGGTTTCATCCTGATGATCTGCTTTTTCAATCTGGTTGTCCAATGGTGTTCCGTTTTCAGATTCGATATTCAGCATTTTTCAGCAACATTCAAAGGCATTGTAGCGTTTTTTCGATTCTGAATCTATCCACCTGGGGAATTCATAGCATTCAAAACTATGTATTCATCTATTTCTAAATCCTGCACTGCTTTCCACATGGGCTTTTCAACGTTTTCCACTTTCTATTCAGAAAATGTGGAAAACGTTGAAGAACGTATTCTGGAAAACGTACGAACGTTGGTGAAAAACGTGCAAAAATGTTGATAGCCTCCAAGCGGATTGGCGCTTCCTGGGCCGAAACGCGTCCTCCGGCAGGACGTGACCGTTTGAATTCGTTTACGTGAAGATTGGGTAACATATTGCCCGGTCGTATGGGTGAATCACACGGCAAGCAATATATAACACCAGGTCAAAGCTTTGTTAATAACTACGATCACCTTTTATGCCTGATGAGAGGCTTGTAAAAGAATGAGAAAATATCCCTTGACAAACCGATGACGTTAGAGATTTCCACAACGGCTCTCGAATGAATCGAGAGTTTTCAACATTTTCCACAATAGAGCTGCGCAAAAAAGAGGAAAACGGTTGAAAAAATAGCCATCCAAGCATGGTCGAGGACATTCAGAACAAACTTTCGAGGTTTTCCACGGCGAAGAGACCTTCCCTTGGGTTCGTTCTATTCGAAGCGACCTGGAAAAAATCATGAACCCTTCTTGTGAGTTTTCCTTGACTCCCCCGTAACGTGAGCTATACTTTCGAGGTTGCTCTAAAACCATGAAAGGGAATCAATATGAAGCGCACGTATCAACCTAACACTCGTAAGCGGGCTAAGTGCCACGGTTTCCGTGCTCGTATGTCGACGAAGGGCGGCCGCAAGGTGCTGGCTGCTCGTCGCGCCAAGGGGCGCAAGCGTCTCTGCGTGTAAAGAGAGCTTTAGGTTGGAGACCATTAAATCCCGCGGGGATATCTCCGATCTGTTCTCATGCGGTAAGCGTCTGCATACGCCGTACCTTACGTTCATAGTGTTACCCACGAAGCAGCACGGCCAGCAAGGTCGTGTTGCTTTTATTGCGGGTAAAAAGTCAGGGAACGCGGTATGGCGCAACAGCGCTAAACGACGCATGCGAGCCATATGTCACGATCTGGGCGGTCCGTGGGCGGGCTACGATGTGATATTTCTCGCGAAGTCGGGTATCATGAGGAGTTCTTATAGTAAAGTGCATACAGCATGTGCTGAGACGTTGAAGCGGGCTGAATTACGTTAGGGACGAGAGGAATGAAGGCATTTCTGAAACAGGTGCCGTGCAAAGTGGCGGTGTTTCTCATCACCTTCTACCGGGCTGCCATTTCCCCTCTGTTCCCTTCTTGCTGCCGCTTCACGCCGACGTGCTCCGAATACGGGCTCATAGCCTTCCAGCGCTACGGGTTCTGCCGGGGTCTCAAGCTCACGGTGAAGCGTGTGCTACGTTGTCGTCCGGGGGGTTCGCACGGCTACGATCCTGTTCCTTGAGGTCGTCGCGCGGGCTTCTTTGGTATAGAGGAAGGAACAACTGAACATGTGGGACGTATTTAAGGACTGGATATTCGACATTATCCATTTCTTCTATGACTTCTGCGGCGACTGGGGCCTGGCCATCATCATCGTGACGGTCATCTTCCGTATTCTGATCTCACCTTTGATGCACAAGCAGACGAAATCGTCGTTTCAGATGCAGAAGGTGCAGCCGCTCATGCAGGAGCTGCAGCGCAAGTACGCTGACGATCAGCCTCGCTTGCAGGAAGAGATGCAGAAGCTCTACGCCGAGGTGAAGTTCAACCCGCTGGCGGGCTGTCTGCCCATGCTGCTGCAGATGCCTATCTTCATGGCGTTGTTTCAAGTGCTCAGCGAGATGGGTTCGCGCACATCGGGCACCACCTACGAGTTCTATAACCTGGTTCCCAGCTTGGTTATGAGGCCTTCTGAGGCTCTGGCCGTTGGTTTTGGAACGTTTGTTCCCTATTTGATCCTTATGGTGATCTTCGCAGGCGCCACGTTTTTGCCCATGGTTCTCATGCAGATGGGAAACAAGGACAACCCGCAGCGCAAGCAGACCATGATCATGGCCGCTGTGATGAGCGTGTTCATGCTCTGGATCAGCTGGAGCTCGCCCGCCGGCGTGCTTCTGTTCTGGGGCGCGTCCTCCCTCATGGGCATTGCGCAGCAGCAGATCTCCATGCGCATCATGAAGAAGCGCGACGCCGAGGCCGCTGAAACCATCGAAGTGAAGCCTATCGAGGTGGACGTGACCCGCAAGCAGAAGAAGCCCCGTCCGACCAAGAAGGATACGACGAAGCGCAAGTAACCGCGATTGTTTCACGTGAAACATTGAGGAGTCTGTCATGGCTGAAGAATTGGTTGATGAGAAGCCTCTTAATGAGGAACCCGCTGAACTGACCGACGAAGATTTGGATCGTATTGCCGATACGGCGATCGGAGCGCTCCAGGATATTCTCAAGTACTTCGAGGTGGGCGAAGTGACCATCGACGAGTACGAAGGCGACGAAGGCGAGCTGATCCTCGATATCACGGGCGACGATCTGGCGGTGCTGATCGGCCGTCACGGCAAGACGCTCGATGCTCTGCAGTTCCTCGTGTCGGCGATTACCGTGCGCACCATCGGGTTCCGCTACCCGGTCATCGTGGACGTCGAAGGTTACAAGAGCCGTCAGCGCGAGAAGCTGGAATCGATTGCCCGTTCTTCCGCGAACCGCGCAGCTAGCCAGAACCGCAGCATCAAGCTTCGTCCGATGACGCCGTACGAGCGTCGCATCGTTCACATCTGCCTGCGCGACGACGACCGTGTGGAGACGGCATCTGAAGGCGAAGGCAGCGCCCGTCATGTGGTGATTCTTCCTCGCTAAACTTGTAAGTCTCAGTTTAGCCGCAAGCCCGCATCGAAAGGTGCGGGTTTTTTGTTTCTAATGTTTCACGTGAAACATTAGAAGTTCCTTTCAATCGAGACTTTCGATGATGGCTCCCCCGTCTCCCTTCGTGTTTCGAAAGCGAATCGCCTTAAACCTGATTCTCCTTTGTCCTTACGCTAAATGTTTCACGTGAAACATTAGAAAAGGGTCAAGAGCTCGGTTTATTGTCGTGAGTGTTTCACGTGAAACAATAGACAATGGTCTAACCTCAGTCTGTTTCGCGTCATGAATGTTTCACGTGAAACACTCTTACCTGAGGTGCGTTTCGCTCAAATGCTTCACGTGAAACATTTGAAACGTCGTGATTTGAATGTTTCACGTGAAACATTCCTCTATACTGAGGGCATTCGATTATAGAGGAGTGAATATGCACGAAGACCTTTTAAAACGGCATTTGGAATTGGTTATCGAAGCCAATAAGACCACCAACATCACGCGTATCTCGACCTGGGATGAAGGGATGCTTCTTCATGTGCAAGATTCACTCGTCGGTCTGCCAGAACTGGAAGAAGCACCGGAAGGCCGACTGGTCGACATCGGGTCGGGAGCCGGATATCCGGGCATTCCTTTAGCGATTGAGAGCGGTCGGTCTACGCTTCTCGCCGATTCTGTTGGCAAGAAAACTGCGATCCTTGCATCAATGGTTCAGATGCTTGGACTCGATAACGTTGAGGTGTATACCGGCCGGATCGAAGATCTTGCACGTGAAGAGCCAGCATCGTTTGCAGCGGTGACCGCTCGGGCGCTTGCGCAGTTGTCGATACTCATGGAATTCGCCAGCCCTTTGCTGCAGGAAGGCGGAAGGCTCATTTGCTATAAGGCTAATGTGTCCGATGAAGAGCTGGATCATGCCGTGTTGTTGCAAGACCGTTTGGCGATGAAGCTCGTATCCGATCGTACTGTTACGCTTGGCGAGAACTGTCGTCGGATCATTTGCTTTGAAAAAGCGGGTACTCCGCAAGTGAAGCTTCCGCGCAAAACGGGTCTCGCACAAAAGCGCCCGCTCTAATACAGAATGTTTTCACGTGAAACATTCTGTATTAGAATCTAGCGCTAACCTTACGCGGATTCCATTCAATTCTAACACGCAGCCTACGCGCATTTAGCTCGGATCCAGAGTAAACGCCAAACGCCGCGTTCTCGCATAGACAACGCAGATAGTGAATTGAATTCGGATCCAGCGGAGTCTAATGTTTGTCCTTCATTTTTTGGAATAGGCTTCCGTGAACGTCGTTACGACGCTTGAGGACTTCAGCGTGGATCGCTTCGCACACGCCTTCGAGGTTCTCCATTGCTTCGTTATTAGTGAATCTCAGCTCTTTGATCTCAAGCATTTCGAGAAAGGTTGTTCTAACGCGGTCGTATTCCTTCTGGCTTTCGGTATAATGGCTATCACCGTCCAGTTCAATGCTGAGACGCGCCTTTCTGCAATAGAAATCAACAATGTACGATCCGATCACTTTCTGAGCTACGAACGGTGTAGGATATTCTCGTAAGAACGAAAACCAAAGCCTTCGCTCGGGATAGGTCATTTGATTACGCATGTTTTCTGCCCGCTGGGCGAGCAATTGGCGCCGCGTGGTATTCATCAGCAACCTCCTTTTTCCTATCTAGTATTGTACAGATGTGGTCTTACGTGCATATGGCAGGTTTCTAGCGTGCGGTCTATGCGGATCTCACGTCGTTTACCTCATTTTCCAACGCGGTTTCTATATTTGTTTCACGTGAAACACTTTTGGTTCTAGCAGGCTCCCGATGTTTCACGTGAAACATTTTGGGCGAGTGTTTCACGTGAAACACTAAACAAGGTATACTGTGTTCGCGGTCAAGAAAGGGGGTCCCTGTGGGACTATTCGATGGTCTCAAACGAGACAAAAAAGCAGCAGAGACTGTCAAGCAACATAAAAAAGAAGAGATCGTAGAGGACGAGTTGATCATCGACCATATCGAAGTGGTTGAACGAGAGACTGTGAAGCCCTTGGTAGAGCAAGAAGTTCCTCCTACTCCTATCAAGACGATCAAAGATAAAGCGCCTGTCAAACACGTGGTTGGTCAGACGAAGGTGATGGCCATCATCAATCAGAAGGGCGGCGTTGGAAAATCCACGACTGCGATCAACCTTTCCGCCGCATTAGGGGAGTTGGGCAAGCAAGTTTTGTTGGTCGATCTTGACCCGCAGGGCAACTCTTCAAGTGGTTTAGGTATCGAGAAGAGCCAAGTGCATAATTGCGTGTACGACGTTTTATTGAACGACGTTGCAATAGAGGATGTCATCATCCCGGATGTGGGCGAAGGGCTCGATCTCGTACCAGCCACGATAAATCTTGCAGGGGCAGAAGTAGAGCTTGTATCCGAGATGGCCCGTGAGAATCGCTTAAAAGACGCCGTAGGAAGCCTTCGAGGCAAGTATGACTATGTATTTATCGATTGCCCTCCTTCTCTCGGCTTATTGACGGTCAACGCGCTTGTTGCTGCGGACAAGCTGTTGATACCAATTCAATGCGAGTTTTACGCACTGGAAGGTGTGACAAAACTCCTTGATTCAATGAAACGTGTCAAAACTCGTCTGAATCCTACCCTTGATATCTTCGGTGTTCTTCTTACTATGTACGATGGTCGTACTACTCTTTCTCGACAAGTCGTTGAAGAGGTGCGCAGCTATTTCGGTAAAACGGTTTTTACGACGCTTATTCCCCGTACGGTTAAATTGTCTGAAGCACCGAGCTTCGGCCAGCCTATCACCCAATACGATCCATCGGGCAAGGGAGCGCAATCGTATGTAAACCTCGCAAAGGAAGTGGTACAACGTGGCTAAAGCGAACAAAAGCGGATTAGGTCGTGGCTTGAACTCGCTTCTTGGTGGAGCGTTTGAGGAAGCAGCCCCTCTCGAATCTACGCCTAAACGGGTGTTGGTGGAGCAACAACGCGAAGAGACTGCCGTGCCGATCCCTATGCATACCGAACCCGTGGTTGAACGTCAGAATGTTTCACGTGAAACAATAACGCCAATGCAAGAGGAATCGATCGTCGATGGTGAAAGCCAGATAACTATTAAAAGCGTTGTTCAGCGCCGAACCGACGAGGTTCCGATAGAGTCCGTCAGCCCGAACCCCGATCAGCCGCGCACGAACTTCAAAAGAGAAGCGCTTGAGGAGCTTGCAGCATCAATCGAGAAGGATGGTCTGCTGCAGCCGATTCTCGTTCGTCCCGTTGGAACCAATGAATATCAGATCATCGCGGGCGAACGTCGTTGGCAGGCATGTAAAATCGTAGGATTGAAAACCGTGCCGGTACGCATTAAGGATGCGGACGACGATCAAGCGCTCGAGCTTGCTCTTGTGGAGAATATTCAGCGTTCCGACCTTAATCCTATAGAAGAGGCATACGGTTATCGCCGCATGATGGAGCGTCGTAACCTCACGCAGTCCGAAGTAGCACAGGCTATGTCAAAAGGCCGTTCTACTGTGGCTAATGCGTTGCGTTTGCTCGAGCTTCCTGAAGAGGCGCAGCAATTATTGTTCGAGGAGAAGATATCGGCGGGTCATGCACGCGCAATCCTGTCCATTCCCACGAAAGAAGGGCGTCAGAAGCTGACGGACAAGCTTGTTGCGGAAAAACTTACGGTTCGAGAAGCAGAGGCTATAGCGCGTCTGTTCTCGGGTAAGCGCAATGACGCCCCGACGAAGAAGGAGCCGTTGCCTAAGACGTTTAAAACGGTGGCGAAAGCTTTGAAAGATGTGTTGCACACACCCGTAAAGGTGAAGTCTTCTAACGGAAAGAACAAGATTGAGATTGAATTCCAAGATGAGGAAGATCTCGAGAGGTTGTTCGAGGAGCTCATAGCTGCAGCGTCCTAAAGGTCGAAAGGTTCCCAAAAGAAAGCCCTGAATGTTTCACGTGAAACATTCAGGGCTTTCTTATTTTTGTATACGTATTCTCTTATGCATCCGTTGCAACAGTAGGCAACTGAAGTGTTTCACGTGAAACACTTCAGTTGCAAGGCTTGAAGGTGTTTTTCAGTTGGCCACAGGCGCCGGAGATATCAGAACCACGGGAGTCGCGCAGCGTAGCTTCCGTTCCTTTCTTTGAAATTTCGGAAAGCCATAGATTAATCGTTTCAGGCGAGCTCGGTTGGAATTCTGAACCTTCTATTGCATTGATAGGGATGAGGTTGACGTGGCATAGAAGATTCGAGCAGAACTTTTGAAGAGCCTTAAGGTCGGCAGGTGCGTCGTTCACGCCTTCGATCATGATGTATTCGAGCGTAACCCGGCGGTTTGTCTTCGCCACGTAGTTCTGAAGCGCTTCTTTCAACGAAGGCAATTTGTAACGAGCAACATTAGGCATAATGAGGTCGCGAATCGGTTGACGCGCTGCATGGAGCGAAACCGCGAGGGTAAATTGCTCGGGTTCCTCAGAGAAGCGTTCCAAACCAGGCAAAACCCCGCAGGTTGAGACGCTGATGTGGCGTGCTCCTATTTCAAGACCTTTCTTGTGGTTAAGGATGTGCAATGCGGCCATGGTGTTGTCGTAATTGAGAAACGGTTCTCCTTGACCCATTCCTACGGCGTTCGTGACACGCTTCCCCATGTCTTCTTGGACGATAAGTACTTGGTCGACTATTTCTCCCGGTGTGAGATTGCGCGCGAAACCTTCCTGGCCTGTCGCGCAGAACGCGCATGCGATGGGACACCCTGCCTGCGTGGAGAAGCATACGGTCAAGCGATCGCCGTTGCGCGAAGGGATTCCTACGGTCTCTACGCGGATACCGTCGTCGAACTCAACAAGGTATTTCCGTGTCCCGTCTTTCGAAATCTGACGATCGACGACAGTCGGCATCGTGAGTGGAAAACGTTCAGCAAGGGTTGCTCGCAGAGAACCAGGGAGATTCGTCATCTCGTCGTAGCTGGACGCATGTCGTTGGTAGAGCCATTCCTGCAGCTGCTGTGCGCGGAAAGCGGGCTGCCCTAGTTCTTTCATTACTGAAGCGAGTTCGGGCAGCGAATAGGTTTTGATTGATTTATCCATAGCCGCCATTATACATTGTTTCACGTGAAACATCCCTTTGCTATACTGCAACGAACGTATCAAGGATGATGAAAGAAGGATGCATGTCTGAATGCCGCGTGGCGTTGCTCGCCGGAGGAAAGAGCGGGGAACGCGAGGTGTCTCTCGCATCGGCCGAAGGCGCGCGAGGGGCCCTTGAAGAAGCCGGATATACCGTTACGCAGCTCGATCCTGCCGACAAGGAGGATCTGAAACGTTTGATCGACGGTCCTTTCGACGTTGCTTTTCTCTGTTTGCATGGGAAATATGGGGAAGACGGCACCGTGCAGGGTCTTTTGGAAACGATTGGGCTCCCTTATATCGGTAGCGGGGTGTGGTCGAGCGCTTTGGCAATGGATAAAGTGAAGTCGAAGCTGTACTACGAACAAGCCGGCATCCCTACTCCCCCCTCTGTACCGCTGCAGAAGGGAGATTCTTACGACGTGGATTCTATCGTCGAGAAGCTGGGCGCGCATTGTGTGGTGAAACCCGGCACGGAAGGAAGCGCACTGGGGGTGTTCATCGTCGAAGGTGCTGCGGCAATCGGCGAAGCAATCGAGAAGGCGTTCGACATCGATTCAGAGGTTCTTGTTGAACGCTATATAAAAGGTAAGGAGTTGACGGTTGCGGTCATTGGCGACGCAGAAGTCGAAGCGTTGCCTATAATCGAAATCGTTCCTAAAAGCGATTTCTACGATTTCGAGTCGAAATATGCTCCCGGTGGTTCGCAGCACTTGTGTCCCGCGCCGCTGTCGGATGAAACGACGCGGATGGTGCAAGAGCTTGCGGTTCGTGCCCACCGCGCGTTGTCGTGCGAAGGGGTTTCGCGCTCTGATTTCATTTTGGAAGAAGACGGTTCGTGCTGGACGCTGGAGACGAATACCATTCCCGGCATGACGGGAACATCGCTGCTTCCCGATGCCGCGCGTGCGGCGGGCATTTCTTTTCCCGAACTCTGTACGCGGCTTATCGGTTATGCTCTCAGTTAATAAACGGAGGAGTGGAATGTTTCACGTGAAACATTCCACTCTTGAAGAAAGACTAGAACGCGCCGCATGATTTGAGGCTGAAAAGAGCAAGGGCTACGAGCGCCAGCAAGAACAGCCAGCTGACCGCATAGCAGCCCTTGTTTCCTTTGCGCCCCTGCTCGATGAGTTTCTCGGACATTTTACGTCGACTCTTCATGATCACCGTTCCCGCTTCCTTTGGAGGAAATGCTACGGTCTGTTTTGGAGTCCAATTACCATTGCTGGAGATTACCTGTTCGACACCTTGCTCGCCGAGATCGATTTCCGGTCGCACGCCATCGGAAAGACGCTGCGCCGTTGTAGCTATGAAAGGCTTGAAAGCTTGATCGAGATTGGAATCGTAGCAGATGATGGCGACTTGGCCCCAGTAGTGGCCCGGTTCGGGATGGTCGGTGAACGCGACGAACGATAACAAGGCTTGCAGTTTCCACTCGCGTGCGGCGAGAATGCTCAGCTGGCGTGAAAGCTCAGCATCGAGAAATCCGATCAGCGCGCCGAAGCGGTTTTTCATCCAAGCGGTGGACACCCCGTTGTCGGTTTGAAATACGATCTCGAACACGTCGCCTATAGGATTATCGGCTCCGAGCAGGATTGCAGCATCTTTCTTTGAAAGGGTATTGAATCGTGCGTACGTACCGAAGTAACGCTCAGCCTGCATGTTCTCTCCTTCGAGCCGTTCTTTTTGTCAACGTCGGCGTAACAGTTTGTATGATCCCATGATAGATGATAGGCTGGACGGTATGGATAAACAAAATATGCTCTCGCAGGATACCCTGCAAAGTTTCATAAGCGATGGCACTTCCCAGGCCGTCCGCGACCGGTATGCGTCGCTTCCCGAAATCGCAGCGACGATGGATTTCGGCGATCTCGACCATAACGTCGTGGTTCTGGACACCGAGACCACCGGCTTCTCTTTCAACCATGATGAGCTGACGCAGATCGCTGCAGCTCGCATGGAACAAGGCGAAATAGTCGAATGGTTCATCACGTTCGTGAACCCGGGAAAGCCCATTCCGGAAGATGTCGCGCACCTGACCGATATCCACGATAGCGATGTGGCTGATGCTCCGCTTCCCGCCGACGCACTGGCCAAGCTTGTGGAATTCATTGGCGATGCGAAGGTGGTCGCGCATAACGCAGAGTTCGATCGTACGTTCACCACGCGTCATCCCAGCGGTTATCCCCTGTTGGAGAATACCTGGATCGATTCGCTCGATCTTGCGCGAATCGCGCTTCCCCGCATGAAATCGCATCGCTTGCTCGATCTTGTACGGGCTTTCGGCGCGCCTTTGTCGACGCACCGCGCCGATGCCGACGTAGAGGCGACCTGCGCCATCTTCCGCATCCTGCTGGCGGGCGTTGCGACGATGCCGCCGGCGCTTGTGTGCGAGATCGCCCATATGGCGACTCCTGACGAGTGGTCGACGAGGATGGTATTCGAGCAGTTCGCCCGAAAGTACGAGGTGGAAGCGAACCAAGATGTTTCACGTGAAACACCAAGTTTGAGTTTCTCTTTGCGCGCCCTTCGTCGTGACCGCTTGGGCAAGCTGGAGCGCACGGCGAAACTGGATGCCGACGATATCGCGGCCGATCCGCAACGCTCGCTTGCGTTCCCTTCAGATGCGGATATCGTTCAAGCCTTCTCGGAAACCGGGCTTGTGGGGTCGTTGTACGAAGAGTTCGAGCCTCGCATAGAGCAGGTCGCTATGGCAGAGGCAGTGAGAAAGGCATTTTCTTCTTCGGAGAACCTGTTGGTCGAAGCGGGAACGGGCGTTGGAAAGTCCATGGCGTACCTGGTTCCCGCCGCGTTGACGGCGCGGGCCAACAACATAGCCGTCGGCGTTGCAACGAAGACTAATACCCTGCTCGATCAGTTGGTTTACCATGAGCTGCCTGCATTGGAAAAAGCGCTTCGGTTGGCCGACCCTGACAGGCCGTCTCTGACGTATGCTCCGCTCAAGGGTTTCTCGCATTATCCTTGTTTGCGTAAGATCGGCCATATCGTCGAGGAAGGCGCGCAGACGAAGCTGTTCGGCAACAAAGAGCAGACCCAGGCTCCCTCCCTTGCCGCCTTGCTGTCGTTTATCGAGCAGACTGAATACGATGACATGGACAGCTTGAAAATCGACTATCGCGTGTTGCCTCGTCGTCTTATCACTACGACGGCGAACGATTGTCTACGACGTAAGTGTCCTTATTTCGGTACTTCATGCTTTGTGCACGGTTCGCGCCGGCGCGCCGAGGCGGCCGATATCGTGGTCACCAACCATAGTTTGCTGTTCTGCGATCTCGTAGCAGATGGTGGATTGCTGCCGCCGATCCGCTATTGGGTGGTGGATGAGGCCCATGGAGCCGAAGCCGAAGCTCGTCGGGCTTTCTCGTTGTCGCTTTCGGCCGAGGACATAACGCGCCTGGCCAACCGTGTCGGTGCCGATGAGGCTTCCCGTAACGTGTTCGTGCGTGCCGAGCGCCGTGTGGTGGTGCCCGGCATGGAAGAGGGTTCTTCGCTGTTCTACGCCCTTACCGGCAAGGCGCGCTCTGCGGGCAAGGCCTACGCTGATGCTGCACGGGAATTCTCCGCTCACCTCAAGGACCTTCTGTTCTTCGATCAGAACAAAAAAGGAAAAGGCTACGAGATCGTCGAGCTGTGGATCAATTCAGATGTGCGTTCCAGCGCAACGTTTGCCCAGGTAGAAAGCTATGGTCGAGCGATGACCGAAGCAGCGGAGAAGCTGGTGCGCGTGTGTCAGGAGCTCGTGGGATATCTGGAAGAGCTCGAAGGCGCGGCAGAGATCCAGCGCGAGATAGCATCGACCGCGATGGAGCTCAAAGACCAGATGAACGCCGCCGACATCATCTTGGACAGGGCTCCGGAAACGTATGCCTATGCGGCCACTTTGAGTCGCAAGAAAGATCGCGTCGCGGAAAAGCTGGAAGCGCTGCTGATCAACGTGGGCGAAGCGATGAACGAGACGTTGTTCGAGCGCACGCACTCGACGGTGTTCGCGTCTGCCACGTTGGCTGTGGACGATAAATTCGACGCATTCGAAAGCGCCCTGGGATTGAACGCTTCGGAGCATTCGACCTGTCAGATGTGCAAGCTGGATTCAAGCTATGATTTCGACGCTCATATGACAGTGTACGTGGCCAGCGATATGCCGGAACCGAACGAAGCCGCGTATCTTGCCGCGCTGCAGCGCCTGCTGGTGGACGTTCACCGTGCGCAGAACGGCTCGATGCTGACCTTGTTCACGAACCGTCGCGAGATGGAGCGTTGCTTTGACGAGGTACAACCCCAACTCAAAGTCGACGACCTGCGCGTCGTGTGTCAAAAATGGGGTGTGTCGGTAAAAGGTTTGCGCGATGATTTTCTGGCGGACGAGCATCTTTCGCTCTTCGCGCTCAAAAGCTTTTGGGAGGGATTCGATGCTCCGGGCGCTACGCTCAAAGGGGTCGTCATTCCCAAGCTGCCCTTCGCGAAGCCGACCGATCCTTTGTCGTGCGAACGGGCGGCTCGCGACGATCAGGCGTGGAGGCGCTACGTGCTACCCGCCGCCGTTCTTGAGACGAAACAGGCTGCTGGTCGACTTATCAGGAAGGCCGATGATACGGGCGTGCTTATTCTCGCCGATCGTCGCTTGTTGACGAAAAGCTACGGCAAAGCGTTCCTTAATTCCCTTCCGAGCAGGACCATCAAGGTGATGACGGCGGCTGAGATTGTAGCCGATCTCGAGCGCTCCAACAACGGGTAACGCAAGGCGATCCGGCTGGTACGAATGGGTAAGAGGGAAGACAAGATAACGCGTGCCGCGCATATCAAAAGGCATACGCGCGGCACGTCGAACGAGATATCGTTCAGCGTGCTCGACGCGGCAAAGAACGCGCTGGAAGGCGATGACGACGGCCTGAAGCACAGGCCAGGCCGCATCTCGCTCTTCACTCTTCCGGGCAAGCGGAAAAAGCCTGCTCCCACGCCGACCAAGGAACGTGGATTGCCGCTTTCAACTGGCGGTTTCGTGTCGGTTGATGATAGTGGACCGACGTCGAAACTTGGAATGATCGCTCCGCCGTCGCGTTCGTCCGGCTCGACGGAGAAAAACCCATCCACGACCCTAGCGGTTGCCCCTGTCAAACCAAAACGCTCTCCCGAAGAAGAGATAGCCCTCCGCAAAGCGCGGCGTCGTCTGAGCAAATGGCTTGCGATTGCGGTGGTCGTGGTGGTGAGCGCCGGCCTGTTGAGTGCGGGAGGCGTGTACCTCTATCGCGATTATCAAACCCAACAAGGACACGTTGCGGTACTTGACGATGCGTTGCTGCTCGTCAAAGAGGCTGACGAGACCATAGAAAAGCTCGATGAGGTAGTGAAGAATCCTTTTGCTGATGGAAGCGATGAACAGCGTGTTGATATCCAAGCGCAGCTCGAGGATGTCGAAGGAAAGCTGCAGGATGCTGATGAAAAAGCGCGCACTGTCTCGCTGGAGCTGAACGGTGCTCGCGAGAAGGAGGCTGCGAACCAAACGGTAGCGGCGATCGCAGCGCGCTACATGCTTGTCGAACAGGGCCAGCTTCTCATGAACGCCGCGACGGAGGCTCAGCTCGCCGCCGAGCAGGTGGATCGTGCTTGGAAAACCGTTTTGAAAGGCGACGATTTGGCGCGCCAGGCCGCTCAGCTGGTCACCGAGACGACGGC
>PPYF01549872.1_pt1 | contig 18731 bp, 18 predicted proteins | sample 1559871 | NCBI WGS metagenome assembly PPYF01 (sample SAMN08240021, study PRJNA423297) | Human gut metagenome, whole genome shotgun sequencing project. | reverse complement strand
AAAATTGATCCGGAGTTCGGCAAGAAGAAAGGTTGATCCGACCTTTATTTCAGCCTGTCCTCGGAAAGACAGGCGGATTATGGCTCTCTGGAAGGAATCAGGGAGGGTGTCGCAGATATGTACACGCTGGCCCGCACACAAAAAATCTATGGTTCTTTTCAGAGTTCATTCTCAAATATAGCGGCACAGTTGGGAAGGGTTCCGTTAGAAATTCTGAAATTATAGGCTCCGCACTTCAGCATTTGTTTTAATTCGTTTTTCCCTCCTCCTTTCATTTACCGTCAAAACGCCCTGCCGGTGGGTGTTCCGGTGATGAAGGAACATCCCGTCATTGTCCTTTCATCCTCCTTTTCTGCTAAATCCATAATGCTTCATTTTTATACATGGCAAAAATATAAGAATGAAAAAAGGGCGACAAGATAGAATCGCGGAGACGCTTACCGTTGAAACGGGAGTGAGGGGAAGCGGTTCCAGTTTTAACCGCTTGATTGACTGTGTGTTTTTAATAAGATGAAAGGATAAATGGAGAAGGAAGAATATCGGCTTAGTGATGGAGTAATGTACGCTGAACATGATAGGCATATACGCTGAAACATGCTGACCTTTTTTTAAAACGCCCTTGTCTTTTTTTAAAAGGCGGTTATCTTTTTTTAAAAAGGTGCTGATGTTTTCTAAAAACATAAAGACATATTCAACAACATCAGTAACGTAAGCTTGCAACATACGTTGGCATCGGGCTACATATACGCAAGCATAAGCCAACACGTACTTATGTACGTGTATCAAATTCCGCAATATCTTGTTACAAGGTTTACCCAATCTTGCATCAAGTTCCATTGTTTTTTGCGCCAGGATTCGCCATACTGTCCTCCCCCTTTTTGACACATTGTACAAAATATAAAGTCATAGAAGCTTTTAATTAAAAAATAAGATAAAGTCCTTTCAACAAAATAATTATTATATTTGTTTCATATCCAAACAATAACATAAAAGATACATATATGAAAAAGATTATTTTATTAGTATTCGTCACCTTGTTTTGCTGCGTAGGCTACTCACAAGCACAAACAACAAAAAAAATGACTCGTCAGGAAAAGAAAGAGGCGCAAAAAGCTATGGAACAAGCCTTGTTCGAAGAAGCCAGACAAGCTATAGAAAATAAAGCGTTCACACTGGAAGCTGACCGGGTTATATTTAAAAGAGGAAGAAATGCCTTTGTTTCTTCTAATACCAATTTTGTAATGGTAGACGGTGATAAATCATCCGTGCAGGTAGCATTCAACATTCCTGCCAGCGGTCCTAACGGATTAGGAGGTGTCACTGTAGACGGCAATGTTTCCGGTTACAAGATCAAAACCGACAAGAAAGGAAGCATATATCTGACAATGAGCGTAATGGGTGTAGGTATATCTGCTCAGGTAAGTATAACATTACCTTATGGAAGCAACAATGCCACCGTAGATATACGCCCCAACTTCAATTCCAACCGTCTGACTTTATCCGGTGAAATACTACCGCTTGACAAGTCAAATATATTTAAAGGAAGGTCTTTCTAATCACTTTATAGTTCATAGAAAATAAGCCCCGGAAATTTTGTTAAAGCAGATTTCCAGGGCTGTTCTTTTCTCATTCATTCCTCTTCACACCTTTAATTTCAGCTCCTCCAAAACACACTTCAGCAACCGGTTTTTCCGTTTCAGTAATAAATTACTACCTGTTTATGACAAAGCTTATTATATTTATACCGGATTTCAATAGGAAAACAACATAAAATAAAAAAGTAGGTATTATGAGAAAAGTTGTAATATTAACATTAGTAACCTTGTTTACCTGCGTAGAATACTCACAGGCACAAACAACAGAAAAGGAAATGACACGTCAGGAAAAAAAAGCGGCTCAGGAAGCTTTGGACAAAATGTTATTTCAGGAAGCCAAAGAGGCAATAGACAACCAAACCTTTGTACTGGAAGCGGACAGAGTTTACTTTAAATACGGAACCTCCGCTTTCGTTTCATCCAACACCAACTTTGTAGGACTGGACGGTGACAAGGCCGTGGTGCAAGTAGCATTCATAAAGAAAGCCAATGTGTTTAAAGGACGCTCACTATAAACTACTTAACTAAAATTATAGGAATATGAAGAAGCTACTATTTCCACTATTCATGCTTGCCATGATAGTTACCTCGTGCGAGAAAGATCCGGATATGAATAAACTGGATAGTGACTACAGCGTTTACACTGATTATGACAACAGTGTACATTTCAATGAGTTTTCCACCTATTACCTGCCAGATAGCATTCTGGTTCCGGACAACAGCCTGAAAGCCAATTATTGGAAAGATGAAAATGCCCAAAACATTATCAGTGCAGTGGCCCATGAAATGGAACAGAAAGGCTATGTACGGACGGAAGATAAAGAAAAAGCCAATGTAGGCATTCAGTTGTCATACGCCCAACAAAGAATACAAATGACCACAGGAGGATGGTATGGCGGCTGGTGGGATGCCGGATTCTGGGGGCCCTACTGGGGAGGAGGATGGTATTATCCTTATCCGGTAACTTACAGCTATGACACAGGAACCCTGATTATGGAGATGGTTGATTTAAGACAACCTGCCGATAAGTCCAACCAGAACAAACTGCCTGTCATCTGGTATGCCTATGCGTCAGGACTGCTATACGGAAACTCCCATTTCAATATGCAGTTGACATTAAATGCCGTCAATCAGGCATTTGCACAATCTCCTTATCTGTCAAACAAACAATAAAACCGGAAAATCATGAAAACGAAAATATTAAAACACAGAGTTCCCAAACGTATCCTCATCGGAATGTTACTAGTTCTCTTTTGTTTCACAAGTAAAGCACAGACCTGGGAAAATGTACATTTTAACGTAGACTGGCAGATGAATGTGCCGTTGAACAGCAACTTTGCCGATAAATTCAGCGGGTGGGGAATGAACTTTGAAGGAAAATATGATCTGACGCCCTATTGGGCTATAGGAGCTTTCCTTAATTTTCATACCAATCACCGATATGTGGACCGCCGGACCATCCCCCTCACCCCAACGGCTTCATTGACAACAGACCAGCAACAATCAGCGTTCCAACTACCCTTCGGAATATCTGTATCCTACAAGTTACCGGATAACAGGTATGTAAAACCTTACTTCGGAGTCAAATCGGGTGCCATGTATTCCCAAAACTCCATTTACAACAATCTGGTACAATGGTATGAACGCCCGTGGGGATTCTATGTTTCACCCGAACTGGGAATGGATATTCATCCGGTGCCTTATCAACGTCTGGGATTTCATGTAGCCGTATATTATAGCTACGCAACCAATAAAACCGATATCCTGACTTATTCTGAAGATGGAAGGAATAGCATGGGTGTACGTGTAGGAGTTTGTTTTTAATCCATACTAAGCGTTTGCTCATAAAAGAGGAGATTTGGAAAGTATTCTATTCTTTTCTGAATTTCCTCTTTTTTTCATATTTTTGTAAAATAACCCAAATCATTTTCAACAGCGGAATGGCTATGCAAAATAAATACAATCAATTCTTCAACTTTTTCCTGTTTTCAGGGCTGGCATGTTTCTCATACCTTTCGCTGGTACTATATACCGACCTTACGCCTCAACATCAGAAAATATTAATCTCCTCTCTGGGATTTATTTCTGTGGTGTTCATATTCAATCTGGTAGGCTTCAGTCTGATAGTCATCAACCGGTGGCTGAAAAAAAGCTCTCTATTCTTTATCAAGAAGAGAAACAAGCTGATTATCAACTGCATTTTGATTGCAGCTATTCTTTTCTTCATGAATTACGCTACTCTGACCATCTGTAAAGTATTGCTGGAACTGCCTTTCCCATTTGTACTGAGCAGTCCGGGTCTGCGCTTGATCATGATTATATGGTTGGTAGAAATTGTGATTGTGAGTTTAAGTATCACGAGCGCTTTTTACAGGCAGCTGGTTATTCTGCATGAAAAAACAACCAAGCTGGAAGAAAGTTCCATCAAAGCGCAATACACGGCTTTACAAAATCAATTAAATCCACATTTCCTGTTCAATAGTTTGAATACTTTAATATCCGAAATAGAATATAATCCGGAAAACGCAGTAGTTTTTACACAAAAGCTATCAGATGTTTACCGTTATATCCTAAAAAGTCAGGAACAAGGACTTGTCACTTTACGTGATGAACTGGAATTTCTGGATTCATATATCTATCTGCATCAAGTGCGTCTGGGAAAATGCATTCAACTGGAAAACAAAATGACCCCCACGTTATTGAACAAGAAAATCCCTTCATTAACCCTACAGTTACTTATCGAAAACGTGATAAAACATAACATCATCAATATGGAAAATCCAATGGTCATCCATTTGGATTATTCTGACTTTCATAGAACAGGCCCAACCCGAAAGTATGATTATTTTTACCACCGCTTACGACGAATATGCCATACGTGCTTTTACTGTAAACAGCATAGACTATCTGCTGAAACCAATAAACAGGGAAAGATTGGCCGAAGCCATCGAAAAGTTTGAAAGATTAACTGCCAGATATGGCAATACCACCCTATCGAACTCATCCAATGAATTACTGAACCTACTGAAAAATATAAGTAATCCGGAAAAAAAATACCGTACCCGCTTCCTGATATCAGGAGACGAAAAGCTGTATACCTTGCAAGTAGAAGATATAGCTTATTTCTATTCTGAAAACAAAATTACCTTTGCCGTCACAAAAGAAGGAAAAGAGCATATCATAGATTTATCGCTCGACAAACTGTCCGAACAACTAAACCCCGATATTTTTTTCCGCACCAACCGGCAAACATTGGTCAGTGTACATGCCATACAGAAAATAGAAAACTATTTTTTAGGAAAAATAATAGTACAGGTAAAACCGCCATTTAAAGATAAAATTACTGTAAGCAGAGAAAAGATAGCTGCAATGAAGCTGTGGCTCAATTATTAAAAAAGTCTGTTTATATGAAAAAGCACTAACTTATAAGTAATAGGAACAGAGTTACTAAAATAATATAAGAGCCCGACAAATAAATACGGAAAACAATGGATATCGGATAAATTTATACTATTTTTGTAAGACTAACAATCATCTTATTATCCGATATGATAGTAATAGCAGACAGTGGTTCCACCAAAACAGACTGGTGTCTGGGTAACACCAAGACAAACAGCAGGACAGTTCGAACAGGAGGTATCAACCCCTTCCACCAATCAGTTGATGAAATAAAAGAAGTGATTGCCTCCACACTAATTCCCCAGTTGGGAGACACCACTGAATTTACAACTATTTATTTCTATGGTGCAGGATGTATTCCCGAAAAGACGAATATAGTGAAAACAGCTTTGGCGCAGAACTTCCCCAAAGCGAATATCCTTGTCGAAAGTGACTTGTTAGGTGCCGCCCACGCCCTATGTGGTAAAACGGCAGGAATTGCATGTATTTTAGGAACCGGATCCAACTCTTGCTTTTATGACGGGGAAAAAATAACAGCTAATATTTCTCCGTTAGGGTATATTTTAGGAGATGAAGGTAGCGGAGCCGTATTAGGGAAACGTCTGGTAGGTGATTTACTGAAACACCAACTTCCCGATGACCTTTGCCAAGATTTCCTTAAAGAATACGATTTGACCCCGGCACTGATTTTAGATAAAGTATACCGACAGCCTTTAGCCAACCGCTTTCTGGCGGGTCTGACTCCTTTTCTTTTCGCCCACAAGCACAGACCAGAGATACGGAATCTATTAATTTCCTGCTTCACTGATTTCTTCACCCGTAATGTTATGCAATACGAATATCATGATATTCTTGTACATTTCACAGGTTCTATTGCATTTTTCTTTCAAGAAGAAGTAAAAGAAGCAGCTCTAAGACTGAATGTGTCCATCGGAAAAGTTTTAAAAAGTCCACTGGAAGGATTAAAGGATTATCATTTCGAAGTATGAATTTTATAAAAATAACCGAACAACCGTCCATACATGAGGATTTGGAACAAAAATCCGTCAGAGAGTTACTGGAAGGTATCAACGAAGAAGACCGGAAAGTAGCCTCAGCCGTTCATGCCTGCATACCACAAATTGAAAAACTAGTAAATGAAATAGTAGAACGTATGCATCAAGGAGGACGCATATTCTATTTGGGAGCCGGAACCAGTGGACGCCTAGGAGTATTGGACGCTTCTGAAATTCCACCCACTTTCGGTATGCCTGATACCTGTGTCATAGGTATTATAGCCGGTGGCGAACAGGCTTTGAGACGTCCCGTAGAAAATGCTGAAGATGATAGTCAAAAAGGCTGGATGGAACTGCAAGACCATCACATCACAAATAAAGACATTCTGATAGGCATAGCGGCATCGGGAACAACTCCTTATGTAATAGGAGCACTGCAAAAAGCAAGAGAACACGGAATATTAACAGCAAGCATCAGCAGCAATCCGGGCTCTCCCCTCTCGAGTGTGGCAGATATACCCATCGAAATGATAGTAGGTCCGGAATTTATCACAGGCAGCTCGCGCATGAAGAGCGGCACAGGGCAAAAAATGATACTGAATATGATAAGTACCACCGTCATGATAAAACTGGGCAGAGTAAAAGGAAACCGGATGGTAAACATGCAACTCAGCAATCGAAAACTAATAGACCGAGGAGTGCAAATGCTGATTGACGAATTACATATTAATAAAGCAGAAGCAAAACAATTCCTGCAAGAACAGGGTTCTGTTAAAAAGGCATTGGACGCTTACAAAACAAATAATTGTATCACTAAAAACAACTGAAGTATGAAAAGTTGGAAACTGGAAGCCATCATCCTTGCTATAGGCATGTTGGTGATTTTTTGAAACAGAAAGGAATCACTGAAAACGAAATCAGTATCAATGCACCGGAAATTATAGACATGCAAGCCGAACGTTATAATAATAATTCAGTTCCCTTCCGCTATAATGTGACCTCTGTCATCACGGTTACTTCAACTAAAGTAGATCTGGTGAGAAAGATGATCAGCGAACAAAGCGAACTCTTAAAGCAAGGTATCGCTATTACGGGTGGAGATTATCGTTACAATGTGCAATATGACTACACCGGTTTAAACGACATCAAGCCTCAAATGATAGAGGAAGCAACTAAAAACGCACGGGCGGCAGCCGTTAAATTCGCCAAGGACTCGGACAGCGAACTTGGTAAGATAAAAAGAGCCTATCAGGGACAATTCAGCATTGAGGATCGTGACGCCAACACTCCTTACATCAAACGCATCCGCGTTGTAACCACCATTGATTACTCTTTGGAAGATTAAATTCCCATTTGGCGGAGCATATCAAACAAAGCTTCTTTGTTCAGAGGCTTGGACAAATAACCGTTAAAGCCTCTGGACATTACTTTCCGCTTATCTTTCAGAAGTATTATTCAAATTATAGTAATTGGTCTTTTCAACCAAAAAATTCCGATCAACCAAAATTATATATGCATCCACATTATACAATATGGTATCCGATTTTTTTTTTCACCAAACACACCCCATTTTTCTTCTTAACGAACTCCTGTTCCCAACTTTTCCTCTTTCTTATCTCCCATCCCCATAAAAGACCTAAAAGTAGAACCAAACAAACTAAAATGAACGCTACCATATTTTAATAGGTTAAATTTCTACAAATGTACAAACATAAATTAAAAACAACGATTACATCCCATTTAAATTTTAATCAGCAAGAAATTTCAGTAAACTTGTTTGTGTTTCAGTATTTTGTTGTATCTTTGCGCCCGAAATTAGATAAACAATATAATGTCTAACGTAATTAACTGAGAATTTTAACAATTTTATTAATGGAAAATTTAAAAAACATCACTCCTGTTGAAGATTTCAACTGGGATGCTTATGAAAACGGCGAAGCTGTAACCAGCATGAGCCACGAAGATCTTGAAAAAGCTTATGACGGTACGCTGAACAAAGTAAACGACCGCGAGGTTGTAGACGGTACTGTTATTGCAATGAACAAACGCGAAGTAGTTGTCAATATCGGCTACAAATCAGACGGTATCATTCCTTTAAATGAATTCCGTTACAATCCAGATTTGAAAATAGGTGATACTGTAGAAGTATACATTGAAAATCAGGAAGACAAGAAAGGACAGTTAATTCTGTCACACAAAAAAGCACGTGCTACTCGTTCTTGGGACCGCGTAAACGCTGCTCTTGAAAATGAAGAAATTATTAAGGGTTACATCAAGTGCCGCACTAAGGGTGGTATGATTGTGGACGTATTCGGTATCGAAGCATTCTTGCCGGGTTCTCAAATTGATGTGAAACCTATCCGCGACTACGATGTATTTGTAGGTAAGACAATGGAATTCAAAGTGGTTAAAATCAACCAGGAATTCAAAAACGTTGTTGTTTCTCACAAAGCTCTTATCGAAGCTGAACTTGAACAGCAGAAGAAAGAAATCATCGGTAAACTTGAAAAAGGACAAGTACTGGAAGGTACTGTTAAAAATATCACATCATACGGTGTATTCATCGACCTTGGTGGCGTAGACGGTTTGATTCACATCACTGACCTGTCTTGGGGCCGTGTAAGCGATCCGAAAGAAGTTGTAGAACTCGACCAGAAGTTGAACGTTGTTATCCTTGACTTCGATGACGAAAAGAAACGTATCGCTCTTGGTTTGAAACAACTGACTCCGCACCCATGGGATGCTTTGGATGCTAACCTGCAGGTAGGTGACAAGGTGAAAGGTAAAGTAGTCGTTATGGCTGACTACGGTGCATTCATCGAAATCGCTCCGGGCGTAGAAGGTTTGATCCACGTATCTGAAATGTCTTGGTCACAGCACTTGCGTTCTGCTCAGGACTTCATGAAGGTAGGTGACGAAGTAGAAGCTGTTATCCTGACACTTGACCGTGACGAACGTAAGATGTCTTTGGGTATCAAACAGCTGAAACAAGATCCATGGGAAACTATCGAAGAAAAGTATCCTGTAGGTTCCAAGCACACTGCAAAAGTTCGTAACTTCACTAACTTCGGTGTATTCGTAGAAATCGAAGAAGGTGTAGACGGATTGATCCACATCTCTGACCTGTCTTGGACTAAGAAAGTAAAACATCCTTCTGAATTCACTCAGATCGGTGCAGATATCGAAGTTCAAGTATTGGAAATCGACAAAGAAAACCGTCGCTTGAGCCTTGGTCACAAACAGTTGGAAGAAAATCCTTGGGATGTATTCGAAACTGTATTTACTGTAGGTTCTGTACACGAAGGTACTATCATCGAAATGTTGGATAAGGGTGCTGTTGTAGCTCTTCCTTATGGTGTAGAAGGTTTTGCAACTCCGAAACACTTGGTAAAAGAAGATGGCTCTCAAGCCCAATTGGATGAAAAACTGTCATTCAAAGTAATTGAATTCAACAAGGATGCCAAGAGAATCATCCTGTCTCACAGCCGCATTTTCGAAGATGCTGCCAAGGCAGAAGAAAGAGCTGAAAAGAAAGCAGCTTCTAATGCAAAGAAAACAACTAAGAGAGAAGAAGCTCCTGCTATCCAAAATCAGGCAGCCTCTACCACTTTAGGCGATATCGATGCTTTGGCTGCTTTGAAAGAACAGTTGGAAAACAAAAAGAAGTAATCAGTTTACTTTAAGATAAGCCAAAAGGATGCATTTATTAAAATGCATCCTTTTTTTATGCCATTATTTCTTAAAAAGGAAAATATTCTATGGGATATCCGTAATAAAACCGTATCTTTATAGAGTAATAAAATTTCGAGTTAGTATTTCATAACGACTTCTCCCCCGTTTTCTTATTACCTCACTATTAATTCCATACACTTCCCCGTAGCAGGCCGAACTGTATATTACTAATTTAAAAAGAATCAAATGGCGAAACCTATTTCATTTACCAAACGAGATCTAGAAAAGAAAAAACAAGAAAAGCGTTTAGCAAAACAGCAAAAAAAAGAAGAAAGAAAAAGTAACGGCACATCTTCCTTTGAAGATATGATTGCCTATGTAGACGAGAACGGTATGATAACCGATACTCCTCCCACTCCTAATAATAAACCACAAGAAGTGGATATGTCCACCATTGAAGTTTCAACTCCTCGTAGAACTGAAGAACCGATAGAACTAGTACATGAAGGAAGAGAAGGAGCACAGATGCAATTACGCAAATCAAAACTGAAATTCACCCGGCTAAACCATATATTCATTTCACATTTGCACGGTGATCATTGTTTCGGACTAATGGGACTGATATCAACTTTCGGTATGCTGGGAAGGACAGCCACACTCTATATTCACTGTCACGCAGAATTAGAACGTCTTCTTACTCCGCAACTCGACTTTTTTTGCAAAGGTATGAGTTACAAAGTCGTTTTCCAAACTTTTGATCCGGGCAAAGCTGAAATAATTTATGATGACCGTTCGCTAACCATAGAAACAATTCCCTTACGTCATCGGATACCAACATGCGGATTCCTCTTTTCAGAGAAACAGACCCCCGCCCATATTCGTCGCGACATGATTGACTTTTATGAAATCCCCGTATACGAACTCAACCGGATAAAGAATGGCGCCGATTACACATTACCGGACGGAAAAATAGTACCAAACAACAAATTGACTATCCCTTCTGCCCTTCCCCGCCGATATGCCTATTGTTCAGATACTATTTATTTGCCACGTATCATAGAACAAATATACGGAGTGGACCTGTTATTTCATGAAGCCACCTTTGCACAAAGCGAACAAGCCCGTGCGAAAGAAACCTTTCACACAACTGCTTCGCAAGCTGGAGAAATCGCCCGTACCGCAAAAGTAAAACAACTTCTTATAGGACATTTTTCAGCCCGCTACGAAGATGAAAGCATATTGTTACAGGAAGCATCGGATATTTTTCCTAACACTCTACTTGCACGGGAAACATTAAAAATTTCAATAGAATCCATTAAACCATAACATAAACCGGATATCTAATTTAAAAATAGGAACATGAACACTTATAATGAGAAAGAAATAATAGCGTTATTACAGGACCCGGCACGACAAAAAGAAGCCTTCGAATGTATTGTCAACGAATACAGCGAACAGCTATATTGGCAGATACGCCGGATGGTACTTTCTCATGAAGATGCCAATGATCTGTTACAGAATACATTTATCAAAGCATGGACTAATCTAGAGTATTTTCGTGCCGAAGCCAAAATGTCGACCTGGCTCTACCGCATAGCTTTGAATGAATGCTTGACCTTTTTAAATAAACAACGTGCCACCAACCAATTATCCATAGACGACGCTGATGCAGATATGGTGAACAAACTGGAAAGTGATACATATTTTAATGGAGATGAAACTCAAATATTATTTCAAAAAGCATTACTGACGCTTCCTGAAAAGCAGCGTATAGTATTCAATTTAAAATACTTTCAAGAAATGAAATATGAAGACATGTCTGAAATATTAGGAACAAGTATAGGGGCACTGAAAGCCTCCTACCACCATGCAGTGAAAAAAATAGAGAACTTTTTAAAAGAATGCCTTTAAACCTTTTTAAAAGAAATGTATCTAACAAAGAAAGGAGAACCACTATGAAGGAAGAAGATGAACTATTAAAAAAATGCGGGACAAAAAATCCATTCATGGTACCCGAAGGTTATTTCGACAACTTCTCAAAAGAGTTGATGAATAAATTGCCGGAGAAGGAACAAACTTCTACTCCGCAAGAAACAATAACTACTTGGCAACGTATCAAGCCTTGGATATATATGGCAGCTATGTTTTGTGGATTGATGTTCAGCGTCAGAGTTGTTGTAGGTCCCCCTAAACAAGACACTCCTATTTTTACAGCAGCGGAAACTGAACAATTCTCAGACGAATATATTGAAACGATTTTAGATCATTCCATGATGGATGATTATACGCTCTATCAATACTTGACAGATGCAAATTCAGATATGTATAATTAAATAATAACCACATGATACAAAGACTGGCAACCTTGCTTATCACTTTATATATAAGCATTTCGCTACAGGCGCAAGACAAAAAGAAACCTGGTTTCACCAAAGAAGAATTCAGAGCTAGACAAGAAGCATATCTCACGCAAAAAGCAGAAATAACGCAAGAAGAGGCCACTAAATTCTTCCCTATCTACTTCGAATTACAAGACCGTAAAAAAACAGTAAATGATAAAGCATGGGAGCAAGCACGCAAAGGCAAAAATCCTAAAACAACCGATGCCGAATACGAACAAATTATAGAAGGTATTGTCAAAGCAAGGATTGAAGCCGATAAATTGGATTTGGAATATCTACAGCGCTTTAAAAAAATCTTATCTCCCAAGAAAATATATAAGTTACAACGTGCAGAGATTAAATTCCACCGTGATATCTTAAAAATTATGCACCAATCTCAAAAAAAATAAAAGCAACAAGAGATATTTCCAACTTTTTCCCCAAATCTATCAATCAACTTAGATTTGGGGATTTTTGTATTTAAAAAGTTCAGCGGAACGACAAAATGATTAAGATGTTTCTTTTATAAAAACAAGTTAATTTTCTTGCTTGTTTAAGTTTTTATTACATTGATTAGAATATACTTTTATTTTTAAACATTTGCCATCGAAAATATTTTGATTTATTAGATTTTATTCCTAGGTTTGTACAAACCATAAACTCACAAATCTATTACAAACATTATGAAAAAGACACTATTACTACTATTCGTATGCTTATTCGTAGGAATAAGCCATGCACAAGCACAGGTAACAGTGAAAGGAACCGTTATCTCAAGCGAAAACAACGAACCGGTAATCGGAGCTTCCGTATTGGTAAAAGGAACAACCAATGGAACAATCACCGACATCAATGGTCAGTTCACACTTACAAACATCTCACCTACCAACAAAACAATTATTGTTTCTTTCATTGGAATGGAAACCCAAGAAGTAACCATCAAGCCGGAAATGAAAATTGTTATGACTTCAACAACAGAAGTGATGGAAGAAGTTTTGGTAGTTGCTTATGGTACTGCAAAAAAATCAGCTTTTACAGGATCTGCAAAAATGATTCATACAGAACAAATAACTAAACGTCCGGTTACTAATGTCATAGAAAGTTTATCTGGACAAGTGGCAGGCCTACAAATGACAATGACAAATGGGCAGCCTGGAGAAACTCCAAGCATTCTGATACGTGGCATCAGTTCAATGAGCGCAAAAACAGATCCCCTCATCGTATTAGACGGTATGCCATACGAAGGAGGATGGAATAACATCAATCCAGCAGATGTAGAATCTATTTCTGTACTAAAAGATGCAGCATCCACAGCTCTTTATGGTGCTCGAGGTGCTAACGGTGTCATAATTATAACAACAAAATCAGCTAAAGCAGGCGATGCAAAAATCACAGTAGACGCTAAATGGAGTGCCAATACCCGTGGTGAAATAGAATATGACTACATAAAAGATCCAGGAGAATATTATCAAGCACACTATAAAGCATTATACAATTATTATTTAAATGCCCAAGGACAAACTCCTGACCAAGCATATGTCAGCGCAAATACTAATATGATAGGAACCAACAGTCAAACCGGTGGTTTATCCTACAACGTATATTCATATCCTGAAGGAGAATATCTGATTGGTAAAAACGGTCTTCTTAATCCTAATGCAAAATTAGGACGGATAGTAAACGGTTATTATCTCACTCCCGACAATTGGGTCGATGCTGTATATCATACAGCATTACGCCAAGAATACAACGTCAATATTTCAGGCGGAAGTGATAAAGCACAAATCTATGCTTCTTTTGGATATTTAGATGAAGACGGTATAGCAGAAGGGTCTGATTATAGCCGTATCACCGGTCGTTTGAAAACCACATATCAGGCTAAACCGTGGATGAGATTTGGCGCCAACATCAGTTATACACATTCAATACAGAATTCAGCTGCTGGCGGTTTTAGCCAAGCTTTCAATACAGCTCCCATATATCCACTTTACCTACGTGATACAAATGGTAAGATCATGCAGGATAAAAATGGTGATATGTACGATTTCGGAGTATCCAACCAAGGTCCTCTAAACCGTCCTATCAACCCGAACTCTAACGGAATAAAATTAAGTCAGCTCGATACATATAACACCTCTGCAAATACTTTGAATGGAGACGCATTTATAGATATTAATTTCCTGAAAGACTTCAAATTCACATTCAATGCAGGCACTTCGATACGTGACAGCCGGTACAAAAATGCTTTAAATCCTTTTTATGGAACAGCAAATTCTTTGAATGGAAGCATCAATGTCCAGCATTGGCGTCGAACAACCCTCAACCTACAACAAATATTAAATTATAATCATAGCTTCGGATTACATAACGTTTCATTGATGGCAGGTCATGAAAGCTTTAATAACGTTTATGAAGAATTATACGCAGCCAAAAACAGTATGTTCTCTTTTTTTCAGAATCAAGAATTAAACGGTGCCATCAGTGGTACCAACGATGAGTCATCCTATAAGAGTAAATACAATACTGAAGGATATTTATTCCGAGGTATGTACGACTATGACGGCAAATATTTTTTCCAACTTTCTTACCGGCGCGATGCCTCTTCCCGCTTTCACCCGGATAATCGCTGGGGTAATTTCTACTCTGTGGGAACTGCTTGGATTCTTACCAAAGAAAAATGGTTGGATGACATTAAATGGCTCGATTTATTAAAACTAAAGTTTTCTGTAGGTCAACAGGGTAATGACAGAATAGACGATTTCTTATATGTAGATACTTACAATATCAATAACAGCAATAATGAGTTATCATTAGGTTTTTCCAGAAAAGGAAATAAAAATATTACCTGGGAAACCAATACAAATATAAATTTAGGTATAGAATTCGAACTATTAAAAGGCAGATTAAGTGGTAGCATAGAATATTTCAATCGCAGAACAACTGATATGCTTAACCGTTTTTCTGTACCTTTATCATTAGGGTACTCAGGCTATTATGACAATATTGGTGACATGAATAACAAAGGTGTTGAAATTACCTATTCTCAAGCTGATCTATACTTATGTGGTGACGCTGTTCCAGACCTATACGGTGGTATCAATACCTCTCTTTCATTTTATGGTTTTGATTTCTCTGCACAAATAAACTACAGTATAGGAGGTCAGGCATACGACTATGGTTACCAAGCATTAATGTCACCTCCTACTTCAACTCATTTAGGATACAATGTTCACAAAGATATTTATAAAGCATGGAGCCCGGAGAATACTCAAAGTGATATTCCACAATGGCAATTCAATGACCTGTACAGTGTAAAAACATCCGACAGGTTTCTAACTAATGCATCTTCCATAAGTATTCAAAACATTCAATTAGGATATACTTTCAGCAAAAAAACACTTAGAAGTCTATATCTAACTAATCTGCGCATTTATGTGGCCTGTGACAATGTTTATTATTGGTCAAAAAGAAAAGGTTTCGATTCACGCGTAACATGGAACGGAAATAAAGATTCATCCGGAGAATATTCAGCCGTACGCGCATTCTCCGCCGGTCTAAGTTTACAATTCTAATCAACACATAAACAATCAAGAATATGAAAAAGAAATATATTACCAAACTAATGATTGCTGCATGTCTGTCATCAGCATTAAGCTTAAACAGTTGTATCGAAGAGGTATTTCCAGAAAGTAGCACAGCTACCATAGACCAAATAGGAAAATCTGACCAAGCTATCAGCGCAATGGTAAATTCAGTAGTCGCATTTATTAATGCATTTAGAAGTTACGGTCCACAATTTTATCATGATTTTGGATATAGTGGATATAATTTAATCAGAGAAAGTGCATGCGAAGACTTCTTCTGCCACGAACCCAAATTTGACTTTTTTGATACTTATGGAGTATGTAATGATTTGGGTGACGCCGATGTTGTCAATACCATTTGGTATTATAACTACAAGTTTCTGAATAATGTAAATAATGCACTGAGTGCTTTAAAAAAAGCAGATGATGCACCCGAAAACAAGTATTATAAAGGTATATGCCTATCTTATAGAGCCATGATATACATGGACTTAGTCCGAATGTATGAATATAAAAAAACAGGAGTAGAGAAATTAGATGCAGAAGCAGCCAGTAAAAATTTATATGGCATAACCGTACCTATTATTACCGCTGAAACCACAGAAGAAGAAGGGCGTAATAATCCACGTGCTCCCTTCTATGCCGTATACAAATTCATATTAGATGACCTAGCCTCAGCTGAGGAGCTTTTGAGTGATTATCAACGCCCAACCAAAAACTTGCCCTGTACCCCAGTTGTCCATGGTCTGATGGCACGTATATGGCTGGAAATGGGATCTCGTTTCGAACTTTACCCTGAAGATCTCAACACCCTAAACAACAATACAGATTTAAACATTGCATCAAAAGAAACTTGTTTCACTAAAGCAGCCGAATACGCACGCAAAGTCATTAACGAAAGCGGAGCAATGCCTCTGACCGAAAAGGAATGGTTTGGTGGAGACAGCTATACTACCGGATTCAACAGTGTACTAACCAATTCATGGGTATGGGGATCCATCATGACTACCGAGGATGTACATAGCTATTGGCTCAACTTTGCCGGAAGCATGTGTCCTGAACAAACTTTCGGTTACGGTAACCGAAAATGGCAAGGATACAAGCTTATCGGCAAAAAATTGTTCGATCAAATACCAAATGCAGACTGGCGAAAAACAACTTGGATTGCTCCTGAAGATGCACACAAAGCTCCCGGAACTAAATATAGAACTTTGTTGACCGATGATGATTTCGCTGATATGCCTCCATATACAGGTATCAAATTCCGACCTAAAAATGGAGAAATGAACGATTATACAATCGGAGCTGCCGTTGACTATCCGTTAATGCGTATAGAGGAAATGTATTTAATCGAAGCCGAAGCAATAGGAATGAGCCAAGGATTAGCAGCCGGTATTTCTAAATTAGAAGATTTCGTAAACACATTTCGTTATAATACTTCTGTGGGTAGCTATACATGTAAAGTAAATGATCTAAAAGAGTTTCAAAAGAAGGTTGTTGAACAGAAACGTATTGAATTCTGGGGTGAAGGGATCATCTTTTGGGATTACAAACGGTTAGAGTTACAAGTTGTTCGTGGTTATCCGGGTACTAATGCTCCTATTGGATATCGATTTAATTCAATAGAAGGCTACTGTGCGCCCTGGATGAATATCTTTATCAGTCTTTATGAAAATGTATTCAACAAAGGTGCTGTTTTAAATCCTGATCCTTCACAAGCCATCAAAGAATGGGTAGAATAAAATTCATATAAAACTTATTTCATAAAGAATGGGGAGCTGTCATAAAAAAGACAGCCCCTCATTCTTATAGAACACAATTTGATATCACCATACATTAAATTACCTAGAATAAATACAATACCCTTTATTGATTAAAACAGAAAAACAAGCAAGACAAAAATAGTCTTCCAAAGTCATATCCTTCAAGTTCTTTCCCTGTTTGATGGTGTGTTCCTCTAAGTAATTGAAACGACGGATAAACTTCTGGTTAGTGAGTTCCAATGCATTATCCGGATTAATCTTGTAAAGGCGGGCCGCGTTTATAAGACTGAACATTACATCACCGAATTCCGCTTCCGCCTTCTCCTTATCCATGTTCTCCACCTCAGCTTCAAACTCGCCGATCTCCTCTTTTACTTTAGTCCAAACCTGCGAACGCTCCTCCCAATCAAATCCCACGTTGCGGGCCTTGTCCTGAATGCGGTATGCCTTGATTAGCGAAGGCAAAGCAGAAGGTACTCCACTCAAAACCATTTTGTTACCATCCTTTTCCTTCATCTTCAACTGTTCCCAATTTTCAGTCACCTTCTCGGCAGTCTCGGCTTTCACTTCGCCAAAAACATGAGGATGACGGAAAATCAGCTTCTCACAAAGACAGTCACACACATCCTTGATATCAAAATCTCCTGTTTCACTACCTATCTTTGCATAAAAGGCCACATGCAACAACACATCACCCAACTCTTTACAGATATCCTTCTTGTCATCCTTCATCAAAGCATCACAAAGTTCGTAAGTTTCTTCAATCGTATTAGGACGCAGACTTTCATTCGTCTGTTTCCGATCCCAAGGACACTTCTCTCGCAACTCGTCTAAAATATCGAGGAAGCGGCCAAATGCTTCCATTTGTTCTTTTCTTGTATGCATAATCAGTTTATTAATATCATTTTCGGATGCAAAGTTACTACAAAAAAGTGAAATGCGGAAAGATATAGTGATAGAATTGAGTTACAAGGGTTTTAGTTGAAGTGGCTATAATTCGTGAAGCCAGTACAATCACAGCAAAAGCCAAATCCTGACGCCACAACGTTACTTGTTCGTAACCATGCCCGATAATGCGACAAACGGGTATGGATGGCGAAACAAGACACTAAGGAATAGTGAGTTACCTACAACTCACGCAAAAAATTTGGTTACAGAAAAAGATTGCGCCGTTCCTCCCCGTTTTGCGTACCGACATCGGACTCTTCACCAACTAATTTTGAAACCAAAAAATTAAGGACGATGAAGAGTACATTTTCAGTCATCTACTACCTCAAGCGTCAGGTAGTGAAAAAGGACGGGACAGTTCCCGTCATGGGACGCATCACGGTGGACGGCAGCC
>PPYF01129949.1_pt1 | contig 18731 bp, 18 predicted proteins | sample 1559871 | NCBI WGS metagenome assembly PPYF01 (sample SAMN08240021, study PRJNA423297) | Human gut metagenome, whole genome shotgun sequencing project. | reverse complement strand
GATACAAAAAAGCCAACTAATTCGCAATAATTTGTGTATGAATTAGTTGGCTAATTTTGTAATATTTAATGAATGTCCCATCATAAAGAAAGGAAGTTAATATCATGCTTGGCATGAAGTTAACTTCCTTTGTTATATTCAGTGGCAACTGTTTTACTTTACCTGTACGATATCATAATTCAAATCGCTTACAGCCTCTTGCAGGCTATCGTTTACCAGTCTTAATGTGGTGTCGTTTACAACCACGAAGTACACGGGAGAGTCACCGTTGTCGGGAGTCAGCTTATAGGCGGTTTTCTTATTATTGTTAACGTCTTTCTGAATAACCTGACGTTTTCCTTTGGAGGTGAAGGAGGTGTTTTTTCCCTGTCCTTCCGCATCCAGATAAGTTGTGACCAATGTATAACCGCTTTCACCGTTAGGACCTACACTGTCTACACTCAGCACATACTGGATACCCGGACCATCGGCAGCTGGAAGTATGCCTTCATAAACGGCTACAGCGGAAGAATCGTTGCCGGCAACAGTCATTACGCCTTCGTCCATGGTGTTGTTGTTTTGATTTCCTTTTGATTGGCAGGATACCAATGCAGCGGCAATCGCTGCAATCATCATTACTTTTTTCATTGCTTTAATGGTTTAAATTAATATAAAGAGACGCCGGTGGCGTTATTCTTCATCATTCCGTTTAATAACGAGCAGTTTGTCTACTCTGCCGCGGTCCATATCCATTATTTCAAACTCCAGGTTTCTGTAGCTGAAAATGTCACCGGCTTTCGGGATGCGTCCTATAAGGAACATGGCGAGTCCGCTTAAAGTGGTAAAGTCCTCTTCCTTCAGGTCATCATAATTCAATATCCCCATTGCTTCCATAAAGTCATCTATATTCATCGAAGCTTCTACCAGCATGGAACCGTCGGCTCTGGTCACTATTTCCTCTTCTTCCGTTTCGTTCTCTTCCAGAATATCACCGAAGATACTTTCCGTCAAATCGTGCAGAGTGATAATGCCTTCTGTATTGCCATACTCGTCTACAACAACTCCGAACTTGTTTTTGTTCTTCTTAAATAGCTCTAAAACCTTTTTGGCATACAAACTTTCGGGAATAAACAAGGGCGGACGTGCAATTGTGCGAAGATTGAACAGTTGCTCACCACCCAACATCAAGATAATATCTTTTACAGAAACAACACCTATGATTTCGTCCTTGCCGTTTTCCACCAACAGATATTTGCTGAAGTGCTCTTCCTGGATAATCCGAAGCACTTCTTCTTGCGTGTCGGAGGGGTGCAATACGATTACATCGCGGCGGTGCGTCATCAGGTCGTTGGCACGTTTGTCCGAGAAGCGGAAAACATCACGCAGCATTTCAGTCTCTTCTTTGTCGATAACGCCCTGCTCGGAACTTTGATGCAAAATCATTTTCAGTTCTTCCTGTGTCATCTGCCGTTCTTCCCCGTCTTTCATGCCGATAAGCTTGTTTGTCAGTTTGGTTGAAGCACTGAGGAGGCAGACAAACGGATAGGATACTTTTGTCAGGATAATCATAAAAGGACTGAGCAGGGTGGCATAGCGTTCCGGATTGTTCAGTGCCATTGATTTTGGAACCAGCTCTCCGATAATGAGCGACAAATAGGTGATAACGGCTACTGTAGTAACCATTGCCAGGTCTTTGGCATACAATTCCAGGCCGGGAATCATGGCAAATAGCGGAGTTACATCATCGGCTATGGCTACGCCGCCATATGCACCTGATATGATACCAATCAGCGTAATGCCGATTTGAATGGTAGATAGAAATTTTTCGGGCTCTTCCAGTTGTTTCAAAACCCCTTTTGCACTTTTGTTTCCTTTACTTACAAGAGTCTCTAAGCGTGCTTTACTTGAAGATACTAATGCAATTTCGTACATGGCAAAGATGCCATTCAGGATAAGTAGAAATAGAATAATGATAAATTCCATGTTTGGATTACAAATTGTTTGTGTACAAAGATAATGTTTTTTGGATATTTATTATTAATATTGCCGTTCCTTAAGAAGATTAAACAAAATAGCATGAAAAACAAACTTTATCTGTTCGTATTCTTATTGCAAGTGCTGGCTTTAAGTGTACATGCCGCACGTGTAGACACTGTGTTTGTAAAAAGTCCTTCGATGAACAGGGAGGTAAAGGTGGTTTATATCCTTCCGGATAAGGCCGTTGCCGGAAATCCGCAAGCTTGTCCGGTAATCTATCTGTTGCACGGTTATGGAGGCAACGCACGTACGTGGATGGGTGTCAAGCCGGAGCTGCCTCGGATTGCCGATGAAAAAGGCGTAATATTCGCATGTCCCGATGGTAAGAACAGTTGGTATTGGGACAGTCCCCGGAATTCCGCTTATCGTTATGAAACTTTCATCTCTTCGGAACTGGTGAAGTATACGGATGAGCATTATGCTACGATTCCCAAGAAGAGTGCGCGTGCCATCAGCGGTTTGAGTATGGGTGGACACGGTGCGTTGTGGAATGCCATCCGCCACAGCGACATATTCGGTGCGGCGGGAAGTATGAGTGGCGGAGTGGATATCCGTCCGTTTCCTGATAACTGGGAAATGAAGAAGCAGTTGGGCGAGCTTGCCGCCAATGAAGCGGTATGGGATAGTCATACGGTAATCAATCAGGTTGATAAACTGAAGAACGGTGATTTGGCTCTGATTGTCGATTGCGGTGAAAGCGATTTCTTCCTTGATGTGAACAGGAATCTGCACAAAAGGTTGCTGGAGTGCAAGATAGACCACGATTTTATAACACGTCCCGGCGGTCATACCGGTACGTATTGGAATAATTCCATAGATTATCACATTCTGTTTTTCTGCAAATTCTTTAGCAGATGATTATTCAATTACATAGCTTACGGTACGGGTATAATCCGTGCCGTAACTATTTATGACTTCTTTGCAGGAAGTCATGAGATTGCGTTTGTCAAAAGAGAAGATATAATTGGTGACCTCTTTATTTCCATCGGGGATAATCCGGTCTATTAAAATAGGAAACGGCTCTCCCAGGAATTTCCCGTATAGAGCGGCTGTATGTAGCGAAAGCGGATATAATTCGGCGAGAAACAGGCAGGGAACTCCTGATAAATTATTTATTCCGTCATTTGCCGGAGTGGTAGCCGTATATGCCTGCCCGTAAGCATCTGTCTTTTGTAGGATGCGCAATGCCTGATAGTTGCCGTAGTCTATGTCGATGGATGCGTATACGCCGTCATTGATGCTTTCGGTTATGTTTTTCAGGTAATATTTACCTTCCGGAGCGGTGAAATACGAGAAAGTATAGGTGCGGATCGTACCGTTTTCCTGTCGTGTACATGAGGTGGCGTATCCTTTGTCGTCCAGGGTATAGACTGACACATTGCCGAAATTATCCGTTACTACAGCCTGATGTTCACTATAAGTTACTGATGCTGCGTTTTCAATGCACATCGGTTCGCCTTGAACCGAATAACTTTGTACGATAGTGAATCCGGTCAATTGTCCCTGACTGTATGAGTAGGTTTGAGTGGTGGTTACTGTAGGTACTCCCGCTTCATAGGCACCTTTTTTTCGATAATTGAATTTTGGAAAAGGGTACGGCAGAGCGGTTTCCGTTGACGGTAGAGTCATGATTGTCTTCACAAGCTGTCATTGCTGTGAGTACAACCGACAATGCAAAGACTATTTTTCTCATTATTTCCGTTGTTTAATTCATTGTTTCTGCTATTTGACAATCAACCCCTTGCGCAGGTTCTTTTGAGTGGTGAAACTCCGGACTATGGCAGTGCCTGTTTTTGGGGTCGGCAATTCGACAATTCCAGCTATGACTTGCAGGGCTGTATGGAGCAAAATTTCGTCAGGCTCGCCTAAGGGCAGATAGTATTGCAGGTAGGATGTTTCGTTGATAGCGATATCCGGCTTAAAGCCTGCGCTATAGTCCGCTTCTCCGTTGGAGTTGAATACTTCGCATACGACCGGACGTACCGCCCAGGGGTATTTGGGATTGATGAAAGTTTCCGTAGCCACGTATTCTCCTTTGGTTGTCTGTCCGATGAGCACTACCTTCATATAGGGTTTCAGGCAGTTAATAAGCATTTCCGCTGCACCGGCAGTGGTTCCGCTTGTGATGATATAAACGATGGGCAGATTCAGATTGACTCCGCCTTGCAAGAGTTGGGAGTCCAATATCAGGTCACGGTTTTGGGCGCTTTGCTTATCATTATATTGCAAGAAAGCAAAAGGGCTTTCCAATTTATCGGCAGGTACAAGGATATCTGCGAGAAGTTGCACGCATTCCATTTCTCCACCGGAATTATAGCGGAAGTCGAGTACAAGATTATTAATGCCGCGTTGCTTGCATTCTTGGGAGAAAGCACGTAACTCATTGTTGTACTTCTCACTCTGTTCCGCAGTGCCGGCAGTGAAAGAGTTGTATGCCAGATAGGCTATCTTGTAATCAGTGCCTTCCAGTTGTATAAAATTTGTGTCATAGATGGCGCTCTCCGTTACCGGACGGACTGCCGGGAGTGCAACATCTCCTGTTTCCTGTATGATTCCTACCTCTTTATCTTCTTCTTCTTCGTTCTCTCCGTTTTCCGTATCCCCCTCTGTGCCGCCGTTGTTCTCCTCTTTTACTATCACATACTTTCCGATGCGCAATGTTCGTGCACCGCCATCTATAAGCCTTTCTTCTGTCTTTTTGGTGATGGAGTCGCCGTCGACAAGCATTATCCAGTTGCCGCGTTCCAGTCCGGCATCCTCGGCGGGAGAGTTCTTTGCCACGTATGATACGAGGGCAGTATAGGTTGTGTCGCTGGTAGCCACTTTATATAATGTGTAGTCAAAACCATAACTTGGCAACGGCGTATCCATTATTGAATCGACGGTGGAAAAACCTTTATCGTTTTTTGATAAGATACTTTTTAAGAAAGCGTCCGGAGCCTGAAAATAGTTCAGACTGTTGGCAGCCGGAATATCCTCGTACCATAAGTAGACTTCCCGCATCAGGCTGTCCATCCACAGGTCGCGCCCTGTCAGCGGATAGTATTCTTTCCAACGGTCTTCTCCGCAGGAAAACAGGCTTGTCAGTGCAAGGAGTCCCAGTAAGGGAAAATATAACAGCTTCCTTATCTTCATCAGTCTCTATATCATTTGGTTTTCGTCCGCAAAAATAGCGAATACTTCTTGTATCTACCACAAATATGGTATAAAATTCCCTATTGTATGTCATAGCTTGCTTGGTTTTATCCCTCTATCTTTGCAACATCCGAGTATAAATCGGGGAGGATTGGAAACAGGCTTCTATCCTCTCATAAATACAACTGACAATGGACACAAAGAATTTACATTTTGAGACACTGCAACTTCATGCAGGACAAGAACAGCCCGATCCCGCTACAGATGCGCGTGCCGTACCTATTTATCAGACTACTTCGTATGTATTCCGCAACTCGGCACATGCAGCCGCCCGCTTTGCGTTGCAAGAGCCGGGGAACATCTACGGCAGACTAACGAATCCCACACAAGGAGTATTCGAGCAACGTGTTGCCGCCCTTGAAGGCGGTGTTGCAGGGCTGGCGGTTGCTTCCGGTGCAGCGGCTGTGACCTATGCTTTCGAGAATATTACGCGTGCAGGTGACCACATCGTAGCCGCCAAAACCATTTATGGCGGAACATACAATCTGCTGGCGCATACATTACCGGCTTACGGTGTCACGACCACCTTTGTTGATCCGAGCGATTTATCCAACTTCGAGAAAGCTATTCAGGAGAATACAAAGGCCGTGTTTATCGAGACATTGGGAAATCCTAACTCCAATGTTATTGATATTGGTGCTGTTGCCGAAATCGCTCATCGTCATAAAATCCCTTTGATTATCGACAACACCTTCGGTACTCCTTATCTGATTCGCCCTATCGAACATGGTGCTGATATTGTGATACATTCCGCCACAAAATTTATTGGCGGGCATGGTACTTCTTTAGGCGGTGTTATTGTAGATGGCGGCAAGTTCGATTGGGTGGCTTCCGGTAAATTTCCGCAACTGACCGAACCCGATCCGAGCTATCATGGCGTGCGCTTTACCGATGCGGCAGGTGCGGCTGCATATGCTGTCCGTATCCGTGCCGTTTTGTTGCGCGATACCGGAGCTGCCATCAGTCCTTTCAATGCCTTTGTTCTTTTGCAGGGTTTGGAAACACTCTCTTTGCGTGTGGAACGCCATGTGGAGAATGCGCTGAGAGTGGTGGAGTTTTTGAAGAATCATCCTAAAGTGGCGGCTGTGAACCACCCGTCTTTACCAAATCATCCGGACCATGCGTTATACCGGAAGTATTTCCCGAAAGGAGCAGGTTCCATCTTTACCTTTGAGGTAAGGGGTGGAGAGAAGGAAGCTCAGACATTTATTGACAACTTGCAGATATTCTCATTATTGGCAAATGTGGCAGATGTAAAGTCGCTTGTCATACATCCCGCTACTACCACCCATTCGCAATTGAATGAACAGGAATTGGCAGAGCAGGGCATCAAGCCGGGAACGGTACGCCTTTCAGTAGGGACGGAGCATATAGATGACTTGTTGGATGATTTGTCCCAAGCGTTGGAGAAAATTTAAGTCCGGAACAAAAGAGCATTTCGTCCGATGAAACCATTTGTTCGTCGGATGAAATGTTAGATACATTATTAATATGAATATTGCCGTTTTATTATCCGGGGGTGTTGACAGTTCGGTTGTCGTACATCTCCTTTGTGAGCAAGGTCACCGTCCCTCTCTGTTTTATATAAAGATAGGAAAGGATGATGCCGAGTATATGGACTGTTCGGCAGAAGAAGACCTGGAGATGGCTTCTGCCGTAGCGCGCCGTTACGGTCTTTCGCTGGAAGTTGTCGATTTACATCGGGAGTACTGGGATAATGTAGCCGCTTATGCTATTGAAAAAGTTAGCCGCGGGTTCACTCCGAATCCGGATGTGATGTGCAACAAGCTGATTAAATTCGGTTGCTTTGAACAGCAGGTCGGCAGGCACTTCGACTTTACGGCAACCGGACATTATGCTACTACCGTTCTGCAGAATGGAAAGACCTGGCTGGGAACAGCCCTCGACCCCGTAAAAGACCAGACGGACTTTCTTGCGCAGATAGACTACCTGCAAGTGTCCAAACTGATGTTCCCGTTGGGCGGACTGATGAAACAGGAAGTGCGCGATATTGCTTTGAAAGCTCAGTTGCCCAGTGCCCGAAGACGAGACAGTCAAGGAATCTGTTTCTTGGGACGGATTAATTATAATGACTTTGTCCGTCGTTTCCTCGGAGAAAAGGAAGGCCGGATTGTTGAGTTGGAAACGGGAAAGATACTGGGTACGCATCGCGGTTATTGGTTTCATACTATCGGTCAGCGTAAAGGCTTGGGCTTGAGTGGCGGACCTTGGTTTGTGGTTCGTAAAGATACGGACGAGAATGTAATTTATGTGTCGCACGGATATGATACGGAACTGCAATACGGACATGAGTTCAGTATGCAGGATTTTCATTTTATTACGGAAAATCCGTGGGAAGGCATTAAAGATGAGATTCCGGTTACGTTCAAGATACGCCATGCTCCCGGATTTATCGGCGGCAGGCTGTGGCAGGACGAAACAGGCTATCGTATTGTTTCAGATGAGAAGTTGCAGGGCATAGCTCCCGGCCAGTTTGGCGTTGTATATGATGAGGCTGCCAAGCTTTGTATCGGAAGCGGGGAAATCAGATATAGTACTCCACCAAATCCACAATACCCGCTTTCATAGCATATTTCGTAGCTTCGTGGGCATTGTTCACATTCAGTTTTCTGAAGATATTTTTCCGGTGGCTGTTCACGGTATGGAAACTGAGGTTTCTTTCGGCTGCTATTTCTTTGGTCGTTTTTCCTAATGCAATCTCTTTCAGAATACTTCTTTCGGCAGGCGTCAGCAAAGCGTTTTGCAGAGTGGGGTGGGGAGCAGCCGACTGGTTATTTCCCGAGAGTAATAAGTTGCTGACGTGATTACATATAAAGCGTTCCTTACGTGAAGCGCATTGCAGTGCTGTGAGTATCTCTTCTTTGGAATTGTCCTTCAGCACTACTCCGAATGCCATGCTGCTGAACAATACTTGTCGCAGAAAGCCGACGCTCAGTTCGTCGGAAAACAGTAACCAGTCCGCTGTTTTGAAGCGTTCGTGCAATACAATCAGTTCATCGGCGCCGGTAAAGTCAAACAGTGTATAGTCCAATATAACCACCGCTTCGGGATGTAACCGTAGCTGTTGTATAAGCTCCGCTTTATTGTCGGCTTCCAGCAGCAAGGCGGTGTCTTTCTGTTTGCTCAACAGAAACATCATGCCTGCTTTGGTTATATCTTGATTGTCCGCGATGATAAATTCTCTCATGATGAATATAATATATAAAACTCCGCTGCAAATGTACACTTTTTAAGCGACTTGCAGCGGAGTTGGGAATATATATATTGTAATAGGCCTACCAGGAACGTCCCTTAAAGATATTCGATTGGTTCAACGGCAGCAGGCTGCCACTTAAAGTCATAGTATTGGAGTTGAAGTTCGGGCTGATGGTAACGGTTGCATTATTACCGCCGTTGGTCAGCGTAAGGAATATCTGTGCGGAGATGCCGATACCCTGGATGCTGAAATTGCAGTTGATGTTGCCGCGTTTGTCGGTAGACATTTTCATGTCCGATACCGTCCCGTCCACTGTTACGCCGCCGATACCGTTAGGACCGGGATAAACCGTGTTGAAAGCCACCTGTACCGTACCGCGTGCCTGATTTACCAATACGAAGTTTGTGTTGGAAGTGACGAAAGCCGTCTGCCCGTTGCGGAACATTACCTGATTGGCTTCCAATACAAACTTCTGTGCTTTCAGCGCTGCTACGGCATCATCGTAGGAGACCGCGTCGGCTGCCTGCTGTTCCGCTTTCAGGCGTGCGCGCTCTGCGTCTCTTTGGGCTTTGCGGTCTGCACGGCGTTGTGCGTTACTCTCTTGTGCATACACGGTGGTTGTCACCATGCTCGTCAATACTAATGCTGCTAATGCAATAAACTTTTTCATACTTAATTTTTGTTTAGGTTTAAATTATATTGTTCGTTATAAGTTTATTGCAAGAACAATGCCCATCCGCGATTGTTCACTCTCTTTTTTAATTTTATGAGATTTAAGGAGTTGGCGGCGGGGCTATGAAGTTATTTCCTTCTCACTATCTTATATCCGATTGCCGCAACGAGTATGCTCATCAGCGGGCTGATGAGGTTGAAGAAACAATAGGGGAGATAGGTCAGTGTGGGTACGCTCAGAATGGTGGCCTGAGTCATTCCGCACGTGTTCCACGGGATGAGGGCCGAGGTTACGGTAACGGCATCTTCCGTGGTGCGGCTCAGTAGGCGGCTTTCGTATCCTTTCTTCTCATAAATGTTGCTGAACATGTTTCCGGTAAGGATGATGCTGATGTATTGGTCGGCTGTGGCAAGATTGAGAAATATTCCCGAACCGACGGTGGATGCTACCACACTGACCGTATTCTTCATGAACCGGACGAATACGGAAGTGATGCTTCCCAGCATACCGCTTGCCGTCATTGCGCCACCGAAACACATGGCGCAGATAATGAGCCATATCGTGTTCATCATTCCTGCCATGCCCCGTGTGGCAATCAGCTCAGTCAGCATGGCACTGTCACTTTGCAGGCTGGTACTGCCGTACAGGCTCATCATTGTCCCTTCAAACAAATCATTGTTTCCGGAAATCTCGTGCAGCAGTTCGGGCTGAAATATAATAGCGAAAGTTGCAGCCAGAAGCGTGGATAGAAACAGGGTGATGATAGAGGGTACTTTGCGTGCAATCAATATTCCCGTAACCACCGGAACAATCAGCAGCCACGGTGTAATGTGGAATCTGGCATTCAGCGATGCGGTAAACTCGGCTATCTGCTCTGTACCGCTGGTTTCGCAGGCAAATCCCATTACCGTAAAGATAACCAGCGTAATGACGAGCGACGGAATGGTGGTAATCATCATGTAGCGGATATGGCGGAACAGCGGAGTGTCCGTGACGGATGCGGCAAGTACCGTTGTATCCGACAGCGGCGATACTTTATCGCCGAAATACGCTCCCGAAATAATGGCACCTGCAATCCAGCCCTCTTCAAACCCTTGCGCCTTGCCTATTCCCAGGAGGGCGATGCCGATAGTGGCGATGGTGGTCCACGAACTTCCCGTCATGATGGACACCAATGCGCAGATAACGCAGGTAGAGGTGAGGAAAAAGTCCGGATGTATAATCTGCATTCCGTAGTATATGAGAGTAGGGACTACTCCGCTAATCATCCATACGCCGCTCAGCGCACCGATAATCAGCAGTATGATAATGGCGGAAGTCACTCCCGCCACATTGTTGGTAATTGCTATTTCGTAATCTCTCCAGGGAATCCGGTAGAAAGCTACGCCTATAAAGACGCAAACGGCTGTGGTGGTGAGCAGGGATATCTGGCTTCCGCCGCTCAAAGCGTCACTGCCGAAAGTGCGGATGGTGGCAAACAGCATTCCTATTAAGAGGACGATGGGGAGAAAGGATACAAGAGGGGAAGGAATTTTCTTTGTTGTACTCATGCGATAATCTTACTGTAAATATGACGTGACAAAAATACAACAAAACTGCCTAATACCTTTCTATTTTCCTTTCCTGCCAATAAATATTATCAATTCTTTGCGTTTACTTGGAATTTTGATAGTATATTTGACTTCCCATTGATGCTTTTGAATATATAAGACTTATGAAAAAGAAATCCCTTTCCACCGATAAGAAAGTCGTTACTTTCGGTGAAGTTATGCTACGGCTTACTACGCCCGGTTTCCGCCGCTTTTCGCAGACTAATGAATTTATTGCTACATATGGTGGCAGTGAGGCTAATGTGGCAGTGTCTTTGGCGCACTTCGGCATTCCTACGGAATTTGTTACCCGTCTGCCCGATAATGCCGTGTCGCGTGCATGTATCAATTCGCTTCGTGCCAGCGGGCTGGGGACGGACGGTATTGTATTTGGTGGTAAACGTTTGGGATTGTATTATCTGGAATGCGGCGCAGCTTTCCGAAACTCCAATGTGGTGTACGACCGCGAGGGTTCTTCTTTCGCCACGCTTCGTCCGGGTATGATCGATTGGGAAACCATTTTTGCCGATGCAGGCTGGTTTCATTGGTCGGGCATTGCTGCCGCCCTTTCGCAAGAGGGAGCCGACGCTTGCCGGGAAGCGCTTGAAATAGCCGACCGTATGGGGCTTACCATCTCGTGTGATTTGAATTTCCGCAAGAAACTTTGGAACTACGGTTGTACTGCTGCCGAAGTGATGCAGCCGTTGGTGCAGTACAGCGATGTCATTTTCGGCGCAGAACCTGAGTATCAGGAGATTCTCGGCATACAGCCCGTAGGATTTAGAGCTGTTGATACCGCCGATGTTTCTTTTGAGTCTGATTTGCCATCTTTCGAGAAGTTCGGACAAGAGGTGGAGCGACTTGTCCCGCGTTGTCAAAAAGTGTTTCTGGAATTGCGTAATTCCATAACATCCAATCATAACGTGCTTGCTGCTGTTCTTTATTCCGATGGCACTTTGAAGCATACAGGCATTTATGATATTGAACATGAAACAGACCGTGTAGGCGCTGGTGATGCTTTTGTGGGTGGTATGATATACGGTCTGATCACTTATCCGGATGATGACCGGAAGGCATTGGATTTTGCTCTTGCCGCTTCCGCATTAAAAAATACCGTTTATGGAGACTTCAATCTGGTGACGGTGGATGAGGTGGAAAGCCTGATGAATGGAAATACATCGGGACGGGTATCGAGATAAGAAGAGGAAATATCGACAGACAATAGCCCCTTTCGCTGTTCCGTATGAGGGTGTCAAAATACATTTAATGATTTCTTTTAGGTACGGAATTACACGGATTTCACGAAAAAAGAATAAAGAAAATCTGTGTTTTCCGTGTAATTTGTGTTTCCGTGAATTCTGTGTAATTCCGTGCCTAAAAAATCGTAAGCGAATTTTAGTTTTGACATACCCTCTTAAAAGCGAAAGGGGCTTTTGGGTGTGTTTTTCAATAGCTGTTTATACTTCTGCCGCAGTTTCCGTTGCTTCCGGCTGTGCTTCTGCCGTCAGGTTGCGGTAAATGACAGCGGTACATCCAAGTGCTGCCACAGTGTATACAATGGCGATGATGAAGAGAAGGAGCATTGCAAATCAGCCGCTTGCTATGTTGAAGATAATCATCATAAGGACATAGAAAGCCAGTCCCAACAGGAATGATACGCCGAAGATAGTCCATTTGTAACCGTAAGTGGCTTTGTTGCTTCGAATCATGGCTTCGCCCGGAGCCACGCCTTTATCGAGTAAGATGTAAATTGCGAGCGACCAGCCTATGGATATGATGATCCCCGGTATAATCATGAAAAACAAGGCGGGAATAATGGCAAGGTACATCAAACCTATCAAGGTGAAATATTCCCCCATGTACTTACGGTATTTCCCGTCGAAGATGAATAAGGGGGAAATAACCTTTCCTTTGCTCAATTCAATGGGAATGGTGTTCATAGCGATGGTTGTGCCTACATTCAGGTAAGGAATCCAAATGGTGAGCAGCCAGAGAACAGTAGCTCCCAACATGGATACTGCATTTTTAATGCCTAAGCCGATACCTTCGGAAAGAACCCCTGTCACTGTGATTTTCTTGTGTGTTTCCATAATTAGATGATTTTAGATAAATGTTTATTAATTAAATCTGTATTCGACAAATATATAATAATTATGGAGAAAATCAAAGCAATTTGAAATTTCTTTTTGTGTTTTCCATGAAAAAATATCAAGGGAATAGGGCATGCTGTTGCTCTTTGTGGCAGATGGTAATCAGAAGAGACAGCAGGGTCAGCACCGTGCCTATGCCTGCTACTCCTGCCCAGCCCCAGATCTGCCAGCAACTGCCGGCGAGGAAGGTCCCCAATGAACCGCCGGTGAAATAGGTTGTCATGAAAATAGTGTTTACCCGGTTGGATGCCGAAGGGCATATATCGAAAATGCTCGTTTGGTTACTGAGCTGGATGCACTGCATGCCGATATCTATCAGTAGCACGCCGGCGATGATGCCGGTATAGGTGTTGCCGCAGAAGTAGAGCGATGCCCATGCCAGTAGAATCAGACCGCAACCGATGAAGTTGAAGTTGCGTATTCCTACTTTTTTCACATATTTCCCTACGAGGGATGCGGTAGATGCACCTGCTATTCCGCACAGTCCCAAAATGCCGATAACATCACTGTCGGCATAGAACGGGGCTTGTCCCATTTTGAATGCGAGGCACGACCACATCGCGAGGAAAGAGCCGAATGCAATGCCTGCGCGTATGGAGTAGATGCGCAAAGACGGATAGTCTTTGATAAGGGAGAACAGGGATTTCATCAAATCGCCGTACTTTCCCTGGAATGTAGGCTGTATGTCCGGCAGTATTTTCAGCACGGCAATGGCGCACAGCATCATCATGCCTGCCGCAATGAAGTACATTTCGCGCCAACCCAGCACTTCGCCGACAAACCCGCTGACGACGCGCGAGGCGAGTATGCCGGTGAGCAGACCGGATATGACGATGCCTACGTTGCGTCCTTTATTCTCCGGACGGGAAAACTGGGAAGCTATCGGCACGAAGATCTGCGGTATCATGGAGCAGATTCCGGTGATGAGCGAAGCTCCCCATATGATGTAGATGTCGGGGGCCGCACCTATGGCGATGAGCGAGAATATCAACAAGGTAAAGTTTGTCAGGATAATCTTTTTCCGCCGGTAGAGGTCGCCCAATGGCACGATGAACAGCAAACCGATAGCATAGCCCACTTGCGTTATCATGGCGATAAGGTTGGTTTTGAACTCGGACACGCCCAACTCGTGGCGTATTACGTTCAGCAAGGGTTGGTTATAGTACAGATTGGCTACAGAGACACCTGCCACGATAGCAAGCGTCCAGAGTATATGTGCCGGGAGCCCTCCGTTTTCCTTTAATTCCGTTTTCATGCGGCAAAGATAGTGAAAGGCGAGAGCAGAGGCAAGTGAAAACACAGTTTTCAAACTTGACTGTGCTGAGCCGCATTCTATACTTAATATAAAGATAGTGAAAGGAAAATAGATGTTTTGCCAGTTGGGATTTTTTGTTTCCTTTAGCGAAACTAAAAGTTTCATGCTGAGAACTAATAGGTTATACTTCGTTTTATCTGTTATTGTGTATGGCTTTTGTTTTCTTATAACAGGTATATAGGCGTGACAGATACTTGTAAGGATATTAATCTGTCTGAAAAACAGTAATGGTTTTATGCTATTATTTTTATTCAATCTTGAATTCTGCTGCCATATACCACTTCTTATTTATACCGTTAAATTCCACTTCCTTGTAAACCCGATATTGACCGGAAGTATTGTCATTGAACAATGGATAGAGTTTGGCTTTGAAATGGTAATCACCGTCAGGTTTCAATATAATGCCAATGTCGTGCACCAAACTGTTGTCATGTAATGGTATCCATTGTTCTCCCTGTTTGCGTGCTACAAAATAATATTCGCCAAAGAATAAATTTTGTTGGCTCAAGTTCTTGTTGGTTAGTATTACATTTACACTTTCTGTTCCAATCGGGTAAACAGGCTTCTCGGTTTTCATGCTTATTTGCAGTGTGTCGGTATATGCTCTTTGTGTAAAGGGGGAAGGTTTGCGTACTGCTCCATAGTTAATGGCAGAATAGTTAAGCATCTCCTTTCTGAATAATTTTTGAAAATGAATGGAATTATTAATCAGATCCACAAAGATTGAATCACCGCGCATACCAGAGCCATAAATATTCTGTGATGAAATTGTCTTGCCATTCCAAGAGGCGGCATCCATCTGTTTTCTCAGCCGTTTGGCTCCGGCTTCATCAACTAATTCAAACTCTGCATAAGCAACTTGGGCGTTTCTGTTGAAAGTTTTGTAGATACGATATTTGCCAGCACGATTAGGAACTTTGGAAGTATAAAGCTTGATTGTCTGTTCTCCTGAAGGATATTCAGGGTCTAATATCCAAGCTATATCTTCAATAATCGGGTCGGTTGGCAATGTTTCCCATTGTCGTTTATCATTATTGTAATAGGTAAGGCTGTAATCGTTTCCACACATATACTCTTGTTGGGAATAATTGGTAACGGTTAGTTTCACTTCTGTAGTTGACAGTGGATAATAATCGTATTCTGTCTGCATGGAAAGTGAAGTAGGGCTGACGGCTTCTCCCGTAGGAATATCACGCGGAACAGGTTGCAGGACAAAGGAGGTTGTTTCCGATGATTGTTCTTGTTCTTCTTCCGTTGGAATCGGTTTAGATTTAAAAATACTGTCTGGATACAACTCTTCTTGTAATAGGATGCTGTCTGCTTCATTTTCTTGCCCTTTCTTAGAAGTAGTGGAATGGCAAGAACATAGGGTTATTAGTAATAAAAATAATATCTGTTTCATAGTGCGTATGTAGTTATTCGTTTAATACTAAGATACCAAAAACAAAAATAATAAAAGCACAACTCATTAGCAATCTGAATTGCGCTTTTATTTTATTGCCATCATTCAATCACCGCCTATTATAAGAAGAAATGAGTATCAGAATAGGGAGATAAGTATTGTAATGGATATAAAATAAAAATCCCTATAACCATTATAGTTACAGGGATTTATATATTAGTAATGTATTATATTACTTGTTCAAGGCAGTAGCCACGTCAACCGCACAAGCCACTGTACATCCTACCATCGGGTTGTTACCGATACCGAGGAATCCCATCATTTCCACGTGAGCAGGAACTGATGAAGAACCAGCGAACTGAGCGTCAGAGTGCATACGACCCATAGTGTCCGTCATACCGTAAGAAGCAGCGACACAGCATCCCTGTAAGTATTTGCAAGCTGTTATTAATCAATGCTATAATAGCAATGGGTAAACTCCTTGTTAGTAAATAAAAGAACGAATTATCAAAAAGGGCTGCATCATGGGCAAATGCCTATGCGTTACCCTTTAGATGAGAGTACTCCTAATGGAGTTAAGACCGTAATCTAATTTGCGTGTCAATGAAGTATAAATCTCCGTCTATGCCATAAAGTACATTATTGGGAACTGCATCAAACACTTCATAATCCGAATTATGGTATTCGTCGTAATAGTCCATTTCAAAGCCTAATGCTTGCATATAAGCAGCTATCTCGTCTTCCGTAGCTTCTCGTTCAGCTAATATATAAGGTTGTACGAGAACTGCGCAAAATTCTTGCTGACTGTTATAAGCGAAGCCTATCATTTGATAAGGCACATTGCCAAAGAACTTGTTATGTGCAGCAATGCGGATGAAGAAGTTCTCTAAATCATCCCCTGCGTACTCAAAGTTATTTAATTTTACAACAGACACATTACCATCATGGAACACTTCATTCTCACCACCTCTATCCATATAAGTAATATTGAGGTGTGATAAGTCAATCCATAGACCATTGTCATTGGCAAACTTTATCAGTTCTTCTGTTTGTCTTCTCTTATAGCCCTCTGTTGATTCAGTTTCTCCTGCTGCTTCCTTACTTCTTCTGGCGATGCAGGTCGCTTGCTCCAAGAGGCTATTGATTGACGAGTGCGTTCTATCCATTCTTTGTGAAATTCGTTGATGTATTCCATAATTTGTTTGATTATGAGTTTAAGACAAAGGTAATCATTCCTCTTTTAATAGCAATGCTTTGGTTGTTATATTCTTGCGAATGGGGTGTTGTGGAACATTCTATAAAAGAGAAGCAGCATAAGAGTTCCCTCAAATGCTGCCCTGCCTTAAATTAGTTTGGCAATTAGTTAATCTTCTTGTAGGTGGTCGTAGTAATGTCGTCTAACTCTAAACCACCGTCATCCGTATTATCCCAATCCTCAAAGGCGAGAACCAATTTATTAGCTGTAAGCTCATTGATAGTAAGGACATCCGAATAACCGTCATCGTAAGAGATAGTCAGCTTATTGCCTTTCAAAGACCAGCGACTTGTTTCTGTATATCCACCGTCCGCATAGCCTTCTGTACAAGTACCGTCAGCTTTGAACTCTCTTAAGCCATTGGTGTAGGCTTCATCAGAGGTAACCACTTCCTTGCCATTCTCCACTTTGTGAATCTTCTCCCAAGTGGACTGCCATTTACCTATAAGGTTGGCTTGGTCAATGATTGTCTGTTCTTCTTCATCATCGCTACAAGCTGTAAAGTTTACAGCTAACATGACCATTAACAAGGTCATTCCTAAGAATCTTAATGTTCTCATTGTTGCTAAATTGGTTATTATTTACGTTTATAAATTACTATATCACTATGTCCGTTGTCGTTAAGGTATAGTTCCTTTTCTGTTATCTTAACTACTGTGTAAATGGTATTCTCCTCTCCCCAATCAGTTGTATAGTAAGTAACAAACATATATCTGTTAGGGAAGTACTCAAATGTACCGTTTAGAGTTTCATTCTCACTTATTTCTGTATAGGTGTCGTCTTTGTTAAAGGTAAGTGTTTCACCCTCTGCTTCACCTGTTCCCTGCCAAGTACCAAGCAACAACTCCAAAGTATTGTCTGGCTCTTGTTGAATAATTTCGTTCGTAACATCATCGCCACAGGAACTAACTCCCATGCTTAATGCAACCAATAATGAGGCTGCTAATAATCTAAATGTTCTCATTGTTAATTAAAATTTAATCTTTAAAACTGCACATGATAATAACTATAATAAATCCTCCAATGAATAGGCCTGCTGTAAAAACTGAGAATATATCCATATTGTTAAAGTGATGATATAATGTAGTATATAATAACAATGACGATAATTCCTATTATTATTAATGGTAAGTTTTTAATGATTGCAGCTCCTAAGAAGCAAATTAAAAACAGTAAGCATATTAGTGCAAAAATTAGAATGAACCAATCTTTCGCTTTCATATTTGTTGACTTATTCTGCTCACCTGTTCCCTACGATAAGCTGTTATAAAATAAAAAGGTGTGGGAACGTACTGTCTTATCTCATTCTCAGGCTCTCGCATTGCCTTTGGTACGGATAAAACAATAGCCCACACCATAAGATAATATCTAAGCCCAAAGATTGGGTAGGTATATATCCATGATGTGGCGCTACTGCTATCATCTTCGTACCGTTGTCAAATTTGCGAGATTTGAGAATGGAAGATAATTTCAATAACACCTTTCGTTAAATATGTCCTTCCAACTCCTTGACGCATCAGTTCATTGGAATTGGTGCAAAGATAGCGAAAGGTTCTAAATTAATAGGCATGAAGTGAGGATTAATAGTAACTTCCATGCTCTCAAACATGGTCTGAACGGGATATTTAATAAGATTTGCATCCATACTCTGTAAATCCATGCGGGTATCAAAATGGTAATTCCCCTTATAAGAAGTGAATTTTAGAATTTGTTACCCACATGGATTTATAAAGCTAAAGTCAATTTCTCCGACTGAATTTAGAGGCAGGACAAACTTGGATTGGGGTATATAAGACTAACCTTGCTCTAAATTTGTCCTGCCTTTCAAAGTGATTTCACTACATCAACCCTGCTCTGACAAGTAATCTCTTGACTTGTGTAATCTGAAACTTGCATCCCTTAGATGTAACAAAGCCTTG
>PPYF01304992.1_pt1 | contig 18736 bp, 13 predicted proteins | sample 1559871 | NCBI WGS metagenome assembly PPYF01 (sample SAMN08240021, study PRJNA423297) | Human gut metagenome, whole genome shotgun sequencing project. | reverse complement strand
ACGCCCCCGCGCCGAAAGTCCCGTAGTAAAGGCCGATCTGCTGGTTCGTAAGACCCAAGCCCCCGGATGCGGTATCCGCCTTGAGGAACAGAGGAACGATCTTCATCACGAAGCCCTCGCCCAATCTGTACAGGATGATGAAGGCGATATAATACCAGATGTGTCTCTTCGTGAAAAAAGCGCCGATGACCTCACGCAGGCCGATAAGGTCATCCTGCAGCGAGCGGCCTTCTGAAGCCGAGCCGCCTGAAGGAAGCGCACGGAGATGGTAAAGGCCCAAAGCGACGAGCGCGGCGCACAGGAGCAACAGAACGACCGTCCACGAACGAACAGAGGCGTCGTAAGAAGACGCGCCGACGGCCGAGAAGCCGTCGCAGAGCCACCCCGCAAGCCACACCAGACCGCCTGGGGCAACCAGTTTCGCAAAATTGTAGAACGCACCCTGCCAGCCGATGTATTTAGCCTGGGACGCCGGCGGAAGCTCCGACATTTAGACCCCGTCGGCCGTGATGTCGTGCGTAGCACCGCTGAAGGCAACAACGGCAAAGACAACAACACTGACCGCGAAGAACAGCGGAAGCTGAAGCGAAAGGGCCGCTGCGCCGAACAGAACACCGCTCAGCATCTGGCTCCCGACGCCCCAGAACTTCTTCGTCCGGTACAACTCCAGGAACAGCTCCACAGGAACTTGATCGTCCAAGGCCACATGATCAGAGACGTCCAGAACGCTATCTGAGCATCCGAGATCCCCAGCTCCTTGTACAGAACTGCCGAGACCATGTGCAGAACGACAAACGGCGAACCCATCGCAAAGTACAATGACGAACCCCATTTCAAAGGAGAATGTTTAAGATGGCTAAGAGATTGCATAATACACAAATAGAAGAATGCTTAAAGCATTATAAACATATGGATTTGCTCCGACATAAACAACTTTTTTATATGTTTATACTAAATATTATTTATTCTGATATAATGCGATAATCGCGAAATACAGCCTTGCCTTTTAACAAAGAGACTTGTTCGAAATTTTTTTGTATCTCGTGCTAGGTTATTTGAAATGCGGTATTTGAACGCAATAGGCTGAAAATAGACTGTTGTCTTCTCTACTGTATAAAGAATGTAACGACTCGATAAATCGGGTCGTTACGCTCTTTCAATCCCATAGCAGAATGGGATTCAGCTGCCACACACGAACCGTCGTTCCCGACGGACAGGCAACGCTTATTTTATCCGCTCGAAATTAGGGCAGACTCATCTCCACCCAGTTCATACCCTCGTCGCCAATCTGCTGGCCGTTTGAAGAGCGGACATTGATTTCGCCCACCATGTCGTTGCCCGACGGCGACGAGTCTTTGACGATTGCACCGGCACCGTCGTTGAGCTTCCAGTAACCTACCAAACCCTCCGAATCCACCGGAACGGAGTAGAAGTGGTTCTCGGCATTGATCTCCTCCTTGGTCAAGGTGCGGTTCCATACGCGCACCTCGGCCATGTAACCGGGGAAGAAACGGTCGGCATTATAAGCGTAACCGATCCAGAAGGCACGGTTCCAGTCGCTCTCACTGCCTCCGTATGCCACACCCAGATTGAAACCGGAGTAATTGGAGATACCGGCCTGATACAAAAGTTCTCCGTCAACATAGAAATAAGCGAAGGTATCGTCCCACGTTACTGCGACATGGTACCAGCGATCCAGTTCGGAAAGTTCCAGCTTGGCATCCGTACGGTTTCCGCCGCTCATGGCCAGCTGAATCTGGTTCCAGGGCACACCGACGTCGCCCAGACGGAGGAGGAATTTCCCCTCGATACCCATAATAGTAGACAACGAACCGGCTACGCGCGTATCCTGAATATTGACCAGCGCCTCCATGGCTCCGTTCTTCAGACCGTTGAGCGCATTGGCATTCTTCAGATACGGGAAGTAGCAGCGCGCGCGACGCATGTCGGCCACGCACTCAATCAGTCCCTTGGACTTCTGCGAAATCTTGATGTTGACCGTCAGCGGCTCTGCATTGTCGGGAGCGTTCTTCTCGGTGAGCACGACCTCGCAGCTGCGGGCAGATCCGTCAACCAGAGCCTCCACTGTGAAGTGCAGGCCGCTATCGTCGGCATTATTATAGGTAAACCAGCCGTCGGCACCCTCACCCACCGTCACGTCGAACTCGACATTGGCCGTTACCGGAATATCGAGCGTCTGAGCCTCCACATCCAGGAAATAGGCCAGCTTCTCGGGCTCAATCTTCGACTGGGGAAGCTGGGTTACCTTCAGCACGGCTGCGCCGTTCTTCACGCCCTTGATCGTCACGGTAGCCTCGCGCGGAGTCTCGCCGTCGTTCTTAGCCATGGAGAAATAGGCCGTAACGTCGGTATCGGCGCCGCCCTCAGTGGGACGGGCGATCGTATAGGTCAGCCAGCCTTCGGCCTCCGATACGATTTCGGCCGTCAGATCGCGGTAGTTAACATTCGTCGACAGTTCTACGGCCAGACGTTCCTCAGCCGTATAGGCCAGACGCATCTCCGCCTTCGAGGTGATCTCGATGGTCTCGGGCACCTCGCCCTTCTCGACGATCTGGAATTCGACCTGTTTGCTGCCCATCTTGAAGACGTAGTCGGCGCTCCGCTCCTGCTCAGTTTCGTTGGGATCCACCTCGAAGACCACTTCAGCGCCGTCTTCGCCCGAGGTTGAGGAAGGATGGACAAAATCGGCCGTGCCTTCGAGCGTCCACGCGCCCGAACTGGTAACCAGCACCGTCACCTTGCCGCCTTCGCGGGGTATGATGTTCGATTCCTCGGCATAGAAGAGTTCGAGCTGCTCCTCGGTCTCGGAGGCCTTTTTCTTAAGCGTAATCTTGAAAGGAGCGGTCTTCTTGCCGCACGCGAACGTATAAGTGAAGACCTGGTCTTCCTCCTTGTCGTTGGCCTTCACCGTGAAGGCCACGATGTCGCCGTCCTTGCCCTTAGCGGCCGAAGGGGTCACATAAGCGTTCTCGGCGCCTTCGAGCGTCCACTCGCCCGAGCTGGTAACCATGGTCGAAACATCGCCGCCCTTGCTCCCCACGACGCCTTCCGTCGGCGAAATGGAAATCTTGTCTTCGGTAGTCGAAGGATCCACCTTGTCGTCGCTGTCATCGCAAGCTCCGCAGAGTGCGAGCGCAGCAGCTGTAAAAAGAAATATTTTCGAAATTTTCATATCTTGTCATTCAGGTTTTAAGGATTTGTTCATTGCCGGCGAACCGGACAACGGCTTCGTCCGGTTCCGGCCGAACGGTCGGCGGCATCCCGGCCAAAGCCGGGACGCACGACCTCGTCATTCGTTTTCAGGTTAGTTGATCGGGTGCGGTGCGGGATCGTACTGCCCCTCGCCGATCTTGTTGTAGACGTTTTTGGGATCGAGTACGTTCTGCTCGTAGCAGCCCTGTGCCACGTTGCGGAACTGCTTGAGCGAGTGCGAACGGTTGTTGCTGACTGTTCCGGTTCCGGAAGGATCGAATGCGAACCACATGATCCAGCCGTAACCCTGATTCATCAGTGCCTTGGCACTCTCAGACGAAATGGAGTTGCCATAGTTGAGCTGGATGGAATTACCGGCACATCCGCTCAGTCCCATACCGTTTACCGGTCTTGCTGCACCGCCGTAGTCGGCGCAGACGTTGTCAATGAATTCAGACGGCTTATGCTCCACACCGTCGATGAATACCGAAGGCAGCGAGGACTGGATATAGCCCAAGTAATAGAGGTGTACCCAGGTCTCCCAGGGGCACAATTCCTTCATCGCCTTTTTGGTCTCGTAGCAGAGACGGGCGGCCTGCTGGGAGCTGGGGCCTGCGAACCATTTTCCGGATCCGGAGTAGCTCGAATACTCGTCATCGAAACCTATACCATCGAGCTTATAGTCGAGACAGATTTGAGCCAGCTCCTTGCCGAACTGCTCACAGCCCCAGTCGCTCAAACCAGCGATGCCGGCCTGGTCATGGTTGCCCAGGATGTCGAGCAACACCTTGATACCTTTCTTACGCAGCGGCTGGAGCAGCTCCTCCGAGTTGTCGAGTAGCGCCTGCACGTTGGGGTTGGCGTTCATGTAAACCTTCTGTTTCGAAGCATCCCAGTTGATGTTGCCAGCGAAGAGCACGACGGCATCGAAGAACGGCTGACCGTCCTCCAGAATGTACTCGATGGCGTTGAGCGGGTTGCAGTCGTTCACCTCGAAGTAACAGATGTTGCGGATCTTCTTCGAACCAATGCGCGAAACTAGGAAGTCGACGTATTCAGCCTCATCTTTGACGACGATACCCTCCGTCTGGGCTACGGCCTGAAGGGGAACCATGTAGGTGGTAACATACTCCAGATCGGAAGCACTCGGCGAGAGCGTTACCTCGATCTGCGCAGAGGTTTCGCCGGCAGGGATGGTTATCACGCCGTCGTTCGCAATGGTGCAGAGTTTCTCGGGGAATACGACGTACTCAGTAGCGTGGTCGAAGTTGTACTCATCGACATGGCGTTCGTCGAAGACGAGCTTCACCTTGGTCTCAGCCGTAGCGGTCTTCTCCAGCGTGAAGGTCAGGGTTTTCTTGACGGGCTCCACGGCATCGTGAGCAAACTGGATGTTCAAATCATCGGCCGTCGAGAGCGAACCGACGATCTCCTCGCCCGGGGCGGGATTCTCGCTGCCGGCCTTCTGCGATACGGCGATCTTCGCGGTCTTCTCACCCTCGCTGGACGTCACGACGATCTGCCCTACACGGGCGTCTCCCGTATTGTCCTTGGCGTTGACCGTCAGCTTGTCGCCCTGCTTCTCGGCCGTCATCCACTCCTCGGGGTAGGAGAACGTCCAGTCGGGTGCATTGGTCGTAACGGTCAGCTCAACGGCCTTATTGCCAGTAGCCTCGAACCCAATGGGATCCGACGGCGAAACGCTCAGTACGATTTCACCTACTTCAAGCCCCTTCTGGTTTACGTTGATGTTGACGGGTTCGGCGTTACCGGCTGTAATCGTGATGCGGCCCGGACGTACGGACTCCGTGGTGTTGGCCTGGGCGTTCACGGTTAGTTTGTCACCGTCCTGCTTGGCGACGATCCATTCGCCGTTCTTCTCGAATGCCCACGACTTGGCGTCGGTCTTGACAGTCAGCACAACGTCCTGATTGTCGCCGGCCTTGAACTCAATAGCAGACGAGGGCGTTACCGACAAAGAATTCTTTTTGTTCACATCATCGTCGTCATCGTTGCAGCCGACGAGAGCCCCCGATGAAATGGCGAACATACCCGCCAAAAGCATCAGAAATGACTTTCTTTTCATGTTTGGTTGATTAGGTTAATTAAAAAGGTTAAATTAAAGTTAAGGTATTACGATTCCTCAGGTAATAAATCTCTCACTCTTCGGGGAGCGCGACGCTCTGCCAATTCACTTCGCGCTCGGTCTTCAGATCGAAGCCGTTGCCGGTATAATCCTTGACGATTTTACCCTTCGTATTGTCGTCGAACTTCCAGTAGGCCACCAGTCCGTCCGATGCGGGATCGATCTTGTAGAAATGGTTCTCGGAAGCGATCTCTTCGGACGTCAAGGCCTTGTTCCAGAGGCGCACTTCGCCCATCATGCCGTCGAAACGACGCTCGTAGAACAAGTCGCCGTCCGACTGGAGGCGGTACGAGTGACCAATCCAGAAGCAGCGCTCCTTGCCGTCCGTCTCATCGGAATGCGGAATGGCGAAGTTGATCTTGTCAATGATCACTGCCTGCCCGTCGGTACCGGATACTGAGGCCTTGGCCGTATCCTTCAGCTTGCCGTCGATATAGACGCAGATAGTGCCGCGGTCGAACGTGACGGCGATATGATGCCAAACGAACTGCTTGAGGTCGTAACGACTGTCGGCCTCGACCGGAATCTTCCCGCGTGCAGGCGAGGTCTCCTCCTCCGAAACCTTCTTGGCGAAGGCCACCTGCAACTGGTTGGTAGGACGGCCATCGTCGCCCAGACGGATGAGGAACGTATCCTCGATGCCCATGATCGTCGAGATCTTGCGGTCAAACGAGTTGGCGTAGACGAGCGCTTCGAGCGTGAAGGTCTCCATGTCCTTCACCGCCTCGGTGTCGGCCGTCCACTCAGGCCAGGCGCAATTATTTTCCATCTCGGCCACGACGTTAATGAGCGCGGCCTTCGAGAAGACGAAATAGACCGTCCGGGCGCTTTCGAGGATATTCATGCCGTCGGCCGACACGATGCGTACGGGCAACACGTAGCGCTGCTTCTCCTCGATGGGCAGATTATCCAAATTCGTAAAGGCGAAGGTGAGCGGCGCACTCTCCACCATCCCGGCCGTGATGACAGTCGAAATATCCGCGAAATCGTAATAGCCGCCGTTGGCGGGGAGCAATTCGGCCGTCGGATCGTCGTAGAACATCCGGTAGTGCTCCAACAGACCGGGAGCCTCGGCGAACGTGACCGTGATGTCGCGCTCCCGGGGCTGGGCCATGGCGACGGTGACGTCGCAACTCTCTTCCCGGGTCACGTCGAGGTTGTCCCGTTTGATAAACACGTCGTCGGTGAACGACGTTGCGGAGATGAACACCTGATTGCTGAAGTGGTGTTTGCCCTCCTCATCCTCCTTGCAGCCCGTGAATACAGCCGCCAAGAGCAGGCACAATGCGAATCCTAATTTATTTTTCATCGTCGTTTTTATTTTCAGGATTGTTTTCGGACTCCTCTTCGGGCTCGGGGTTCAGGATGCCGAGCGCCTCGCGGATTCTCTTGTAGGTTGGCGTATTGAAATAGTCTTCCTGTGCGTTCGATGCGCAGAGCCCCAGCTTATCGCACTGTACAGTCTGGGAGGTTTTCGGATCCATCACCCACTGGGCGGCCACCTGAAGCGAAGCGCCCACTTGAGCGTCGCTGCCGCCGTCGGCGATCGACGGCACAGAGGCTTCTAGCACGATCCGGTCACTCGGAACGCCCTCTTCGAGCTGATCGCGCACCATACGGGAGATAGCCACCGACGACGAGGCACCCTCGGTCAGGATGATGACGTAGTCACACTCCGAAAGAATCGTCTGGTTCTCGATGCTCGTGATAAAGGCGGGGTATCCGCGGAAGAAGAGCAGCTTGTCGGGATTGTCGCGGCGCCACGTGTCTGCCGCCAGCACAAACGGAGCGGCGACACTGCTGTCGTAACCGCCCAGATAGGAGACGACGATGCCGTCGAATCCATACCGGGAGCAGGCCGCAAGCTGCTTTTCGGTCTCGATCTTGCAGTATTCAGCGAACTTATCCTCCGTAAAGTCCCCCTCGTGCTCCGTACCGGAAGATTCCTCCTTCATAGCGACCCATGCACTGCGGATCGTCGTGTAGTCCACGACGTTGAGCGTGCGGGTGCCCTTCTTCGAGCGCACCTCGGCAATCTCATCCATCAGCGCCGGATGTAGGTTATCGACGTCGGTCATGAGCAGGTAATCCACACTGTCAGGCATAGACATAGGATGCTGGTTCTGCCGATTCGGAGCAGTCGAGGTTCCTCGGACGATCATCATCGTCACCAAGTGTTCGCCGGCCTTGAAATCCCGGAGCGATGCCAGAAAAACCGGATCGCTCTGATTCATCTGCGGCAAAAGATCTCTGTGTTCGACTTCCGTCCAGTCGCTGCACGAGGCCAGTAGGGCCGCCGTGGCGAAAAACGGAATAAATATGCGCTTCATGTCAAATTTCGTTTTAATGGGTTAAACGGCGTGTGCGATTATTTGACGGCCGGATTGCAGTCCCACCACATGCGGGTCGCCATGTTGTCGGAGCCACCAAGCATCTCCACGGCTTTGGCGTAGTTCTCCGGGTTGTTGGTCGCCTCGTCCGCAGGATAGGACATGCGACGGGCGCCGAGCGTAAGGTTCCGGATGCCCTGCGAGTTATTGCCCACGGCGGACTCCATGGCCGGAATCAGGTGCGGGAAGCCTGTACGGCGGAAATCAGCCCACGCCTCGTTGCCAAGATGGAAGTTGGCGATCCACTTCTGGATGATGATGCGCTCCTGCATCTCCTCCTTCGAGGCGCCGTCGTTCCAAGCCACCCCCAGCTGGGAGAGCTGTGTAGAATAGGAGGTTGCACCGCCGTTGGGGTCGGTGTAGGATTCCGGAAGAGTGGTGCCGGCAAGGTATTCGTCGACGCCCGCAACACCCCACTGTTCGAACGAGAGGCGGACGCCCTGCTCGTAGAAGGTCTTGGCGCTGCCACCCATGTTCCAGCCGAACACGCCGACGGCTTCCGCCTTCAGGAAGGCCACCTCGGCGGCATTCATCCACTGCAACGGAGTAGCCATGCCGTCTACGAAGTTGACGCCTGAATAGAGCAGCCCCACAGTGCTGAGCGCTGGAATGGCGATACCACGACGCATGCCCACATACTCAGGAGCGTTGTCCCCGGAGAACTGCGCCTTGCTGAAATATTTCTCGCGGCGTGGATCCTCATAACCGTTCATGTAGCAGATGATGTCAGCTGCAGCATGCGAATCGCCGCCCGTCACCGACCCAGCTGGGGAGTTGTACATGCATGCCGTATAGAGCGGATTGCCGTCCTTGCCGAAGGCCAGGGACGAAAGCTGCGCATTGTCTGCGTTCGACTGCATGACACCGACAGAGTGCGCCACGGCCTGTTCGCCCAACTGCTGCGGAGAGAGGCCCTTCGAGCTTACGAAATCGGTGTATACCACCCGCATGGCCAGCCGCAGCTTCATCGAGTTGGCAAAACGGCACCATTTCACGGCTGTGCCGTCGAAGACCTGGTCGGTCGTACTCGTGATACTCCGGTCGATGTTCTCGTCCAACAGGGCGATCGCCTCGTCCAATTCATCGAACATCTGCGAATAGACCTTGGGCTGGTCATCGTAGGCCACCTGGATCTTACCGGTGCTTCCGATCTCGGAATAAGGAATCGGCCCATAGGTGTCCGTCACACGGTTCAGGACGCAGACCTTCACAATCTTGAGGATGGCCAGAACGAGCGGATCCTCCGAAATACCCTCTACGTTCGACATGTTGCTGTACAGCTGCGGGATGACTTTGTCGCTGTACATGAACACGTTCGTCCAGTTGTCGGTCGGGTTGTATTTGGAAATGGTGTTCGTCCAGCCGTTGTTCGCATCAGCGTAATAACCGCCCTGCGTACTGCCTAGCAGACAGTCAGTGAACTGCGCCGTATTGACATCCGTCGAGACGACGGTACCGAACATGGCAGAGAGTCCCGAGGCGATGGCGTAGTCCTTGGCCTCCATCTGCTCCTTGTCCACCTCATAGGGATTGCTGTTGATGTCGAGGTAATTCTTGGTGCATGCGCCCAACCCGCACAAGACTGCGAAGGAGAGCGCCGCTTTTATCATTTTGTCTTTCATCGTGTCGCTGTTTTAGAATTTGAAACGGAGATTGAATCCCACGTTGCGCAATGACGGCATCATGAAGTAGTCGATACCTTGATAGTAGTTGCCCGTCGTCGCGATGCTTTCCGGATCGAACGGAGCCTTGTTGTAGAGCATCCACAAGTTGCGGCCCACGATCGAAACCGTGATCTCGCAGACGTTGCGCAGCACTTCGCGGGGAATCGTGTAGCCGATTGAAGCCTCCTGCAAGCGCACGTTCGTAGCCGAATAGGTGTAGAACTGCGGGATGGAATTGCCGCCCGCGATGGCCGAATACCAGGTGTAGGCATCCACCACGTCGCCGCCGTTGAGCGTCACACCTCCGGCATCGCGCGCCGCGGCCGTAGCCTCTGACACGCCGTACTGGTCGAGCATAGCCTGCGTACGCGAATAGACGATGCCGCCCAAACGGGCCGCAACCATAAAACCGAAGTTCAGGTTCTTCCACCGGAAGTCGTTGCGCCACGACATGTTGGCGTCGGGCAGCACGCTGCCCAGCTTGACGTATTTTTTTACATCCTGAATCGTCTCCGTAGCCACATTTCCGTTCTCGTCGATGTAAATGGCGTTGTTCTCGTCGTAGCGCAAATCGCGGCGGGAGTAGAGATCACCCAGCGTACCCCCCTCCTGCAACAGGAACAGCGCGTCGCCCAGACCGCCCATATTGAGCCGGTCGATCGAGAAGCGCTCACCCGTGGCGTAGTTGATAACGTTGTTGGCCAGTGAGACGATTTTATTCTGGTTGGTCGACAAGGTGTAGTTGGTATCCCACGTGAAGTCGCGCCAGGTATTCCGGTAGCCCAATGCCAATTCGATACCCTGGTTGCGGACATTACCCGACTGGATGATGATCTTGGAGAAACCCGTGCCGCCCGAGATCTGCGGGTCGAAGGTCTGGTTCGACGTATGCGAATTGTAGTAGGTGAAATCGAGGTTAAAGTGCTTGAGGAAGCGCATCGTCAACCCCACCTCGAACGACTTGGTGCGCTCGGGCTTGAGGTGGTAGGCGGGATACTGCGTCTGCGTGTTCCACGACAGGCCGCTTTCGTTCCACGAATAGAGCGGGTTGGCAATGTAGCGTTCGAAGGCGACGCCCACCGAGGCGAACGAACCGCGCAACTTGATATAGGAGAGATTTTCGGGCATGTTAGGAATGAGCTGCGACAACACGACCGAAAGTCCGACCGAAGGATAGAAGAACGACTTGGCATTCGAATGCGGACCCGCCAGCTGCGACGGCCAGTCGTTGCGGCCCGTGAGGGTCAGGTAGTAGGTGCCCTTGTAGCCCACCTCGGCCGAAGCGAAGATCGACTGCGTCTGTTCGCGCCAGCCCTCCTGCTTGCGGACGGTCTTGGTCGAGTTGCTTAGGTTCTGAATGTTGAAAACGTTGGCCAGCCCCTGCTTCTCGCCCGACGTACCGTCGGCGATGGGACCGCGGATCTTCAGAGCGTCGTTCTTCATATCCGAGAACGAAGCGCCGATGTTGGCCTGCAACGACCAGTCGTCACCGAACGTTTTGTTGATATTGAGCAGGGCGTCGCCGTAAACCTGACGATCCATCGTCTTGGTGACGCCGTAAAGGCCGTTGGCAGACTGCTCGGTGAGCTGCACGTTCGACGACGCATACATCTTTTCGGTATAGGTGTTGTGCGAGTTGTCGAGACGGATGCGACCCGAGACATTCAGCCAGTCGAGGATGTCGTACGACAGCGCCGCGTTGAGCATGTAACGATCCTTACGGTTCTCGCGCAGGTTGCGGTAGTTCGCCCAGTAGGGGTTCTGCATGGTGATGGAGCCGTCGCCCATCGGCCAGTACTGTTTCGAAATCTTGTCTATGGGATCGTAGCGCTCGTACATTTCGATATCCGCCCAGTCATCGCCGCGCGGGAAGAGGTAGGCTCCCGTCAGAGGGTTGTTGTAGGTTCCCTGATTGATCATGTTGCAGTCTTCCTGCAGTACGTAACTGGCTCCTACGTCCAGTCTCATCTTGTCGTTCAGAAAAGAGGTGGTGTTGCGGAAAGTGAAGTTGTAGCGGTCATAGCTGTTGTTGGGCACGATACCGTCGGAATTGATGGCCGCGGCTGAGAAATAGGTCTGATTCTTCTCCGTTCCGGTCGAAAGCGAAACGCTCTCGGAATTGACTACGCCAGCACGGAAATAGTCTTCGCGGGGATCGTAGCCGTATCGGTTGGCGCGGTTGAGCCGCTTGCCCCAGCTGTAACTGGCCACGTTGATCGGCGTAGTAAGGTTGCCCGTGCCATAACGGTTCTGGAACTCAGGCAGCACCAGCGGGCTCATGATCTCAACACCGGCCGTCGCGGTGACGGAGAGCTGTCCGACCTGTCCCTTCTTAGTCGTGACGACGATGGCACCGTTGGCGGCGTCCGAGCCATACAATGCCGCGGCCGCGGCACCTGTCAGCACCGAAATCGACTCGATGTCCTCGGGGTTGATGTCGGCGATGGGATCGGTCGTACCCTGCGACGCGAACTCCGTGCCGCCGTCCATCGCCTTGGTAAACATCGGCACGCCGTCGATTACATAAAGAGCATTCGAAGACTGTGAAATGGATTTCGTGCCTCGCATGACAACCTTCGAGGCTCCGCCCATGCCGGCCGACGAGGCGTTGATGTTCACGCCGGCAACTTTACCGTTGAGCGAGTTGATGAAGTTGACATCCTTGTTAGCGATGACGGCATCAGCATCCACCTGCTGTACGTTGTACGACAGCGCCTTCTCGGCACGTTTAATGCCCAGGGCCGTAACAACGACCTGCTCGACCTCGATGGACGAATTGGACAGTGTGATGTCGAAAGTCGTGCGCGAGCCGATGGGCACGACACGGGTTTCGTAGCCGATGAAACTGACCGACAGTTCGGGGTTGTCGACCGAGGCGGGGAGCGTCAGGGTAAAGTCTCCGTCGATACCGGTGGTCGTTCCGACGGTCGTCCCCTTGATCAGAACGGTGGCTCCGATAATGCCCAAACCGCCGGAATCCTTCACCACGCCCGAGATGGCCGACGGCCTTGCAGCGGAGACGCGCTTCGACAGCACGATGTTGGGAACCGTGATCTCATAGGTGATGTCCGTGTCCTTGAACAACAGCGGCAGCACCTCGTTGAGAGGCTTGGAATCGGCCTTGATCGAGACAATGCGTTCCGTGTCGATTTCGTCCGTATAAAGAAAAAGATACTTGGTCTGCTTTTCGATTTCGTTCATGACGACCTTCATCGGAACCTTCGTCATGTCGAGCTTCACCGCGATTTTCTGCGTTTGAGCCACAGCAGGCACACCGCACAGGAACACGGAGAGAATTAGAGTAATCAGGCATTTTATCTGCCTAATACTTAAATTTTTCATAAGTTTGCTGATTTAAGATCAATAGGTTAGCAATCGAATCACTGTTTATCTCCCGCCGGCGGACACGAGCGTGCCCGAGCGCGTCGGCGGTGCAGCATAAAAGTGTCTTGAGGCAGAAGTCGGTTTATTCCATAGAGTCGGTTTAGATTTTTGTTATTTTTATGTGTATCGTGTTCGTCTCGTCGTCGCGCGTAAAGGAGAAGTTATTGGTGATCTGGAGCAACTTCAGCGCATGATCCACACCGTCCGACACGCGGATTTTGCCGTGGTACTTGAGCACGGGCATATCCTCGGGATTGTCGATCGTGATCCGGACACCGTAATAGTTCTCGAATTTGCGGATCACCTCCCCGAACGACAGCGTGTTCAGGTTCATCAGCCCATCGACCCAGCGGAAGTCGTCCGGATCGGTTATCCGGTTGAGTTTGAGATGTCCGTCGACCAGGTCGATCTGCTCGTTGGGGGAGAGAATGAAGGATTCGCCGCCGCCGAGGCGGTTCAAGATTTTCAGCCGTCCTTCGAGCAGCGCAGCCGAGAAATCGGCGGTTCGGGCATCGGCCAGGATGTTGAATTTCGTACCCAGCACCTCAGCATCGCAGGCGAATGTTTCCACGATGAACGGACGGCTGGCATCGTGCTTCACCTCAAACATGGCCTCGCCCGAAATCTTGACCCGGCGTGTCTTTCTGGAAAAGATCGAAGGGTATTCCAATTTGGCGCCCGAATTGAGCCATACGGTCGTCCCGTCGCTCAAGGTGACGGACATGCTCTGCCCGTTGGGCGCGGTAATGGCCATCATGTCCCGGGTACGGTATTCGAGAATCCTGTCGGCCAGATAGTGGCTCACCCCGGCGCATACAAGCAGCGCGGCTGCGGCCGCGGCACTCCATTGAGCCGTCCTCTTCCAGAGCGAAACAGTGCGTCTGCTGACACGGGGCTGCGCCTCTCCGGCCAGAATATTGAGATTGGAAATATAATCGAGCCGATCGAGATACCGCTGGTTTTCCGTTGACGCGTCCAACCAGTCGAGTACCTCGGCGAGTTCTTCCTCCGAGGTCTCGTTTCTCAAGTATTTCTGCAATAAAAGATCGTCCATGTGTTCGTGTTATATAGTTATAACAAACACACGGACGGGGTAAGTAGTAAAAAATGCAATTTTTTTCAGACAAAGATCGGAACGCACTCCGGGCAGCCCTGCGGAGCGCTATTTTACCACCGAGACGAGAGTATCAGGGTGATCAGTACGGCCGGGAGGTAATCCTTCAGTTCGAAACGCATAAGGTTGAGCGCCCGACGGATTTCGAAATTGACATGGCTGACGGAAATTCCCAGTTCAGCGGCGATCTCGCTGTACGTCATATTCCTGATCCGGCTTAACAGGAATACGTTGCGAGTCATTTTCGGCATCTTACGGACTGCCTGTTTCAGGATTGCGCGGATCTCTTCGGAGAAGAGCAGGTCAGGATCGCATGCCGACAGTGAGCGCACATCGGCCTGAAGCCGGCGCGTCAGCGTCGAATGCATGTCCTGCTCCGCCCTGCGGTGGCGAATTTGGGCGTTGAGGTAGTTCAGGCAACGGTTTTTGACCGAGGTGAGGATATAAGCCGGCACATTGGTGTCCGCCGGCAGGTTTTCATGCATTTCCCAAAAAGTCATGAAACTGTCCGACACCAGATCTTCAGCGGTTTCCCGATCGCGGACATAGCGGTATGCCAGGGCGATAAAACGGGGCTTGAATTCGAAAAACAACTTTCCGAATTCCGTGGAGGAAATGCTGTCTGTCTTGACGTCTGCCATTTGAAGTCCCGTCTGCCCGGTACACGAAAATACCGGCGAACCCGATTCAGAATTCGCCCATTACAAAATCCCCCCCCCGATGAAAATCAGAATGGAAGTCACTGATAATGTTGTATTTAATGAATTTTCCAATTTCCCGAATGCTTTTGTCGGACAGGAAACCGTCAATGATTCCTATCTTCGACAAAGATAGTGATAAAAATAATAATTGAGTAGTTTGCGGTGAAATAGTTTTTCGATACGGAGTGACTGAAACGGCCCGTTCGGCAACAAAAACGGCCCCAGAACCGCTTTGCAAAAGAGGGGACGGATGATTTCGCCTATATATTATCGGTATACGGCGTCGGCAGGATTTCCACCCCCCGGAACGCCTTTCGAAGAGAGTCCCGATGACCGGGCATGCCCTGTTTCCGGCGTCGCCAAGAGCAATTTCGAAGAGTTTGCCGGAAAGCGAGACGCAGACCCTCGAACCTCCACAAGGTGGACGAGAAGATGGTAATCGTATTGGCTTTCGCCATCGACGGCGGAGCGAAAGAGTGATCCCCGGAAACACACCCTCGTTTCCGATCAGTGCGGTGCAGAACCTCTCTGCACCGTTTTTGATTATCGCGGAGCAGGTTTCGCCTTAACGCAGTCTGGCCCGGACGGGACATACACGACGTAAGGCCCTTTCTACTTGCGTTTGAACTTAAACGTACACAAAAGTAAATCATAGAAGGTTTTCGACGCATTGTTTGATTTGCCAATCCCAAAAACTTTTCGTATCTTGCAGATAGGTTATTTGAAATGCGGTATTTGAGTGCAATAGACTGAAAATAAACCGTTACCATCTCGTCACCTATTCTCCTATACAAAAAAATGCAACAACCCTATAAATCAAGTCGTTACATCACTTTAATTCCACATCGCTTAAGCCATTTTTTCATACTGGCATCGGAATGAAACCGGCACCCAAAATTTCGATTTTAGCATATCCAAAAATCAGACACCATCGGCAATAATATTTTAATTCTAAATTTATAAAAAAGTAAAATCATCAATATGCAAAATAATAAGCATCAATATCAAATATGAACGGTTCAAAATTAGCACCCGAAGCAGCTCGAATAGCCCTGCTGGATAGAATAAACTACAGCCAGTCTGCCCTGCAAAAAGCCTACGACAGCCACAAGATACTGCTTGAACAACTTAACGAAATATCGGACGAACTTACCATGCCTGATAAAATACTGTTGGAAGTAGAAGAATATCTTGAACCCGAATACACCCGAGCGACCCGGATAGAAAATATTAAATTATGGCTTACAGTGGCATTAGGCGTTTCGTCTTTATGCCTTACGATCAATCATATAGCAGCAATATATTATACTGGGGTTATCTTGTTCGTTGTCGCGTTAATTTTAGGTATTGTACTGCTTGTGGTGAGTACTGCGTTACGTAAAGGAAATATTCAGCAGCGAAAAGCATGGCTCAATAAGTTGTTGAGCATTATTGTGGCAATATTATTTTTTGCTATTTGTGCAGCCAGTATTTTACTCTATTATTTCAACGAAGATACATATTTTATATTTAGCAGTATACTATTCGGGGGAGGATGTATCTTGATGATGTTCTTTATCCGCAGACTCGATAATCAAATACGATTATTAAGAATACGTGGGAAAATCTTCAAGAAAGCATCCAATTACAAATCCAATAAAGACTAACAATGAGCCAATTAACACCAATGGGGAAAATATGCACCGAATATGCCTGTTTTTAGATACATGCAGTACCAGCATTTTTTGGATTGGGTTAGAACAGGTCTGTACCGGATAAGCAATATCTGTAAATGGGAAGACCCCTATGAAAATTACCTGCTCAAGTGCCCGTTGTTGGATAGATTTGGACTGCGAATAAGTAAGATAGTGCTTCCCCTATACGGGCAATGTTGGACAACGCTCCCAGAGTCCGATGCTATGTGGCGCATATACTCAAAGATTAGCAGAGGACAGGCCAATGATACCGTAGACAGCTGTGAAATTGGTGTAAGAATTAAAACCACAGCAGAAAGACTGCAAAAATTACCATCAATAATCACGGGCTTCAATCGCGGCCATATCGGCCCAGTAAAATATATCAATCAGACCGTTATTGATCGTAATCTGCAGAGTCTTCAATTAAAAAATACGAAGGAGTATTGGGATGCTTGCGATAAAACTCTTTTTGAAAAACGGGAAGAATTCAGTCATGAGCAGAAATTTAGGTTCGTATTCTTATACACCAATGGTGATCCTTCATATTTGGAAGTACAGATAAAACCACAAGAAATACCGCACAGCAGATCTTCGTATTCGACAAAACGGGCAACCTGTTGTTCCGCATCAAGAACAAAGGCCGGGGGCCGAAAGAATATCAGAGCATCAGAGATATGCAGGTCGACACCATCCGGAATGAAATACTTGTAAATGACGCACTGGCCCGTTCCTATCTTTATTTCTCCGCCGATGACGGAGCATTCCTACACCGGGAAAAAAGGAGTAGCAAATTGCTATTTGGCGCATATCGACAGTTTGTATATAAATTATCAAATCCCAGGACAGGATTTTAACGACCATGAGAATTGGGCGATTCTCGTTTCCGACAAAGACTCCATTCTTTACAAGGGCTTCGAACCAACGCCACTTCAGAATGATAATTTTATTAACAATAGCTTTACTTATGACTGCGATGGAAAGCTTTTGTTTACTCCGGTCTACTCCGATACTGTTTACCAATTTATGTCTGTATCCATCGTATCACCCAAATATGTGATCCGCCAAAAGAAGAGCATATGGAATCTTTATAACCAAAAAATACCCCCTCAGGAAGTAGATAAGTTAATCAAGCAGAAAGACTACACAAGATATGCGGGTAAATTTCTTGATGGGGGAAATTATGCTTCTTTTGAAATTGCTCATAAATGGGATAAATATATTACCCCCAGACCTTATTTTGGGATAAAAGAACCGACATAGTGTTTGCATGGGATACTGCCAATGTGTATGAAGATGCAATTGTCCATGAAATTATCCGACAACCGATAGCCGTCTACGGCGATACCTTTTTCGGCACCTGTTCGCCGCAAATCCCCGAAGAATACAGGAAAAACATGAACCCCAAGATCAAAAGCCTGCTGGAGTGCTCCGATGAAAGCGACAACCGATCGTGGTCGCGTATACGCTGAAATAATCGGACGCAGGCCTTGCATCGGGAACCGTTTTTTCTGGATTACAAAATTGCACCTTATTTTCAAAACGGCAGGCGGATAAATTGATTTTTAGCCTATATTTTGATCGGACGGACTTATCGGAATCCGGCAAGCGCCCCATATGCCGGATTTCCGGGGCATAGATTCCCGGAAGAGAAGTTGCCGGAAGCGGGATCCGGTGTTCCGCCCGGAAAAAGCAGGGGCGGAGCCTTTACAGCCTCCGCCCCGCGCAATCTTACCGTCATCCGTTAATACACCTCGAACTCATAGATTCTGGCGGTATTTCCTTCGCTTTGGTCAGGTTTTGAGACCACGAGCCTCACGTATCGGGCGATTATGGGTTCTGGAAGGATCCTGTCGGTTTCGAAAGCCGTGTTGTCATAGACCGTGTCCACCGTTTTCCACTCCTCGCCGGGGCTTTGGCGCACCTGCAGCGAATACTCCTTTGTGATGTAGTCCAGGGATTCGAGCGCAGCATGCATGACATACCATCCCCGGATCGTGGTCTCCCGGCCGAGGTCTACCCCCAGCAGTTTGGGTTTGGCATCGCTGTAATCGCACCACTTGGTGGACACATCCTCGTCGGTGGCGTACTCGGCCCTCTCGGAGGCGTTGACCTCCCCCGACCTTTCCACGACGGGTTTGCCATAGAGCAGGTTCCTGCGCCCGGCCTGCGAGGCGTCGGCGCCTTTCACGGGCAGCTGCACGCGCAGCAGATCGCAGGCCGCGCCGATACCTCCGGCAGGATCTTCGGCCACCGTCGCCGCGAACACCACGATGCGCGGGTCGTCGGGCAGTACCAGCTGCCGCGCCCCCTCGGGGATGTCGAGGCCGATGCGGAACATGTAGGTGAATTCGTAGGGTCTGTCCTCGTTACGGATCATATCATGCTTGTGCGTGCCCACGAAGGCCACCTGCGCATCCTTGAGGTAGGGCTCGGTATGCCCCGTATGGC